>ERZ824488.1183-NODE-1183-length-30335-cov-5.729359_pt1 | contig 30335 bp, 32 predicted proteins | sample MGYA00519936_ERZ824488 | MGnify/ENA primary metagenome ERZ824488 (study PRJEB31778, sample SAMEA3449153) | human gut metagenome | biome: human gut; feature: human-associated habitat; material: faeces | place: United Kingdom | collected 2010/2012 ... | reverse complement strand
AGTCTAATAAATCAAACAAATTTTTATAAAACGGAATTTAGTCTAAAAATTTGCGGTGATTTCAGCATTGCTAGAAAGTGGTGCTGGATTAGGCATTTGTAACTTAACTGAAATTGGAAGTTTAAATGCTGACCCAAAAGTCATACACGTACCAGGTTGCAAAGTCTTAATATTATTCATAGTATCTTCAGTAGTATTAGGCATCATCGTTTCTAAATACTTCAAATCCTTAGCATGCATTGTTCTAAATATTAAGAAATTAGCACACTGACTAATAGAAGTTTCACTAATCTCTGATGGTCTTTGTGTAACAAGTCCTAATAAAACTCCATATTTACGACCTTCTTTAGCAATTCTATCAAAAATATTATATCCAAAAAGTCTAGTATCAGTATCATCTTGAACATATCTATGCGCTTCTTCAATAATAATATGGAAAGCACTACTAGCTCTATTAACAGCATTAGCACTTAAATTAAATATTGCTTTCGATAATAGTTTTACCAACACTTTAGCAAATCTATCATCAACATAGTTTATATTAAAGTTAACTATCTGAGCTTTTCTACCATCACTAGTAGTCATTAATCTACTTATATATTCTGCTTCTGTCATATATTCATGACAATCAAAATAAGTACTATATTTTCCTTCAAGAAGTGAACTAGTTCTAACTGCTAAAATATTGGCATAATCATAAACTTTATCACTTTTTAAAATACCTTCTGAAATAAGAGCAAAACCTAAAGCTTTTGAAAAATCCTCTAAAGTAAAAGCAACAGGCTCAGCATTTCTATAATCTAAATCATCAGTAATAAATTGTGAAACTGCACTTACTACCTTTTCAATAGCTTGCATACTATTATTACTATCAACATATAAACATTGTTTTAGCGTTCTAACATACCCAGGCTCTACTATTTTTAAATCAAGATTTAAATCTCTAGTATTATAATAACTAAGAACTGCTGTTATTTGATTTCTAATACTAGCAGCACTTTTTCCTGTCAAAATTATATCTCTTAAACATCTAGCAATTATATTATTTTTATAAGCTAAAACACTTTCATCATTACGTGATAAAATAGGAAGCAAATTAAGAGTCTTTTCAATTATTGGTATTTGATTAGCTTCAGTTACATCCAAAAGCATTGCAATTCCTTCTGCTCCCATAAGCCAAAGAGGTATTTTAAGTTGTTCCTCAGAAGTAGCATAAGGATTAGTTGTAATACTTTTATAACAAACATTAGGATTTACATTATTAAAACTAGAAAATGAATTATGATATTCACCATAAGCATCAAATACAAATATATTAGAATTAACCGGAGGATTATTAGAATAAAATAGATTTTGAATTATTGTCGCCGTAGCACAACTTTTACCTGAACCAGAGTTACCAATAATAGCAAAATGATTAGAAAAGAAATTATTTATTCCAATATTAATAGCATAATTATTATAAATAGAAGATTCTCCTAGGTAAAAAGTTCCTAAACTAGGAGTAGATGGTCCTAAAATTAACACTAGTTCATCCATATTTATAATTCTTACATCCGATTTAAAGCTAGGTTTTTGCGTAACTCCCGGAAAATATCTATTAGCAATAATTTCTCCAATAATTACAATATTTAAATACTCTTCAGTAATTGACGCAATTTCTCCAACTACTTTTTTACCATCATCCTCAAAAATTACATGTAAATTAGAAAGACTTGGTTGCACTTTTATATCAATAGTCATTTTCACTTTAACTTGATCTTCATTAATTTCTACTATTTTACCTAACATATAAACACCCTCTTATTCTATAAAGATTATATCTTAAAAACAAAGTTATTTCAAGGATTTTTTTCATTAAACTATGTAATTGTCAATTAATAACTAAAAAATAAAAAATATAGCCTTTAAAACTAATAATACCAAGCTATATTTTTTATTTATAATTATCTTATTCTTTATAATCACAAGAAGAACATGCTATACCATCTTTCTTTTCAAGTAAAATACTTCCACATTCTGGACACATCTTACCAGTAGGTTTATCCCAAAAAGCAGTTTTGCATTTTGGAAAATTATTACAACCATAGAAAATCTTACCTTTCCTAGTTTTTCTTTCCACAATCATTCCCTCACAATTAGGGCACTTGCATATTTCTTTTTGCTCTTTTATTTCCTTTTTTATATATTTACATTCTGGATAATTAGAACAAGCAGTAAACTCTCCATACTTTCCTTTACGAATAACTAAAGGCTTACCACATAAAGGACACATCTCTCCTGTTTCCTTAGCTTTTTCCTTTTCCATATCTTTAAAAGCCTTTTCTACTAGAGTTTCAAAATCACCATAAAAATTAGTTAAAACTTTGTCCCAAATCATTTCACCATCCGCGATTTTATCTAAATCTTCTTCCATATCTCTAGTATATTCTACATTAATAATATTAGAAAAAAATTCTTGAAGTTTATCAGTAGTAAGTATTCCCATATCAGTAGGATAGAATTTCTTATCTTCTAATCTTATATAATCACGTTCTTTTAAAGTATCAATAATCTTAACATAAGTAGAAGGCCTTCCTATTCCTAACTCTTCTAATTCTTTAATAAGTTTAGCCTCAGTATATCTAGGTTTAGGTTTTGTAAAATGTTCTTCTGCCACAATATCATTACTATAAATACTTGTCCCCGTTAAAGCCTCTAAATCAGGTAAAATCTTATCTTCACTCGTTTCATAATCATTATATATCTTTAAATATCCATCAAACGAAATAACGCTTCCTGTTGTTTTGAATTTATAATCATTATTATCTAAAATAATAGTAGTAACTTTACTTTTAGCATCTTTCATAAGTGAAGCTAAAGCTCTAGTATAAATCATTTTATATAATTTATATTCATCTAAAGATAAATAAGGTTTCACTTTTTCCGGAGTATTATTTATATTAGTAGGTCTAATAGCTTCATGAGCATCTTGAACATTTTCAGTGTTTTTACTTTTCTTAACATACCCCACATAATCTTTACCATAAGTCTTATTAATATACGCATAACTTGCTTTAATAAATTCATCACTTAATCTAATAGAGTCCGTTCTCATATAAGTAATAAGACCTGTAGTCTCTTCCCCAATATCAATTCCTTCATAAAGCTTTTGAGCAATAGTCATTGTTTTCTTCCCTGAAAAATTAAGTTTTGTCGAAGCAAGTTGTTGAAGTGTTGAAGTAGTAAAAGGTGCTTTAGCTTTTTTATTTTTATCCTTCTTTTCAACACTTTCTATCACAAATTCTTTATCCAAAGCCTTCATGATTTCATCTTTTAAAGAATCAGATTTTATTTCAATATTTTTATCTTTATAAGCAAATAATTCTGATTCAAAATCATCAAAAATTCCCGTAATAGTAAAATATTTTTCTGGAATAAAACTTTCAATTTCTCGTTCTCTATCTACAATAAGTTTAAGAGCAACAGATTGAACTCTTCCGGCACTTTTACCACCAGTTTTACTCTGCATAAGTTTAGAAAGTCTAAATCCAATAATCCTATCCAAAATACGTCTCGTCTCTTGCGACTTAACTAAATTATTATCTATTTTTCTAGGATGTTTAAAAGCCTCTAGTACTTTATCTTTAGTTATTTCATTAAAAATAACTCTATCATAATTTTTATCATCAAGTCCCATCGCATCTTTTAAATGCCAAGCAATAGCTTCCCCTTCTCGGTCTGGATCGGAAGCTAAATACACTTTATCAGATTCCTTACTAAGTTTTTTTAAATCTGTAATAACTTTCTTCTTACCTCTAATCGGAGCATAACTAGGTTTAAATCCATTATCTACATCTACTCCCAGACCAAACTTACCAGTTGTCGTAAGATCTCTAATATGACCCTTAGAAGACACTACTTTATAATCTTTTCCTAAATATTTTTCTATAGTTTTACTCTTACTGGGAGATTCCACAATAACTAAATTTTTCACACAATCACTCCTTGTCTAATAATTTATAACTCATATTTCATTATATGTCAAGAATTTATTTTAAGAGAATTTTTTGAAAATTTAATAAATAACAACTGAAATAAATATGAAAAATATAAAAAAGCTTTAGTCAAAATTAACTAAAACTACATAACAATATCAAGACTTAAAACAGTAAAAAGTAAAAAATACTTAAATTATTACTTTTAACCACTTTTATATCAATTATTTTTTAATAATTAATTCACTCTCTTTCATATCTAGCAAATCTTTAAAATACAAAGTAAAAATATCAACAAAATCCTCACTAGATAAAAACTTATAATTATGTCCATCAATTTTTAAATCAGAAGCAAAAGAAGAACAGTAACCATACATTTCTTCTAAAAATTCATCTGCACTTATATTTCCCTTGGAATATTCACTTTCTAATTTAAAATTATATGCTTTTATCAAAAGATTAATTGTGGTTTTCAAAACATTTACAATTTTATCTCTTTCTATAAATCTAACTCTATCCTCATAAACATATTTAAGAATAAAATCCGTATTAGTAATAAACTTCATTACATCATCTTCTGAGATATATTTTTGAAGTTCTAAAACAAGTCCATGTAAATCAGCTTTAAAATAAAGACTCTCCATTATATCCTTACCTATAATCTTTTCTAATCTATCTGCAATCATAACTAAAAACTCATAAGATTTAAACTTCCTAGTATCTTGATAAAAATATCTTTTAGTTAAAACCTCCGTATACCCTTCGTTTATTCCTTCTCCTATCATAGATTTTGGTTTAGCTTGATAAAAACCTGAATAATAAATTTTATCCTTAGAAACAGAACTAGCCATATGAAAAAGCTCATGATAAATGGTATTAAAAAATTGATTCTCATCTAAAATAATTCTATTTAACTCACCCTTATATACACCAACACATCTAAAATTATTAAAAAATTGATTTTTTCTTGGTGCATTATTTTTTATTTCCAAAGTATTAATATTATTATAAAAATTACTTAAAACCTCTGAAGGAAACTTTTCAATCATTAAATTAGTAAACTTTAATACAGCTTCTTTAGCTTTACTACTCATCATTGAATTAAAAGCTACCTCATCATATTTTAATTTTACTTCCGGAGGCAATGCAATTTCTTTAATATTTTTAGGTTTACTATCCTTTTTTAAATCATAATTTCTTATAGTTCTTTTGCTAACATAATAAACTAGCAAAGAAGAAAATAACATTGAAATATTATTGTAGTCAAAATTTTCAATATTCATAATAATATTATCTATTATATCATTCATTTCTAATTACTCCCTTTCCATAAATTTTAATCTACTTTCAATCTCATCCCATTCTTCTTCGGTTTCTATACTATCTAGCTTACTATCATCATCAGGATAATAAATAGCAGCATAAATATTTAAATTACCATCTTCATCATTAGTATTATCTGTATAAACAAGATAATTATTTCCCGTTTTAAACCATTTAAAAGCCAGTAATATTTCATACTCTAACTCTTTACCATAACTATCTATAATCTTAAAAGTCTTACTATCCATATGCATGTCCTCCCTATGACAATTATAGCCTACTTTTAAATGAAAAACAAGAAAAAACAAGTGCAAACGCACTCATTTTACCTTAATTTTTTATATCTTTTCTAACAAACACTATATTACTTATACCATAAAGTATTGCTCCCCAGACTAATAACACTATATTAGCTTGAAAGAACGTATAATATAAAGAATTAAACTCACAAGATTGTGCTAAAGCTAAAGGATCTAAAAATTGAGCATAACTTAAATATGGTAAAAAGATTAAATCAATAAATGGAAAACCTAACATTTGTAACACCATCAAAGCCATTGAATATCCCATCAGAATAAATATTGAAAGTCCTACACTAAAGGCTGTATTATTAATAACTGTCGATAAACAGAAAGCAATAAGTCCAATAAATATTACTGGTATCAATAAAATAAACATATTACCTAAGCTATTTAAAATGTAACTTGTCTGAACCACCTTATTATTTACAACTTCTAAAGAAGGATTAAACAAATTATCAAATCCAAACATTATTCCATTAGCAATAAATGATAATGCGTAAGTAATAAGGGCTAGTCCTACTGCTATAAAGACTACTGCCAAGAACTTAGAAAGTAAAATTTTCCATCTCTTATTAGGCCTAATAACTAATAATCTAATTGTTCCCTTTTGAAACTCATTAGCAACTATTCCTCCAGCAATTACTACTACAATTATGCTAAGAATAACATTATTAGTATTAATAGAATCACTTAACGAAGTTTTAGCATCATCATTATTATAATTTACATTATCTTCAATAGCTTTAAAAGACATTGCAATTTTCTCATCTAAAGCCTCATTTTTTAAATTAGTTAATTTTACATAATCATCATATGAAATAGTAGAATCAAGTTTATCATATTCATCTTTACTTAACACTTCTGTTTTCAAAGAATAATTTTCAATTATACTATTAGCTTCATCTACTCTAAAATCATCTTCATCAGTAACATTAACTTCTTGTAATTTTTCATAAACTTCTAAAGTTTTTTTATCTATATCATTTAAATTATCATTTGCTTTTAAATTTTCTATTTGACTATTTAAATACCAAGAATAATCATTATTTGTAATAGTCTCATTAAGAACATCTAATTCTTTATTCAAATTATCTATTTGATCTTGTAACTCTTCTTTACTTAACCCCTCTAAATAACTACTATTAAGTTCAAAATCATTATCAATTTCTTCATAATCAATATCTTTATCTTGTATCATATAATTTAAAACTATTTCTAATCTCTTAGTACGTATATACTCTTCATAAACATCCATTCTAAAATTAGAAGCACTCTCATCATTAGCAATAGCTTTCTTAACTACATCAATTCTTACATTAACCAGTTCATTATGAAGCTTATCTTGTGAAGTTTCAGCATTCTCAACTAAGTCATCTTCATAATATTCTATATCAGATTCATAATATAAAGGAAAAACATCATCATTATAAATTACCATTTTATATAGAAAAGGAACTCCTATAGCAAATAAAACTAAAATTAAAAAGGCTATTTTAAAACTTAATTTTTTAGTTTGTTTTAAAATCTCATTATAAATTAATTTAACTATCTTCATCATATCACCTATTTTATTTGACCTTTCGTACCTTTTGTTTTCTCTATAAATTCCTCTTCTAAACTTCTATGCTTACTACTTATTCCATAAACTTTTATATCATCTTCTACCAAATGTTTATTAATGACAGGAATATCTTCTTTATCTACTAATAATTTTATTCCTGCATCTTCTATTAAAGGATTATATCCTAATTTTTCTAAAACTTCTGAAGCTTTATCTTTAAAAGATACTTCAAATAATACTTCTTGCTTTTCTTCTTTACTTTTATCATGTAAATCTTTTATTTCTATTATTTCCCCATTATCTATTATCGCAATTCTATCACACATAAGTTCAATTTCACTAAGAATATGACTAGAAATAAAAACGGCCATATTCTTTTCTTTACTTATTTTTTTAAGCATATCTCTAAGTTCTTTTATTCCTAAAGGATCAAGCCCATTAGTAGGTTCATCTAATATTAAAAGCTTAGGATTAGATAAAAGAGCTTGAGCTATTCCTAGTCTTTGTCTCATACCAAGAGAATAAGTTTTAACCTTATTATTTATTCTCCCACCTAGTTTTACCATTCTGATTAACTCTCTTTGAAAATTATCAGATACCCCTTCTTCCATTCTCGCATATATTGCTAAATTATCTTTTCCCGATAAATAACCATACATTTCAGGATTTTCAATGATAGCACCAATTTCTTCCATAGCTTTTTCAAAATCTTTCTTTATATCATAACCTGCTATTTTGACATTACCACTATCCATTTTATAAAGACCAAGCATCACTTTTATTAAAGTAGTCTTCCCAGCTCCATTTGGCCCGACAAACCCAAATATCTCTCCTTCTTTTACTTCTAAAGAGATATCTTTTAAAATTTGTCTTTTACTAATCTTTTTAGAAACATTTTTTATTTCCAAAACATTTTTCATCATATCACCCATTCTAATTCTAATATAAATAAAAATAAATTACTATCTATTTTTAGTTGCTTTTTGTCTATTTACAGTTTCCAAAAAACTTTATCATATAAAAAGCTTTATAAAAAAGCCTAATTATTATTAAAATCCATATCTTTAATTGGAGCATAACTTCTGCGATGCTCTTTTATTATTCCATATTTATTTATAGTCTCAATATGACAACGAGTAGGATAACCTTTATTACTTTTAAAATTATAATAAGGGTACTTTCTATCAAGTTCATACATCATTCTATCTCTTGTAACTTTAGCAATAACTGAAGCAGCCGCGATAGTAATACTTTTCATATCTCCTTTAATAATAGGAACATTTATAGTATCAATATCTAGTTTCATGGCATCAGTTAAAACTATTTCTGGTTTTATCTTTAGTTTATTAAGAGCCTCTTTCATAGCCAGTTTTGTCGCCTCATATATATTAACTTCATCTATTTTTTTATTATCTATTACTCCTATTCCTATAGCTATAGCATCTTTCTTTATTATTTCAAAATAATAATCCCTTTTTTTCTCTGATAGCTTTTTAGAGTCCGTTAACCCCTCCAGATGATAATTAACGGGAAGAATAACTGCAGCCGCGACTACCGGGCCTACTAAAGGGCCTCTTCCTACTTCATCAACTCCAGCAATTAAAGTAAATCCTTTCTGATAATATTTCTTCTCATAACGTAAATTATCCAAAGAGCATAAATATAAATCAATTTCTTTATACTTTTTCATGCTCTCTCTATCTTTTTTATTTTCTAAAAAAGTAAGCATTTTCTCTAACTCTTCAGTACTATAATCACTACAATTCATAATCACTAACCCTATCAAAAGTAATTCCTTTTATCTTACCTTGTTTTATATCATTTATAATTAAATTAGTTACTCGATCATCATCTACTATTCCGCCCTTACTAATAAAACCTCTTGATTTTCCTATTATCTCATAAACTTCATAAAAATCATTGATATCGGTAACACCATAATTACTTTCTAAAATATCTGGATAATATTTATATAAAAACTTAATAATATAAACCGCAATCTCCTCTTTAGGTAAAATATCTTCTTTTATAGCAGTAGTACTAGCTAAATTAAAGGCTTCTTTTTCTTGTTCAAGTTTTGGCCACAAAATACCAGGAGAATCCAAAAGTTCAATCTGCTTATCTACTCTAACCCAATTTAAATTCTTAGTAACACCAGGCTTGTTCCCCACAACTGCAATTTTCTTACCTACTAATTTATTTATAAGAGTACTTTTTCCAACATTAGGAATTCCTACCACTAAAGCCCTAATAGAATTCTTAGTAATACCTTTTAACTTTATCTTTTCAAGTTTTTCTTTTAAAATTTCCTTACTTAAATCTATGATTTTATTAGTATCAATGTTTTTAGTTAAATCATAAATAATTACATAATAACCTTGTTTTTTATACTTTTCTATAAACTTATCAGTTTCCTCTTCATCACACAAATCATATTTTGTAAAAACTAAAATACGCGGTTTATTCTTAACTAGTTCCTCTAAATCATTAATTTTTGAACTATAAGGCACTCTTGAATCAATAACCTCATAAATAATATCAATTAAATTTAAATTCTCACTTATAAGTCTTTTAGTCTTAGCCATATGACCTGGATACCAGTTGATACCAATTTTATTAACCCCCTCTTTTTTATTGTCATTTGACATATAAATCACTTCCTCACATAAAATCTATTTCATTATATCATACTTTTTAACCAAAAGAAAAAGTAGACATTAATCTACTCTATAAATTGTAATTTGAATTTATTTTTTTAATACTTTATTTAATGTTTTAATATGTTCTTTGGGATTAATTAGTGCATCTTCACAATGACCTTTTCCTTTTAAACAAATAGTAGTAGTATTTTGATAGTTTTTCTTCAAATAATGTGCAACTTTACGAAATAAAATCTCATTTATTTTACTACCATAAAAATAATAAATCTCTGTATTTGGTGTGTTAATATCGCTAGGTAAGTTAAATTTTCCAACTTCTTGAACACAATTAATTATTGTTTTATCTGATAGATGATCAAACAATTCTAAAAACACATCTACTTTATCTTCACTAATAATAGTACCAATGGCTTGTTTTATAGTTCGTTCATCTCTATTTTGAGTTTTATGAGTAATATTCAAATACCATTTTGTAAAATAATTTGTCATAAATTTATTCCAAGATAAAAGAGGAGAACTCTCTAATATTAGTTTTTCTATTTCTATATTTTTATTTTTCCAAATACAACTTGCTAAAATTCCACCCATACTCATACCATAAATTGCAAAAACTTTATTACCATATTTAGTAATATAGTATTCTTCTAATTCTTTAGCACAAATATCAAATGACACAAAATCATCATTCTCATTGATATTATGACCTGCCAGAATTGGAACAATTACACAGTAGTCATTTTTATAGTAATCAATGTAATCATTCCATAATTGATATGGACTTTGAAAACCGTGAATCAAAATAATTTTATCATTTTTTGGATTACCATATTCTAATATTTCCATCTCAACAACTCACTTTCAAATTACTATTTATCTATCTATTTTCTTCCGAAGTATTATGGGGGTTTACCATACGGTATCAACTAAAAAAAATACCCCATTTTTGAATAAAAATAACTATTTTTGCTCATTTTTTGTTGCTTTTTAAAAAAAACGTGCAAGATCTAAAAGCTCGCAAACCCTTTATTTATAAAGACTTCTCAAGTGAGGTTAAATAAATTGGTATCAAGCATTGAATTTGACTATTATTATTCATTTCCATCACCACTTTCCATATCTATATGAAGATTAATTTCTTCTTCTGTAGGCAATTTATCTAATATGTTCTTAGGTAACTTATTATTTAATTTATATGTTGAAACTCCAATAGGCACATTAGCTGACTGCAATGACCAATCTACTGTAACTCTATTTTTTTCTCTGCATAATAATAGTCCAATTGTTGGATTATCATATTCCTTTTTTAACAATTTATCAACAGCTGTAACATAAAAGCCTATCTGTCCAACATATTCTGGTTTAAATTCTCCTGCTTTTAGTTCTACTACTATATAACATCTTAATTCTAAATGATAAAATAGCAAATCGATATAAAAATCCTGATTATCAACCAATATTTTATATTGATTTCCTACAAAACTGAATCCCTTACCAAGCTCTAATAATACATCTCTTATTTTTGTAACTATTTTATTTTCTAGTTCTTGTTCTTTATAGTTGTTATTTAATGAAATAAATTCAAAAATATAAGGATCTTTTACTGTATTATTTACTAAATCACTATCATTAGGAGGTAATAACAATGAAAAATTATTATCGCTTTTACCAATTCTTTTATGAAATTCTGAATCTATTTGAAGTGCTAAAACATTCCTACTCCATCCATTTTTAATGGCATTTTCTGCATATATTTTTCTTATATTCTTATCTTTAATTTTTTCAATTAGTAATAAATTATGACCCCATGGTAATTTGGCAACAAGTTGTTGCCAATTTTCATCATCTGCGTATTCTTCGTAAAACATCCTCATTGATCTTATATTTCTTTCTGAAAAACCTTTCATATTTGGAAAAGTTAAATTAAGTTCTATAGAGACTTGTCTAGTAAAATTATTACCATATTTTTTATTTTCTGAAACTATCTTTCCCAATCTGAAATATAACATTATTAAATTGCTATTGACTTGTTGCATTGTTTTTATCTGTGCATTTAAAATTTCTTCCTTTATATTACCAATTATTTTTTTAAAATCTTTTTCTAACATAAAATCACTCTTTTCTTAATTAATAGATAATGGGGGTTAACCTATGCGGTATCAACTAAAAAGTTTATCATTTTTTAACTAAAAACCACTTATTTTACTATTTTCCTCTAAATATTTATTATAAAATTCATCCATTGTAGAAATATATTCTTGATCTTGAATAACTCTATACTTTTCATATTCACTTTCTGCTTTTTCTACTGCCTGTTTATGAGAAATACTACCACTATTTTTTAATACATTTTTTCTCCTAAAATTTAACAAATCATCTGTGGCATTAATCCAATCTTGCATAGTCATAACATGTCTTTCTTTAGCTTCATCTTCTGCAAATACTAAAAACATATTTGTTAAATCATTTAATTTATTTAGCTCTTCTTCGTTCAAATAATTTTTAGCAATTACTACATCATACTTGTATATTAGTCCATCAGGGGAATTTTTCCAATTAGTGAGACCCATATGTTTTTTATTAGCATTCACTCTATTATAAATAAGTTCTGCTGCAGTATGACCAGAAATAGCATAATGAAGTTTGTTTTGAACAATTTTAAAAAATGTATAAGCTTCTTCTGATTTAGGATTATAATCTGTAGAAGTTGCAATGAACAAATCAGTAATCTTTTGATAAGACATTCTTTCACTTACTCTAATTGTTTTAATTCGTTCTAATAGTTCATCAAAATACTTAGCATCATACTTATTTCCTCTAATAAATCTTTCATCATTTAAAGCAAATCCCTTTATGATATATTCTTTTAATACTTTAGTAGCCCATATTCTAAATTCAGTCGCTTTCTTAGAGTTTACCCGATAACCAACGGCTATAATTGCGTCTAAATTATATATTTTAACTTCATTGGTTTGTGTTCTATTTTCAATCGCACCATGTCTAGTGGTATTTTCCATTTTGGAAACAACCACTTTTTCATCTAATTCTTGATCTTCAAATATATTTTTCAAATGTTTAGAAATAGCAGAAATCCCAACATCAAAAACCTTAGCCATCCCTTTTTGAGTAAGCCATAAAGTTTCATCTTTATATATTGCATCAACCACTACATTTCCATCTATATCTTTATATATCAATAGATTATTTTGTTCATTTAACATATTTAGAGCTTATCTCCTTTCTAGGCAAAATATTATGGGGGTTACCTTGCGGTATCAAATAAAAATATCAATCTAACATCTACATAAAATTTACCATCCTTTGATTTTAATTTCAGTTGTCCGATTTTTTCGGACAACTAACTTCCTTCATTGGTTAATTTAGCTTTCAAAACATTTCAATATTTTCTTGATCTAGAGCTTTCAGTTAGTACACTTACAACATCTATGACACTAAAGTAATATTCTTCTTTTTCACTATCCCATATACTTCTTATTTCCTTATCTTCTAATAAATTTAATATTATTTCTAATTTGTTATTCAAATATAACACCTCTTTTCTATATTTTTAAATGTCGTCGTAATCACCTTTCTAATTTCAATAGTAAATAATGCTAAATTTATCATATTTTTATAACTTTTTAATGATTTTAGCTAATTTTTTATGAAAATGTATAAGCTCTAAAATTGATAAAATCCTTTATTTATAAAGATTTTGTAAAGAGGTTTACTAAATCAGTATCAAACAATTGATATTTAGTTTTTCAAATTCTTTTTTCTTCATAAAACATCACCACAATAAAGAACTCTTTATCTAATTATATCATCATAAAACTAATTAATGAAAGATTAAATTAAAAACAAAATAAAAAAATAGAAATTTATCTATTTTTAGCACCTATTTTATAAATCAATATTATTAGAGTAATGTATTATAAAATATTTTTAATAACACTTGGTAAATCTTTTACTCTATCAATATAATATTCCGTTTTAAAATCTTTACCAAAACCATATCTAGCATGAATAAATGGTATTCCAACCTCTTTAGCAGCTTCCATATCATTATAAATATCTCCCACATATACACTTTTTTTCAGATTATAATCCTCAATTATTTTTTTTATAGCCTCATCCTTAGAAATATTAAACTCCCCAGCAGCAATATAATCCTTAAAATATTTTTTCGTTTTAGAAGACATCAAAAATGACTCTATATATTTATTACTAGAAGCATTACTTACAATAAATAAATCATAATCTTTATTAAGTTCTTGCAAAACTTTCTCTAAACAATCATAAATATTACCACCATACTTATTTAAATATTCTCTATTTAAAGTTTCAGCTTCTTCAAATAACTGTAAAGCTTTATTAAGTCCCACACTAGGAAAATAAAGTCTCGCAACTTCTTCTTTACTTAAACCAAATACTTTCTTAACAGTAGCTTCTTCAATTTTTTCCAAATCATATTTTTTAGCAATCTTATTTACACTTTTATAAGTAATTTCTAAAACATCCCATAATGTTCCATCCAAATCAAATAATATTCCTTTATTTTTAAGTATTTTACTCATACAGGCCTCTCCTTAAACATTTTCTAAAACTCTAGTAAGACAATCTTCCACGGTTTTATCAATATCAGAAAACTTATTCTGACTAATTTTACGAGTTACTTCAAGTAATTCATCAAACTACCTTTCATATTTAATAATCTATTCTTTCAATTTTAAAAATAACAGGTCTAGTCCCATCAGAACAGCAAGTAATCATTGTATTTTCTTCTTTCATCCACCCTTTCATAATTGAGCCACCTTGTAACCCTGTATAAATATATCTTGCTATTGCATCCCAAGCTTCTGAACAATGTGGTATTTTTGGCCCTCCTGCAACAGTATCAGGATTTCCATTTGTTTTAACTAATGTATTTAATCACATATGCCAAAAATCATCCTTATCGCCATCTCTCTCAAAAATAAATTCATCTCCTACATTATAACAAGGACAAACTCCTGCTTTTGAATCAGCACAATATTTTTCTTGTAATTCTGGATATAATTTTTTATCAATTACTGTAACTTTTATTTTATGTTTCATATATCTTTCCTCCTAATAAATCACTATTACATTATTAATAATAGAAACATTTATATATGATTAGCAATAAAATCTATAACATCATCTTCATTTATACTAATTAATTCTTTATCTTTATCAGTTATATCCGTAAAATATTTATCTATTTCTTTATATTTAGAAATAGAATTAAGAGGATAACCAGGATTTATTTTATCTGATTTAACATTAACCATATAAAAATTGTCCTTATACCAAGTGTAAGTACTTTCCTCTCCTTTTTCATTAATAACTGCTAAACCATATACCCATTTGCAATTAACTTTGCCATCTATTCCATATTCGTTAACTAAACTAGTATAGTGCTCTAACATTTCCTCATCACTAAGCCTTTTACCATTTACTCTTCTAACGTTTAATTCCGGTTGTTTATCTAAAGGAACTCCTTCCATATATAAAGTATCATCCATACCTATCGTAGGCATATGTATCTTTTGATAACAGGCCCTTGCTTTTATTAAAGCATTCTCAAGTGCATTTTCTCCATTTTCCTCTACATCCAATTTTAAATCTAAATCTTTTAAAGATAATAATTCTATTCCTCTTTCTAACAAATCCTTTTTAAATCTTAAAACTTTACTTTGATTACCTGTTGCAAATACTACTTTTTTCATAAACTCCTCCCAATAAATAACTATTATATTAAAAAATTATAAATCAAGAATAATACTTAATAACTTCTTCTTTTAACTTTTCATTATCTACTTTAAAACCTAATGCAATAATCATTTGTAAATTATAATGAACAACATTCCTAGATACACTTCTATTTCTCTTATTTTGAACTATTCGAAAATTTCGAACAGTTGAATCTTTAGTTAATTCGCTATCATTGTATATCTTTTTTTATGTGGTAATTTATTGTATTAATTTCTACATTATATAAAGTAGCCAACATTTTTTGAGTAAGCCAAATATTTTCGTCTTCATATCTTACTTCAATTGCTTTTTTTTCACCTTTACCTCCCAATAAATCACTATTTACATTATTAATATTTAAAAAATCATAAATCAAGAATAATACTTAGTAACTTCTTCTTTCAAATTTTCATTAAATACTTTCTTTCTAATCATTTCAATTTCAAACTTATATGGAGGAAAACCCTCTATATAAGGAGTTTCTAAAATCTTAGGAATATTACTAAGTCTATCATTATAAATAACTTTAATCAAATTATCAAAACCAAGTTCTCCAAAACCAATATTCTCATGACGATCTTTATGAGAACCTAAAATATTTTTACTATCATTTATATGAATACATAAAACTTTATCTAAAAGTTCTAAATCACGGAGTTCATCTAAAATACTATCAAAATTACTAATATCATATCCAGCATCAGATAAATGACAAGTATCTAGACAAATTCCTATTTTATCTTGATAATCTATTCTAGAAATTATTTCCTTTATCTCAGCAAAACTTCTTCCAACTTCTGTTCCTTTTCCTGCCATAGTTTCAAGTAAAATAACTGTACTAGTGTCCTTTAAAACTTCATTTAAAGCCCTAGTAATATTAGAAATAGCAACATCTACTCCAAGTCCAACATGAGAACCAGGATGAAGAATTAGTTTCTTTATTCCCAAAGTTTCACATCTTTTACATTCTTGTTTTAAAAAACTTATCGAAAAATTATATTTAGACTCATCCCCATTAGCTAAATTAATTATATAAGGAGCATGTACTACAACATCCCATATATCTAAACCTTTTTCTTTCATTATTTTCTTAGCTTCCAAAGTTAATTCATCTGAAAGAGGAACTCTATTAGTATTTTGTGGAGCCCCAGTATAAAACATAAAAGCTGTAGAACCATATGACAAAGCTTCATTTAATGCTCCAACTAGTTGAGTATCTTTTTTAAAAGAAACATGTGACCCTATTTTAAGCATCTTACCACCTCATAAAAATTATAACATACTTTCTAAAATTAAAAGAATATTTTTTAAAGCAAAAGAAAAAGCCAGATATTTCTGACTATTAGTTTTAGTAAATTAAGATGAAGGAGTAGTACACTGAGTAACACCAGATAACTCAACCTTATCACCATTAATATATCTTTCTTTTGTTAAAGTAAAACCTCTGCCTCCTGTATCAGTTAAACACATTTCATAAGTTCCTGTACCATCATCCGGATCAATAGTAACTCTAATATAAGAACCAGTTGAATAAGGTTGTCCAAACGGACTAGTTTCTAATTTTCTTTCAAGTAATTCATTTATTTCCTTTAAATCGTATATTTCCCCATCACTGATACCTTTCATTATAACATCATTTCTAACTGCACTAATTGCAGACTTAGCATTATCTGCAAATGTTCCTTGACGAGAATAATTCAAATACCTAGTAACTGCTGGTATTGCTACCATAACCAAAATTGCTAAAATAACTATAACCGCTAAAAGCTCTATTAACGTAAAACCTTTTCTATTTTTTAATATACTTTTCATAATAGCCTCCCTATATTCTACATATAAAATATACCATTCTAAAACTTTTTTGTAAATAGATTTTCTTTAATTTACTAATAATTTACCACTTATTTTCTTAAACTACATTAAGCACCAAGATACTATCTAATTAAAAATTAAAAAGTCAGAAATATCTGACTATTTAACTACTTGTTTTACATTGAGGAATGCCACTTGGTGCAGTACAAGAACCTGCATTAGATAACTCAACTAGCTCACCATCAATATTAGCTTCTAAAGCTCCATAATCAGCAGTTTCAGAAGCATTTTCAGGGTCATCAATAAAGCCACGTCCACCTTGATCAGTCATACACATTGAATATTTAGTTGTTCCCTTATCATCAACATCTACTACAATATATATATCTCCATAAGCTCCTTTTTCCCCACCAAAAGGACTAGTTTCAAGCTTTCTCTCAAGCAATTTATTTATCTCGGTTTTATTATAGTAGCAATCCGAACTATAACCATTAAGTATTACATCATTTCTGACCGCACTAATTGCTGATTTAGCATTATCCGCAAATGTTCCTTGACGAGAATAATTTAAATATCTAGTAACTGCTGGTATTGCTACCATAACCAAAATTGCTAAAATAACTATAACCGCTAAAAGCTCTATTAACGTAAAACCTTTTCTATCTTTCAATATACTTTTCATAATAAGCCTCCCATATTCTATACATAAAATATATCATTTTAAAACTTTTTTGTAAATAGATTTTCTTTAATTTAAATACAATTTACAATTTCTACGTTTCACTCTCTTTTACCGAGTCAATAGTTAATTTATCTTCTTCTATTGGACTACCACTTGTACCTATTTGATGACAAATACTTTTATCCTCATCATACGAATATAAATAAATAGAAGCTGTTCTAACAATTATTCCATTACTAGAAGTCTCACTAAAGCTTACATAACTAGCTGTATTATCATAAGTACCACCATATGGATCATTTAAATCATTAATATTTTCTATATCTTTTAATAAAATTTTATTACCATTAAAAACATTTGTATCATTTTTATATTTCTCTTGCTTATACATATAAGTAGCTTTACTAATAAATTCATTAGCATCTGCTAAATAATCTTCTCTTTTACCCCTATCTATCATTGACACAATATTTGGTGTTGCAATTAATGCTATGATTCCCATAATAACCACTACTGCTATTAACTCGATTAAAGTAAATCCATTCTTTTTCTTTAGCATTAACATCCACCTCCACCAAGACACTGAGTAAGTGTTCTATTTACATCCTCAACAAATTCCCTTTGATTCCCATATTCCTCTCTTACAATAGCAAGTACCGTAAACATCGTAATAGAAAGAAGAATAACCGCAGCATAAACCATCGTAGTAACCGCAAATCCTCGCTTATTCATATCATCACCTTATTTAAAGTATACCAAATAAATTCTCAAAAAAAAAGACATATTATGAAAATATATCTATAATTTGTGATACTTTGTCAATATTTTTTGTAAATCTTTCCAGTTTATCCTTTGGAGTAAGTTTATATCTTACTTTCATCTCTTTTTCAAACTCTCCTAAATAACTATTACTTCTATTAAGATATTTATACCAGTAAGAATTCTCTCTCAAATATCTAACTAAATTAGGATTAGCTTTTAAATTATATTGAATAATAATATTCATTAATCATCAAAATACCTATACATTGGTCTTGCTTCATAACTAGATCTTTTCGGAATATTTTCTACTTCTTTAGATTTTACTAAATTCTCAATATACCCTATTCCTTTTTGAATAGAAGTAATAGACTCTTGAACTTGTGAAACATCAATATTCTTAAACATTCCAAATAAATCTTTTATAGTAACCGTACCATTATTACTTGAAGTATTTAAATAACTATTCCAAACATCACTACTTTCTCCATAAAGTTCGTACATTTCATAAAAATCTTGCCAAGTTTTTTCTTTACTATTTACATACCTCACCAAATTTGGTCTTTCTTTGACAAATTTTTTAAAACTCTCAACTGACATAGAAATCACCTAATAAAATATATGCCAACTACCTATCAAAGTTTCAAACATTTTTTAAACTTAATCCTACTTTTCCTTTTTCTTTGTTAATATCAATTACTGTGCACTCTATTATTTCTCCTACTTTTAATACTTCACTTGGATGCTTTACATAATCATTACTTAAATTAGAAATATGAATAAGACCATCATTCTTAAGCCCAATATCTACAAAAGCCCCAAAATCTACAACATTTCTAACTGTACCCTCTAACTTCATACCAACTTTTAAATCATCTAAAGTTAAAACATCACTTTTTAAAATTGGTTTTTCTAATTTTTCTCTTGGATCCAAAAGAGGCATTTTTAAAGATTTTACTATATCTTCTAAAGTAAACATATCTACTTTTAATTTAGCTTGCACCTCTTCTAATTTTATTTTATCTAGTTTTTCTTTTATAACAGAAGTACCAATTTCTAATACATCACTTTCTATTAATTCTAAAAGCCTATAAGTAACATCATAACTTTCCGGATGAATATTAGTTTTATCAAGAGGATTTATTCCGTCATTAATTCTAATAAACCCAATAGCTTGTTCATAAACTTTTGAATTAAGCCCCTTTATTTCCTTTATTTCTTCTCTTGATTTAAATTTACCTAACTTTTCTTTTTCTCCTAAAATTTTATCAATTGTTTTACTAGTAAGTCCTGAAATATAAGATAAAATACTTTTAGAAGCCGTATTAATATTTACCCCAACTTGATTAACCACACTTTCCACTACAAACTTTAAACTATCATTTAATTCTTTTTGTTTAACATCATGTTGATATAATCCTACTCCTATTGACTTAGGATCTATTTTTACTAGTTCTGATAAAGGATCTTGAAGTCTTCTTCCAATACTAATCGCACTTCTTTCTGAAACATTTAAGTTAGGAAATTCTTTCTTAGCCAAATCCGACGCTGAATAGACAGAAGCTCCTGCTTCATTAACAATTATATATTTAGTATTAGTACCCTTAATAACCTCTGCTACAAAAGCCTCGCTTTCTCTAGATGCTGTCCCATTACCAATTGCAATAACATCAACATTATATTTATTAATTAATTCCAGTAATTTTTCCTTACTTTTTTCCTTTTCATTAACAGGTTCATGAGGATAAATTACTCCAATTTCTAACACCTTCCCAGTCTTATCTAAAACTGCTAACTTACAACCTGTTCTAAAAGCCGGATCAAATCCTAAAACACATATTTGTTTAAAAGGAGGGGTCATAAGTAAATTATATAAATTAGAAGAAAAATTCTTAATAGATACTAAACTAGCTACATCCCATAACTCACTTCTAATCTCTCTTGCTACTGAAGGAATAATTAATCTTTTTAAACTATCTTTGATAGCCTCTTCTAAAAATGGCACTACTAAAGATTTATCATTCTTAATAATCTTCTTCTTTAAAAAACTAATAACTTCATCCAAAGAAAAATCTATAGAAACGGAAAGTATTCCTTCTTTTTCTCCTCTATTAATAGCTAAATATCGATAAGATTTTAAATATTTTATAGGTTCTTTAAAATCATAATACATCTCATAAATCTTTTTTTCATCTAATAAATCTTTACCTTTTTTTAACTTAGAAACAATTACTCCTTCTTTTTTTATATAATTTCTAATCCACTTTCTATAATTAGAATCATCTGAAATAATCTCTGCTACTATATAAAAAGCACCTTGTAATTTCTTTTCATTATCTTCTACTTTACAAGAGTAATTTTCTGCTAATTGTTCTAAAGTTACTAAGGCTGGACAACTCATAATCTTCTTAGCTAAATCTAAAAGCCCCATACTTAAAGCCTCACTAGCTTTAGTTTTCTTCTTTTCTTTATATGGCCTATATAAATCCTCAACCTCTACTAACTTTTGACAATTTAATATTTTAGTTTTAAGTTCCGGAGTTAATAAATCTTTTTCATCAATAAGTCTAATAACATCCTCTTTTCTTTTTAATAGATTAACCTCATAATTATATAAATCAGAAATTTCTTTAATCTTAACCTCATCAAGACCAGAAGTAGCTTCTTTACGATATCTAGCTATAAAAGGTATCGTATTTCCTTCTTCTAAAAGTTTTAAAGTATTAATAGCTTGTTTTTCTCTAATATCAAGCTTTTCTACTATTTGTTTAATTATATTTTCGTTCATTATATCACCAACAATAATTATAATAGAAAAATAAAAAAACTTAAAGTTAAAACCTCAAGTCTTTCTATTTTTTTACACCTCTAATTTTTACTTTTTTATGAAAATTATTATATTCCATATCAGTTATTTCTTCATAATCACTATCAAGCGATAAATCTTTTTTATAATACTTATTTGTTTCATTATATTGACAATCATTTATTAAAGGAAATATTAAAAGATTTGATTTATTCTCATGTTTTAAAGATAATTTATCATCTTCTAAAATATCATAATTTCTTTCCTTTACTATTTCTCTATCCTTTAAAACTTTTATATTCTTACGTTTTGAAGACTCACTTATTATTTTTCCCTCTTCATCATAAGTACCACTAAACATATTTATTTTTTTATTATTACTAGTATTTTTGTTATACTCTTTAACAATAGAATAACTATTATCTAAATAAGTTTGATAAGAACCTATTTCTTTTATTTGTACCTCATTTTTATCTTTAAAAATAGTCCTAAAAACTATAAAAGGTCCTTCTTCTCCTTCTTTAATCATAATATCTAAATAGTACTTATAAGTATCATAATCAACCTTTCCAATAAAATGATTATTATGCACTATAACATTACCAAAAGAAAAAGCAAACAATAATTTTAATTTTAATTCTTTTTTTAATTTTTCATCCTTTATTATTTCAGAAAAACTATCATACATCTCGTTAAGTCCAGACTTTACTATATTGTAATCCTCCATTACTACTCCATTTTCTAATACTTTTTTAGTAAAAGATTTTGAAGCTTTTATTTTATTACTAAATTTCTTATAATCAATCATATATACCACCCTTTAAAGCGATACTTATTATAACAAATAGTAATTATTTAGTCAATTTTTATTTGTTCTCTTTTAATAAATTTTTATTTATTCTCTTTTAATAAATCTAAAGCTTTAGGAATTGTTAATTTTCTAACTACAGGTTTTTTCTTTTCTTTTAAATACTCATCAAATGAGATAACATCACTATAATAAGAAGTATCCATTTTTTTCTTATCTTCATAATACTGATTAGTATTTAAACTAAGAAGTTTAGAACTTGAATCATTTTTAAAAAATAAACTCTTATATATTAAATAAGTAGTTTTAAACTTATCTTCTTTCAATTCTACATATCCTTTTAGTAAATCATCATCTAATAAATAATTAAAAGTCAAATTAGTATAATTATCAAAAAAATCAAACTTATGTCCCTGATCTTTCATATAACAAACATTTAAATCTCCCACTAAAAACAAAGAAGAATCATGGGTATTTTTAACGTATAATTTCTTAAGATTTTTATCTTTATCTCCCAGTAAAATATCAAAAATTTCTAAAGCCTGATTAACAGATATTTTATTTTTAACCTTATTATCTACTTTCGGAATAATATCTTTAATAGGCACTAAATTAATAGCAAAATCATCTGCTAATAAGCTATATACTTTACCATTATGAAGACATATATAATTAAATCCCTGCTTATAAAATAATGTTAAAAATCCTTCGTATTCTAATCCCTTTTTTAAATCAACATATTTATTTCTCTTTTCCTTTTCAATCCTTATTGCCCCATTTTCTAATAGAGGACCACTTTTTTTACTATCTACTATACCAGTATAAGTTAATCCTTCTAATTCTTTAGATAAATATAATTCTCCAACATAAAAATTATTTATATCGTATTTTTTTCCTTGCATCTAATCACCTCTTGTTTTTCTTACATTCTTTATAAATCATTTATATTAGTAACATTTCCTTTTGGAAATACAATCTTTACTGTAGTATATTCACTTTCTTTCGAAGTGATAGTAACATTTAAATCTAATCTTTCACATAATTTCTTTACTAAATATAAACCCATTCCAGTAGAATATTTTTTACCCCTATCAAAGCCAGTAAAACCTTTATCAAATACTCTAGGCAAATCACTTTTTTTAATACCACAACCATTATCCTTTATACATAAAACCACATTATTATGATTTTCCTCTCCCCAAATCTCTAAAATTTTCTCACTTTTATCCATATATTTAATAGAATTTTGCATAATCTGTCCTAAAATAAAAGTCGTCCACTTACTATCAGTATAAACAATATATTCCAAGTCATGAGTATCCAAAATTATCTTATCTTTTAATAAATAATCTTTATATTTCATTATTACCAGATGAACTACATCTGAAAGTTTAATATCCCTAACAAAATAATCTTTATCAGGACTATCACTACGAGCATAATAAAGCATTTGTTGAACTAAATTTTCAATTTTTAAAACCTCTAACTTTAAATTATCTTGATTGGAATTATCCAAAGAAAGTAATAAAGCAGAAATCGGAGTTTTTATTTCATGACCAAAAGTTTCCAAATACTCCTTATATTCTCTAAAATTACAATCTATTTCACTAATTTTATCATTCATAGTTTTACAAGCTTTTAAAAGAGCATAATAATAACCTTGATTTTCTAAATTTACTGGTTTTTTTAAAATTTCTGCAATCAAATACTTTTCTTCTAAATCATCTACCATAGTCCTAATATTTTTAAAAGTTTTTAAAGCTTTAACATAAGTAATAATAAAATAACTTAAAAAAATAATAATCAAAATAATAGATAAAAGTCCTATCAAAGAAAAAGGAATATTCAAAAAATAAAGAAAAACATCTATAGTAATTAATAATAAAAAAAAGAAAAGTATCATTATTATTTTTTCTTCTATAAAATTCATAACTTTCATATACTATACCCCTTTCCATGAATAGTTTTAATAAAATTAGTAATTCCTATCTCTTCTAATTTAACTCTAAGACGCTTTATATTTACTGTAAGTACATTCTCATTTAAATAATACTTATCATTCCATAAATATTCTAAAAGCTCTTCCTTAGTTATTATTTTCTTAGGATTAAGGAAAAAATAATATAAAATTAAAAATTCATTTCTAGTAAGTTCTATTTCTTTATCATCATATCTAATAAGAGAAAGATGTAAATCCAAAACAACATTATTATAACACAATTCTTTATAATTAACAGGATTATTTTTCTCTAATGCTCTTTTTATCTTCTCCAATAAAATAGTTTTATTATAAGGTTTTGTTACAAAGTCATCTCCTCCCAGTAAAATACTTTTTAATTCATCCTCCTCTTTTTCACTACTCGTTACAAAAATAATTGGAACTTTACTAACTTTTCTTATCTCTTTACAAATTGCAAAACCATCTTTATTTGGTAAATTAATATCTAATAATACTAAAGAAGGAGTACTTTCATCAATAACTTTTTTTATATCCTCTAAAAATAAAGTAAAAAGTTCCACTTTATAATTATTACTTTCCAAAAGTTTTTTTAATTCTGTTCTAATTATAAAATCATCTTCTACTATTAATATCGTTTCCACCTAACCACCTCATCTAAATTATATCAAAATAAATAAAGCTAGAAAACTCCAGCTTTATTCTTTTATATTTTTCTTAAATCCAAAATAAGTTGCTATAAAATAAATTATATATATCACAAAGAATATTCCTAAACTACCTAAAAAATAAGACAAATAAGTTAAATCACTATATAATGCAATCTGAAATATTTTATTTAATGAAAATATCGAGAAAAAGCTTATTATAATAGGATAAATAACTGGAAATATAAAGAATATTCCTAATTGTTTCCTAATTGTCTTAAAAAGATCATCATCACTTACTCCTAACTTTCTTAAAACTGTATAACGATATTTATATTTAGTACTATCACTTAAAGCTTGAATAGCTAAAATAGTTCCTACAATAGTAGTAAAAATAATAGCAACATAATAAAATACAAAGGAAGAAATAGTCATAAAACCATTATTATTAGCTTCTTCTTGTCCTCTTACTGAAATATTAGCTAATTGATAACAAACTGTATAACCTAAATCATTCTCTTCACACATATCTGGTTCAGCTAAATCAACTAATTTTTTAGCAAAATCTTCGGTTGTCTTTTCCTTAGTATCTACAACTAAATGATTTCCCGCCAGCTCTAAACCTTTAACAGCATCATCAGGTACAACAATAATATATCCCGATCCTAAAACCCATCTTGAATATCCTAAAGAAGTAAACTCTTTTAACTTAAGACTCACTCCATTAGCTAAAGTTATTTCCTTTAAATCATCATTATCCTTATGCCCATCATATTCTTTAGTGACATGAAGTAAATACTCATCATCTTTTAAACTTACTTCTTCCATATTTTTTAATTTTAACAGCTCATTATAATCACTAAGCTTAATAACTTGATCATAATCTTTCCAACCATCATAATCACTATCCACGACTTCTTTTACGTTATTAGTAGGATCTTCATATGAATCATAAGTAAATTCTTCTAAAATAGTGTACTCTTCAGAAATAGCCTCTAAATACTGAGGGAATTTATCTTTACTATCAAAAATAGAAATATCATAAGGAGCATTAGTATCTATTTGATATTCAAACATTCCCTTAAGCATTGAAGACATATTAAGAGCCACTAAAGTTAAAGTAATAAGTAAAGTAAGCGTACCTAAAGTAAAACTCATAGTTTTAACCTTTGAAGAAAAAGTTCTAATCACAAATAAATTATCCTTATTATATTTTATTTTCTTTCTCTTCAACATAAAATTTAAACAAAAATCTGCTAAAGTAAAACTAAGTCCATAAATACTAATTATAACTAAAATAAGACAAAGAAATATTACTCCCATCGAAGGCTCTTCTCCAAGAACAAATTGTTTATCAAATATTACTAAAGCTAAAACTCCTAACAATAATGAAATAATAAAACCAATATTTCGATAAATCTTTTTCTTCTTTTTAAATTTTTCATTTTGCTTATCCAAATAAAGCAAATCATATATTTTCATTTTTTTAATTCTTTTTCTAGCTAAAATAAGCACTACTAAATAAATAAAAATAAAATAAACAACTGAAAGTAAAATCGCCTCTAAACTAATATCCATCTTAACTTCAAAAGGAAGCATAAAAATATTCATAATAATAAAAGACATAAACAAACTAAGAACAAGACCTAAGACTAAAGATATCAAAAATGATATTACTCCTAAAATTATATTTTCCAACATAAACATCTTAGTTATTTTCTTCTTAGGAATTCCTAATATCATATACGTACCAAATTCTTTACTTCTTTTTTGAAACATAAATTTTATTGTATAATTAATAAGAAAAGCTACTACCAGTGCTATAAAAATATTAACAAAGTACATAACATATTTAAAATTATCCATAACACTAGCTAATTCTAATACATCTTTAGAATTAGAAATTATATTAAATGCAAAAATAAATGAAAAAGCTAAAGTAACTGTAACTATATAAATAATATAGTCCTTTACACTTCTTTTAACATTACGAAAAGCTAATTTACTTAACATTATTAAAATCGCCTCCAAGTAATGTTAAAACATCTAAAATTTCATTAAACATCTCTTTTCTAGTTTTATCTCCTTTTATTATTTCATTAAATATTTTCCCATCTTTTAAAAATAAAACTCTCTTACAAAAACTAGCACTAAAACTATCATGAGTTACCATTAAAATAGTAGCATTTAACTTCTCATTCATTTCATTCATAGTCTCTAAAAGCATTCTACTACTTTTGGAATCTAATGCCCCAGTAGGTTCATCAGCTAATATCAATTTTGGATTATTAATTAAAGCTCTAGCACAAGCACATCTTTGCTTTTGACCACCACTAACTTCATAAGGAAACTTTTTTAAAATATCTTTTATCCCTAATTTCTCTGCTATAACACTTACTCTTTTATCAATAGCCTTATAGTTTACTTTATTTATTATAAGGGACAAAGCAATATTTTCTTCAATAGTCAAAGTATCTAACAAATTAAAATCTTGAAATATAAACCCCAACTTCTCTCTTCGAAAATCTGCTAAATCTTTATCCTTTATATTAGTAATATCTATACCATCTACATAAATAGTACCACTAGTTACATTATCAATTGTTGAAATGCAATTTAAAAGTGTGGTCTTCCCACTTCCCGAAGCACCCATAATAGCGACAAAATCACCTTCTAAAACTTCCAAACTAATTCCATCTATAGCTCTTGTTATATTATTAGAAGTTCCATAATATTTTTTTAAACTATTAATCTTAAGTACATCTTTCATGAAATTTCTCCTCCTCATGTTTCATTATATCAATAAAAACTCTATTTATTTATTACAGTTTTGTAAGAAAAAATCTAGTCTATACTAGATTAACTATTTTAGCTTAAAAGTTTTAGGAGCGTATTTATAAATTAGTAATAGAGATAAAACAGAATAACAAATAGCAAAGCCTATTATTATAAAACCAAACACTAAAGATGAAACTTCTAATTTCGTTAAATAAAAACATCCCCAATAAGTAATAAGGCCTATTATTGTATAAGTAACACTTTTCATCTCTAACTCCACATTATATGGTTGAAGTAAATAATACATAACCAAATTATGTACTGAGAAAAAAATCGACATCGCAATTATAGAAAAGAAAATTGCTATATAATTCATAAAATTATCAGTCCCACCACTTATAAAAAGCAAAAGACAAAGACTAATACTAATCATAGTAGTGGGTATCAAATTAATTAAAATAACTGTTTTAAGTCTTTCCCTAAAAAGCCCTAATAAAACAGAAGGCTTCCTATAAAACCGATAAAACAACATACTATGATCACAATTCATAAACATAGCATTAGTAACACTTTTTCCTGTATTAATAAAATACATTAGAAAAAGCATATAAGGAAGATAATTTAAAGCAAAACTATTTACTCCTTTTTTTAATGAAGGCTCTATAACCATTAAAATCCCAAAAATTAACGCTACTATAATTATGATAATCGTTGTATATTTAGCTCTATGCATTAAAATTTTTTTATGACGCTTAACAAATAAATCATGAAAATATCCAAAACCATTTTTATCGCTTGTAATATTAGGATCAAGAGAAATTTGTTTTCTACTAGTAACTAATAAATTATTAGTTTTATTCTCTGTTAAAAACACATTATCTCTGCTAAGTAATTTCTTATAAATTACTTGATAATTAGGAAATTTAAAAATACTTTTTGAGGCTCCAATAGCCATTAAAAATATTGCTATAAATAAGATATAAAATATAGTCTTAGAAATGATTATATCAAAATAACTAAGTCCATAAGCTAAAAACAGTCCCACTAAAATTAAAGAAAAATATAAAGTCCAAGAAGAAGGTTTATTCTCATTAATTACTTCTTTAGTTTTTTTATTGCGATATAAATAAAAGAAAATTGCTATTATTTTTACTAATACTGTAAAACTTACTAATAACAAAGCCATAGTAAAGCTAATATCTGTTAGTAATAAAAATGCTACTAATTGTCCAACAAAAATAGAACCTAAAAAATACATAAAACTAGCTAAAGTATAACTTCTAGCATCCATTTTCATTAAATTAATCATATAATATTTATCCTTTGTAGGATTAAACATCTCCGTATTAGTAAAAGTTCCAATAAGCGCTAAAAATATATAAATATGAATAATTAACTCTATACTATAAGTATTATATAAATAAAGTGGTAAAAATATAAAACATCCTATATATAAAATTTTATATCCAAATACTTTAACAAACTCTCTTATAATTGCTAAAATAATACTAAATACTTTAAGTTCTTTAATTCCATATAAACTATCAGGTATTAATTTCCCAATAAATGGTATTTTACTAAGACAATAAATAAACTGATTAACTGTATAACAATTTTTAATTTTAAATGATAAAACAAAGTTTTTAAACATCTTCTTCACCTTTTAAAATATCAATAATTTTATTTTTAAAATCTTTATCATTTAAATCAGCTTTATAAATATACTCCATAACCCCATTATTTAAAACTACAATTTCATCACATAAATCAAGAGCTAATTCCATGATATGAGTTGAAAATATTAAAATATGATCTTTTTTTAAAGTTTTTAATAACTCTTTCATCTCCTCAGCCACTACTACATCAAAAGAAGTAAGTGGTTCATCAAGTAATAAGATTTTAGGACTCATAATAATATAAACTAACATTTGTAATTTATTTTTCATTCCATGAGAATAATCTTTCATCAATTTATCACGATCTGAACTATCTATTCTTACTAAATCAAAATATTCATCAATTGTTTTTAAATTTGTAATATTATCTTTATTTATATCAATAAAAAATTTTAAGAATTCCCTACCTGTCAAAAATTCAGGAACTACTGGAGTTGAAAGAACATAACCAATATCATCATAAGTGATTTTTCTCTTCTTTTTATTCTCCTCTAAATAAAATTCTCCTTTATCTTTTTCTAAATCTTCATTTAAAATATTAAAAAATGTAGTTTTACCGGCTCCATTTCTTCCTAATAAGCCATAAATCTTACCCTCTTCAAAAGAAATACTAATATCTTTAAGTACTTCCTTATTTCCAAAACTTTTCTTTAAACCATCAATAATTAATTTCATACTACAACTTCCTTTATAAAATTCCTTAAAGATTATATCATATCAAACTCATAAAAACTAGTACTAAAATTAAAAATATATCACCAATAAAAATCCACTAGTTTAACTAGTGGTTTTTCTATGAGGCCTATAAGGCCTAC
>ERZ824488.1179-NODE-1179-length-30430-cov-3.742453_pt1 | contig 30430 bp, 20 predicted proteins | sample MGYA00519936_ERZ824488 | MGnify/ENA primary metagenome ERZ824488 (study PRJEB31778, sample SAMEA3449153) | human gut metagenome | biome: human gut; feature: human-associated habitat; material: faeces | place: United Kingdom | collected 2010/2012 ... | reverse complement strand
CTCCGCCCGCAGGCGGTGGGGGAGAGAACTGTACGGCTGCCCGAAATATTTCGGGTTATGGCAAGGTTCTCTCCCTCCGCCACTTCGGGGCACCGCTCCCCCTCTGGCGCAAGCGCCACCTCCCCCGTATCGGGGGAGTCTGTCTCACAGAGGGAGGTTTTTCGACACGCAGCTGCCTTCCCCCGAGGGGGAAGGCTTTGAAGAAAGGAGAGTACGATGGAGCTGAACATTGACACCGGCGTGGAGGAATTCCGCGTCAACGGGCGCGGGGTGCTGCGCTTTAACCCGGCAGACCCGAACCTCTACCACCGCTTTTTTGCGGCGGGGGCAGAGCTTGACAGCTACGACGCCGCGCTGACAAAGGCGCTGGCGGCGCTGGACGGCGACGAGCAGCAGCGCGCCGCGGCGGGGCTGGCCCTGCTGAACGAGTACGACGGCAAGATCAAGAAGCTGCTGACCGGCATCTTTGGCGAGGAGAACGACTTTGACGCGATCCTGGGCGGGGTGAACCTGGCGGGCGTCGGGGCCAACGGCAAGCGTGTGGTGCAGAACCTTTTGGAGGCGCTGACGCCGATCCTGCGCGAGGGCGCCGAGCGCCGCCTGACCGCTGCCGCCGATGCCGCCGCAGCCCGGGCCGATGCCGCCCGCGCCGAGCGGGGCGCGGTATGACCGGGGCGTGGGGACTGCCGATGCAGGCGGAGCTGGGCGGCGTGCGGTATGCCATCCGCAGCGATTACCGCGACGTGCTGGAGCTGCTGCGCTGGCTGAACGGCCAGGCAGACCCGGCGCTGGACCAGAGCGAGCGCTGGTACGTGGCCATGCGGCTGTTCTACCCGGAGTTTGCCGCGCTGCCGCAGCCGCTTTGGCCCGATGCCACGCAGTTTTTGACGGAGTTTTTGGCGGCGGGCCGCCGCGAGCAGCCCCGCCCCGGCCCCGCGCTGATGGACTGGCAGCAGGACGCACCGCTGATCGCCGCGGGCATCAGCAAGGCCGCGGGGCAGGATGTGCGCACGCTGCCCTACCTGCACTGGTGGAGCTTTCTGGCATGGTTCGATGCCATCGGTGAGGGGAGCTTTGCGACGGTGGTGGCCATCCGTGATAAGCTGCGCCGCGGCAAGCGGCTGGAAAACTGGGAGCTGGACTATTACCGCACCCACCGCGCCGTGGTGGAGCTGCGAGGCGTGGAGAGCGCCGAGGAACAGGCGGAGAAAAGGCGGCTGCTGGAATTGCTGGGGGGATGAGAAATGCAGGAGATAACCTTTGACGAGCTGTCAACGCTGAAGCAGCCCTCGGCGTCCCTGCGCACGGCGCTGGATAAAATTTCTGCGGCGCTGGGGAGCGTGGGCGACGCCGGGCAGCAGGCGCGCAGCGTTGTGGACGAGCTGCGCGTGTCGCTGCGGGCTGCGGCGGCACAGAGCGTGAAATCGGCCCGCAGCCTGGCAAAATTTGACGAGATCAACCGCCTGTCCGCCCCGGCGGAGGACAAAACGACGGCGCCGGAAAAGCAGAAAAAGGCCGCCGAGGCCGCGGCGAAGGCCGAGAAGGCCGCAAGATCCACCACCGGCACCGCGGCACGCCGCAGCGGTACAGCGGGCAGCGACCTGAGCGGCCTGACGGCAGTCTGGCAGAGCGTGCTGGAGAGCCTGCGTGGTGCGTGGGCGGATTTCTGGGCGTACCTGCAGGAATTTTTTGCGCCGTTCGCCGCGGCGTGGCAGACGGTTTGGCAGGGGCTTTCCGCGGCGGCAGCCGGCGTATGGGAACAGCTCTGCGCGGCGCTCTCTACGGTGGTCCAACCCGCGCTGGCGCTGCTGGACACGGTCTGGCAGGGGCTTTGGGCGGGCATGGAGCAGGCGTGGGCCGCCTACGGCCAGCCGATTCTGGACGGCCTTGCGCAGGGGTGGCAGAATGTCGTCGGCATCGTTTCGGCGCTGTGGAGCGAGGTGCTGCAGCCTGTGCTGGTGCAGCTGTTTGACCTGCTGGGTGCGCTCTGGACTGCGCACCTGCAGCCGCTCTGGAACGAGCTGACGGCGTGCCTCGGCGCGGTGACAACGCTGCTGCTGACGCTGTGGAACACCGTGCTGGCCCCGTTTGTGCAGTGGCTCATCACGGCGCTGGCCCCCGTGGCCGTGCAGGTGTTTGCGGCGCTGGGCACGGCGGTGACCGGTGCGGCGGGCATCATTGCGGACGGCATCACGATTGCGCTGGCGGTGCTGCGCGGAATGGCCGACTTTTTGACCGCCGTGCTGCGGGGCGAGTGGGACGCTGCCTGGGCTGCGATGGCCGCGACGGTCTCTACCGTGTGGGGACGCATCGTCTCCATTGTGCAGACGGCGGTCTCCACGGTGCTGGGCGTTGTGCGCAGCATGGTCGCGGCCATTGCGGCGGCCATCAACGGGCTGCTGTCGGCCATCGGACGTGCCAAAAGCATGGCAGGCAGTGTGCTGGGCGGCGCGGGCAAGCTGGTCAGCAGCCAAAGTGTGCTGCCCGGGCTGGGCTACGCGGCGTCGGTGCCGGTCCCGGCGCTGGCGCAGGGGGCGGTCATCCCGCCGAACCGGCAGTTTTTGGCGATGCTCGGTGACCAGACAACCGGCACGAACGTGGAAGCGCCGCTGGCGACCATCAAGCAGGCCATGGCGGAGACGCTGGCCGGCTGGCAGGGCAGCGCGGACGGCCAGCCCATCAACATTTACATCGGCGAGGAGCTGCTGGACAGCGTCATCGCCAACAGCCAGAATCGCCGCGCCCTGCGCAGCGGCGGGAGGTGAAACGTGGAAATTCTGAACATTGACGGCACGGCGCTGCCCGCGCCGAGTGCGTACAAGGTGCAGCTCTCCGATCTGGACAGCAGCGGCACGGGCCGCACCGAGGACGGCGTTCTTGTGCGGGAGCGGGTGCGCGGCGGCGTGGCAAAGATCAGCGCCGGCTGGGCGGCGCTCTCGACGGCGGACTGCGCCAAGGTGCTGAACGCCACAGCCCCGGACAGCATGACCGTGCAGTATTTTTTTGGCGACGCACGCACGGCGAAGATGTACGCCGGGGACCGCACCGCCGACCTGAAGGCCGCCCGCGACGGGCAGGCCGTGTGGGAGGTGGCGGTGAATCTGATCGAGTTTTAATGCAGAATTTTGCAGGTGGTAGGGGCCGGACATGTCCGGCCCGCGGCCTTACCGCAACAGGCCGTCTATGGGATGGCTGCGGGCGGGGCATGCCCCGCCCCTACGATGTGAAGGAAACGAGGTGAGTGACAATTTATTCCGTATCGGATGCCTACAAAACCGCGATCCGCGCACGGACGCGGACCGACCGGGTGACGGGCACGCTGACGCTGACAAACGGCACGGTGCTGGATCTGGACGCGGCAGACCTCATGAGCGGGTCGCTGACGCTGGACAACCAGTGCGTCACGGGGGAGGAGCTGGCCTTTGGCTGCGCCTACCTCGGCCAGGCGGCGCTCAACCTGCGCACCGACCTGAGCCGCCATGCGTTTTACGGCGCAAAGCTCGTGCTGCACTACGGCCTGCAGCTGCCCGGCGGGCGGTGGGAGACCGTGCCGCTTGGCGTTTACACGGTGGCCGAGGCCGAGCGGCGCGCGCTGTATGTGAGCATCAAGGCCTATGACAACATTCTGGCTTTGCAGCAAAAATACGATGGTACGACGATGCAGGGCACGGCCTATGCGTTGCTGGGGCAGATCGCGGCGGCCTGCGGGCTGACGCTGGGCCAGACCGAGGCCGAGATCGGCGCACTGAACCCGAACGCTGCCCTCGTCTGCCAGCTGAGCGGCGCGGACGGCCTGTCTACCTGGCGGGAGTGCGCCGCCGCCGTGGCACAGCTGGTGGGCGGCTTTGCGGCGGCGGACCGCGCGGGGCGGCTGGTGCTGCGCACCTTTGCCGAAAACCCCTGTGCCGCGCTGACCGCGGCGGCGCGCAGCGAGGCGGCGGTCTCGGACTTTGCCTGCCACTACGCGGCGCTAAGCATCGAGACCGACGACGGCAGCTTTGCCGCGGGCCGCAGCCAGGATACCGGCCTGACGATGCGCATTTCCAACATGACGCTGGCCGAAAAGGGTCTGCCCGCCACACGGCAGCAGATCACCGACAACCTGTTTGCGGCGCTGCAAAGGCTGGACTACGTCCCGGCCACCGTGACGATGCCCGGCGACCCGGCGTTTGAGCCGGGGGACCGCGTGGCGCTGCCGATGGAGGACGGCACTGCGCCCGAGATGCTCGTGACGCATTTAGTCTGGCGCTACCGCGGGCGGCAGACCTTAAAGGGCGTGGGCCGCAACCCTTACTTAGGCGGCACAACGGACGGCGCGACGGAAAAAGCGCTGCGCCGCTTACAGAACAGCGCCGAGAGCAAGCGGATCGTATATTACAGCTTCACGAACCCGGCGGAGCTGGCGGTGCAGACCGTGGAGACGCCCGCCGTGGCAATTGCCTTCACGGCAGTGGAGGATACGAGCGCTATGTTCCTGGCGCAGCTGCTGCTGGACGCAGCGCCCGACACCGGCAAGGTACTGACGCTGACCGTGCGGTACTATATAAACGACGTGCCGGTGGAAAATTTTGCGCCGCAGCAGCGGCTGGAGACGGGCGCACACACGCTGGCGCTGTTCTACCCGTTTGCGTCGGTGGAGGCCGGGACGGTCACGCGGCTGTCGGTGCGGCTGGTCTGCGCGGGCGGCACGGTGAAGATCGCGCCCTACGGCATCAAGGCCACCGTGACCGGGCAGGGCATGGCAAGCGAGACGCCATGGGACGGCACGCTGGAATGTGAGGAGACACTGCTGCCAATTGCAATAAAAGCACGCAGCATCGATGTATAAAACGAAGGGAGCGGATGCAATGACCCTGCACGGTCATACGCGCATTGAACTGACCGATGTGCACACCGGCGCGGTGGAGGTGGTGGAGAGCGATAATCTTATCACCAACGCAGTGTCGGACATTTTTAACGGCTACGGCGGCAGCCTGAACAAGGCCATGCTGCTGTGGCGCGGCGACCAGGGGTACACGAATGCCCCGAAGGATCTGGTGACGATGTTTTACGGCGGCCTGCTGCTGTACGACACGCCGCTGGGCAGCGACCCGGCCACAGTGTTTGCCCCGGCGGGCGCGGGCGTTGTGGGCACGGCGATGGCCGGGCAGGTCAACGCGACCAAAAACACGGTGCGCGGCAGCGCCAACCTGACCGAGACGAAGATCGACCCGTGGAGCGGCGTCGTGACCTACGTCTATGAGTTCGCGACGAGCCAGGCCAACGGCGTCATCGGCTCGGTCTGCCTGACCCACCCGATGGGTGCGTACTACTCCGAGATGATCGACGCGCCGGACGCGGCTGCCTGCAACGCGGACCGGCTCGGCTTTGGCGGGGCGCTGGGCGGTGACCAGCTGCTGACGGGCCTTTTGGCCAAAACGACCTACCCCACCGACGAGAAGGGCGTGCTGCTCTACGCCGACCCCGAGGCGGATGAGGCTGTGGCCGGGTATCTGAACGCCGACGAGGGCGTGCTGGAGCTGCGGCATCATGCGCTGGGGCTGAAAACGCTGGACCTGTTCCGCCGCGACCCTACCGGCCTGTGGGACAGCCTGCGGAGCACCGACACGCTGAATGTAGGGGACTTTTTGCAGGTGGATTCCTCCGCCGGGGAGGACTACTGCCGCATCTGCTTTGACGCGGAGGCGGATAAAATCTATCTGGTGTCTGCGCCGGAGGTTGACTACATTGACGCAAGGAGCGTTGTAAAAATACGTGAGTACGACAGAAAAACGCTGGCGGCAAAGGACTACACCGTGCCGAACAACACCGGCGTTGACCTGCAGTCCTTCATCAGCGAGAACCGCGGCACGCCGCTGAACGGCACGGTCTACGGCGGCAGCCTTTACATGGTCCAGGACCAGGCTGAGCAGATCTATCGCTTTCCGCTGGCTGACCCCACCGATGTGCAGGCCGTGACGATGCACGGCGACGACATGGCGTACCTGTCCGACGCCCACGACGGGCGGCTGTACTGCTACTACCGCACCCGCGCCGTGGTGCTGAACACCGGGAAGAACGAGCTGTTCTCCTGCGAGGCGGCGGGCTACGACAACACGACGTCGGGCTTTTCCACAACAGCGCCGGTGCTGGGCGAGCCGCTGACGCCGCTGCGCCGCTACTACGGCGACAGCCGCATCCGTACCGAGCGTGTGCTGCGGGCAAACTATCTGGCGACGATCAACGACCTGCCGAAGTCGGTGGAAAAGACCGCCGACAAGACGATGAAGGTCATCTACACCCTGCGCAGAGGAGGCTGAGGATGCAGCAGACAGGAATTTTTGCGGGCCGCACCGAGGTGCGCTGCCCCTACGCCCGCTGGGGCTGGACCCGCGGCGGGGGTAAGGTCTGGCACGGCGGGCTTGACCTGGCCGGGCTGGACGACGCGACGATCCGAATGCCCTACTATAAAGGCAAGCGCATCACGGGCCGCGTGACCCGGGCGCGTATCGTCACGGACAGGCGCGACAAGACCTGGGAGTGGGGCTATTATGTCTGTGTTCAGCTGGACCGCGGGCAGACGCCCGACGCCGTGAACTTTTTGTATTTTGCTCACTGTGCGTCGCTTCTGGTCAAGGCCGGACAGCGCGTGGCGAGCGGGGACGCGCTGGCTGTCATGGGCAATACCGGCAATGCGGCGCTGGCCGACCCGCCGTACAGGCACTGCCACCTGGAGGTGCGCGCCGCAGCGGGCGGCGTCGGGCTGGACCCGACGGTGTATGCGGGGTGCGAGAACGCTGTCGGCGTGTACGGCGCGGCGGGACGGATGCAGGTCATCACGGTGGGGCCGGTCACCCAGGGCGATGCGGACGCGGTTTTGGAAGTCTGCCGGGCCCGCGGGCTGGTGGATGCCGGACTGTACAGAAGCGAATGGAGGGATGCTTAATGGAGAAACGAAATCTGTTTGTCAGCGGCAAGGCCGTTGTGGCGGCGGTGTGCGGGGCGTTCACGGCAGCGTTCGGCTGGCTGGGCTGGCTTGTTGTGGCGTGGGCCGCCTGCATGGCGCTGGACTGGGTCAGCGGCAGCGCCGCCGCGGCCAGCAGGGGCGCGTGGTCGAGCGCCGCCGCCCGGGCCGGCATCTGGCACAAGGCCGGGATGGTGGTCGTTGTGCTGGTGTGCGCCCTGACCGACGCCGTGCTGGCGGTGGCCGTTGCCAACCTGCCCGGGCTGGGCCTTGAGGTGAACGGCGTGGTGCTGCCGGTGGTGCTGGTGTGGTACATTTTTACCGAGCTCGGTTCCATTGCCGAGAACGCCGCCGCCATGGGCGCACCCGTGCCCGGGTGGCTGGTAAGGATTTTGGCGCAGGGGAAGGAGGAGGCGAAAAAGTGAGGTGCGCGGCGGCGATGGCCGGAGGGGCTTTGCCCGTGAATGAGCGGCAGCTTTGCCTTCCCCCAAGTGGGGGAAGGTGGCCCCGCAGGGCCGGATGAGGGATGAGCTTGCGAAAAGCAGAGCGCGAACGGGGAATCACCGCAGGGCTGCCCCTCATCCGCCCTCGGGCGGGGCCTCGGGCACCTTCCCCCAAGGGGGGAAGGCTGACAACGTGAACCTGCGAGTCGGTAAAAAAGAAGGGTATCTGTCGCATGAACGGCAGATACCCTTTTTTTATTTTGCTTACAGGTAATTTTTCAGGTCGCTCTTGTTCGTGGCGCAGCGCTCGGCGGCCTCGCGGGTGATGCGGCCTGTGCTGACAAGGCGGGCCAGGTCGGCGTTCAGGCTGTGCATACCAAGGGCCGCGCCGGATTGCAGGATGCTCGGGATCTGGTAGCACTTGCCTTCGCGGATCAGGTTTGCGACGGCGTCGGTGCCCACCAGAATCTCCGTGGCGGCGCAGCGGCCCTTGCCGACGGCCCGCGGCAGCAGCTGCTGGGTGATGACGCCGCGCAGCACGGCGGCCAGCTGGCCGCGGATCTGGTTCTGCGCACCGGCAGGGCAGACGTCGATGATGCGGTCGATCGTCTGCGCCGCGCCGATGGTGTGCAGCGTGCTCATGACAAGGTGTCCGGTCTCGGCAGCCGTGACGGCAGCGGAAATCGTCTCATAGTCGCGCATCTCGCCGACGAGGATGACGTCGGGGTCCTCACGCAGGGCGCTGCGCAGCGCCGAAGCAAAGCTGCGCACATCGGCGCCGACCTCGCGCTGGTGGATCAGCGAGCAGCGGCCCTGATAGACGTACTCGATGGGGTCCTCAATCGTGATGATGTGGTCGCTGCGCGTTTTATTGATGTGGTCGATCATGGCGGCCAGCGTGGTGGATTTGCCGCTGCCCGTGGGGCCGGTGACCAGGATCAGGCCGCGCGGCTCGTCGGCCAGCTTTGTCAGAACGGGCGGCATGGCCAGCTCCTCCAAGGTCGGGATGGAGTCGTTCAGCAGGCGCAGTGTGGCCGCGGCCCTGCCCTGCTGGTAAAAGACGTTCACACGGCTGCGGGTACCGTCGGGCGCGACAAGCGCAAAGTCTGCGTCGATGCGCTCCGATGTGATAGCCTCGCGGTGGGCCTCGTCCATCAGGCTCAAAATCAGCGAGCGCGTCTCTGCCGCCGAAAGCTGGACCGGTGCCTCCGCCAGATGCCCGTCGATGCGGAACATCAGCGGCAGCCCCTCGGAGATATGAATATCGCTGGCCTTGCTGTTCCGCGCCAGCGCGGTGAGCTCATGGATCTGCATGGTGTACCTCGTTTTTCAGAAAAGAGGGTGGTGGCGGAAGGCTCTCTCCCCCAGTCGCTTCGCGACAGCCCCCTCGCAGAGGGGGCCAAGTCGCCTTGCCTCCCTCTGCGAGGGAGGTGGCGAGCCTGCGAGCCGGAGGGAGAGAACCCTGCGGTCAGCTGCTGCTTTCCTGTTTACTCCTCATAGAACGTGATCTTCAGCAGCTCCTCGGGGGTGGTTTCGCCCTCGCGGACGAGCTGCAGGGCGGCCTCGCGCAGGCTCGTCATGCCCTGGCTGCGGCGGGCGGCCTCGGTCAGCTGCGCCTGCGTTGCCCCGGTAGAAATCAGTTCGCGCAGCTCACGGTTGATGATGACCAGCTCGTGGATGGCGATACGCCCGCGGTAGCCCGTGCCGTTGCACTGGGTACAGCCCGTGCCGCGGCGCACAAACGGGATGTCAGGCCCTAAATAGGTGCGCTCCTCCGCCGTGACCGGCATCTGCTTGGCGCAGTGCGGGCAGACGCGGCGCATCAGACGCTGAGCCACGAGGCCCGCGACGGAGTTTGCGATCATGTACCGCTCGACACCCATATCCTCCAAGCGGACAATGGACGACAGTGCGTCGTTTGTGTGCAGCGTTGAGAAAACCATGTGGCCCGTGATGGCCGCACGCACCGAGATGGACGCTGTCTCGGCGTCGCGCGTCTCGCCGACCATGATGACGTCGGGGTCCTGGCGCAGCAGGGCGCGCAGACCGCTCTCAAACGTCAGGCCGGCAATGTTGTTGACCTGCGTCTGGTTGATGCGGGCCAGGTTGCGCTCCACGGGGTCCTCAATCGTCGAGACGTTGACCTGCCGCTCGGCAATCGTCTGCAGGACCATGTACAGCGTCGTCGTTTTGCCGGAGCCTGTCGGTCCGGTCAGGTAGACGATGCCGTTCGGGCGGTTCAGCAGCGGCAGAAAGCGCTTGTAGGTCTCGTCGTTCATGCCGAAATGGCTGGCATTTTTGATGTAGGTGTTGCTGGACAGAATACGCAGAACGGCCTTCTCGCCAAAGACCGTCGGCAGGATCGAAACACGGACGTTGACGTCGGGGCCGGTCTCGAGGCGCGCGCGGAAGTGGCCGTCCTGTGGGATGCGGTGCTCGGCAATGTCAAGGTTCGACATGATTTTGATACGCGCGATCAGCGGCTGGTGCAAAGCACGCTGCAGCGTCACATAGTCAATAATGACGCCGTCGATGCGCATACGGACCTTCGTCTCGCCCTCGAACGGCTCGATGTGAATATCCGACGCCGTCGTCGTGACGGCACGCTGCACAAGGCTGTTCAGCAGACGGATGATGGGCGCGTCGAGGTCGCCGCCCTCGGCAGTCATGTCGATGGCCAGATCCTCGGTCTGGGCGGCGGCCATGTCGCTGTCGTTGGCGGTGCGGGCCGCCTTGCGGGCGCTGACCTCGGCGTAATAGTAGCGGATGGCGCGGCGCAGGGGTTCCAGCTCGGCCAGCACGATCTCCGGTTCTAGGCCGGTCAGCTGGCGGATGTCCTCAAGGGCGTAGTAGTTCAGCGGGTCGTTGGCGGCAATCGTCAGCGCGCGCGGACTCTGCGCAATCGGCAGCATATCGTACTTCTGCGCAAGCTCCTGCGGGACCTTCTCAACGGCGGTCACATCGACGTTGGTGTGCTCGATGTCGATCATTGTAAGCTGGAGGCGCTGGGCCAGTGCCTCCAGGACCTGACGCTCATTGACGTAGCCAAGCTCCTGCAAAGCCTGGCCGACGCGCAGGTCGCGGTGCTCTTTCTGGTAGGCAAGGGCGGTGTTTAGCTGGTCGGGCGTGATATAGCCGAACTCGATCAGAACGTCGCCGAGGCGGATGTTTTTCACGGCTGTACGCCTCCTTTGTCACAGAGGATCACGTTCAGGGATACATTGAATGCCGTGGCCGTTACGGCGCTGCCGTCGGTGTCGGCGAAGCTGCGGGTATCGATGGAGAAGGATACAAGCTGTACGGACGGGTAGTTCGCGGCCATGTCGTCCAGCATCGAAAGAAAATCACTGTCCTCGCCCGTGCAGCAGAAGCTGATCGCCACGCTGCGGTAATAGCCCGGCTGGTCATAGTCCGGGATGAGGTCGGAGGCTAAGATCTGCTGCAAAATGGCGTTGCCCTGGGCCGTCGTGTCGGCGGTGTCAGCGGTGATGCTGTCGTCGTCACCGGCAAAGACGGACGCGGCTGCGCTGGGGGCAGCGCTCTGTCCGGCGTTCTCACTGGCGGTATAATAGGTAAGGCTCTGGGTCACGGGCTCGCCGATGGTCAGCGAGTCGGGCTGTAAATTGTGGTTCAGCTCCAGGCTTGTCACCAGCGTGTCCAGCTCGTCACTGCTCAGCAGGCTGTAGTAGCTGGCGTTGGCGGTCTGCAGTTCGCCCCAGTTGTTGTTTTTCTCGGCGGCGTAGGTCCCGGCCAGCATGATCGCATCCTGCATGGAGGTCTGGGCGTCCTGCGCCTCGCGCAGATCGGCGTCGGCCTGCTGGTGGTTCTCAATGCCCGGAATCAGCAGGAACCGGACAAAAAGCACAACGAACGCCAGCATTAGAACGACGTACAGCAGAATTTTATCGCGCTTTGTCATTGGTGCAATTTCCATAGCGCCCTCCTTTACTGCTGCGGCGCTGCCAGCACACAGCGCAGATCGATGGAATAGCCGTCGTCATCGGCCTTGTAGCCGGTGTAGCTGACGGTGGAAAACACCCCGCAGTTCTGCAGGGAACGGATGTAGGCCGGAATGTCGATGACCTGGGAGGAGTTCGCGTTAAAGAGCAGTTCGCCCGTCGATGCGTTGTAGTCGGTGAACTGGATCGTGATGCCGGACCCGCCGGCAGCCTCGACCCGGTGCAGCAGACTGCTGGTCACGTTGGGATAGCTGTTCAGCAGCTCGGTCATCCCGTCGGAATAGTCGGTCAGCGAGCGGAACTGCGCCGCAGACTCGGAATCCTGCGTTGCGGCGCGGTATGGCTCGGTATTGTCGCTGCACCAGTTCAGGATGTCCTCCCGCTGGCTTTTCAGCATCGAGGTGTGCAGCGTCAGCACACCCCAGCCCAGCATGGAGACAGCCACGACAGCAAGGCCGGGCACCAGCGTCCGCAGGCCCTGGCTGCGGGACTCCGACTTGGCCGCACCGGCGGCCTTCTGCCAGCGCAGATAAAAGTTGTTCTGTTTCATAGCCATAATGATAAGCCCCCGGGGCAAGTATTTGCAGGTAAAAATCAGCGTGCGATCAGGTTGCCCGCCGCGTAGAGCACATCGGCCAGCGCGATGCCGGACGGCAGCCTGACGGTGGGTGAATCCGGGAAGCGGTCCACCTGCAGGCCCAGCGCCTCACAGCCCGGGCGGCAGACCGCAAGGTCGTCCGCCGTGGAACCGGCAAAGCAGACCGTCTCAATGCGGTGCTCGCTCTTGCTGGTCGTGTGGAACTGGATCAGGCCCGAGAGCTTCTGCGCGATCTCGGTGCCGGACTCCGCCGAGCCGCGCGGGTTGAACAGGCGGCTGCGGGTCGAGTAGGTGTACTGCCCCTGCACAAACAGGCAGGCAGAGATCGTGTCATCGTCAAATTGCAGCAGCACGAAGGTTTTTTGCTGCAAATCGGGGATCGTGCGCACGGCCTTGATCGGCGCGGCCAGCCCTAAGTCGATGCTGTACAGCTTGAAGCCGACGGCCTTGGCCAGCGCGTCGTACCCGGCAATGACGCTCTGCTCCACGCGGGTGGCCAGCACGGTATCCACGCGGGTCTTGGCATCGCGGGAGAGCAGCATGTAGTCGTCCAGCGGAGCCTTGACCTCGGCGCCGCCGCTGGCAAGCTCATGGGAGAGCACGGCCATCCGCTTTTTCTCGCTCATGGCGGGCAGCGTCAGGATGCGGTGCATGAACTGGCTGCCGCCTGCAATCAGCGCCACGCGGTTCATCGGCAGCTTGTTGGCGGTGAAAAACTCTTTGAGCGCGGCGGTCAGGTCCGCCTCGTTTGTGATGACGCCGTTGATCAGGCAGCCCTCGGGCAGCTCGGTCTGGGCGGCGGCGACAACGCGCGCCCCGCTGCCCGTGGGCGTGCCGACGGCGGCATACACCGTGCGGCTGCACAGATATAAAGAGGTAAGAAGTGCCATGGTGGGCCTCCCGCAATAGAATTTAAATCGCGCCGCTCGACGCGCCGATGGTGCCGTAGGACTGGTAGATGGGCACGATGACCGCGGCCACGACGCCGCCGACCACGAGACCCATGATGACGATCATGACGGGCTCCAGCAGCGTGACAAGGCGTTTGGTCGCCATCTCGGCCTCATAGTCGAGTGTCTCGCTGATGGTCGCCAGCAGGCTGTCCAGCTTGCCGGTCTCCTCGCCGACAGCGACGGAGGAGGAGAGCTTCACTTCAAAACCGTCGATGCCCGCAATCGCTTCCGACAGGCTGTGACCTGCGCGGATGCTGTCCAGCGCGTCACCGAACTGGCTCTCGATCCAGCGGTTGCCGATGGCGTCGCGTGCCGCGGCCAATGTCGTGATGATGGGCACGCCGCTGCCGTACAGGTTGGACAGCGTGCTGGCAAAGCGCGCCGTGCAGATCTTGCGGTTCAGCACGCCGACCACCGGCGCGTGCAGGATGAAGCGGTCCCACTGGCGGCGGACCTTCGGCTGCGCCAGCAGGAGCTTGCCGCCAAAGACGATGAGCGCCGCCACGACGAGCAGCACCGGCCAGTTGGCACCGACAAAGTCGCTGACGTCAAACAGCAGCTGGGTCAGGAACGGCAGGGACTCCATCTGGTCAAACATCGGTTTGAACTGCGGCAGAACAAAGGTCATCAAAATCGCAATAACGCCGACGATCAGCACGGACAGGATAATGGGGTACATCATGCTGTTGCCGACCTGCTGGTTCATCTTGTGCTCACGCTCATAGTAGGTCGCCATGCGGGCGCAGGCGTGGTCGATGCTGCCGGTGCCCTCGGCGCTGCGGATCATGGCCAGCAGCAGGGTGGGGAACGCGGGTGCGCAGGACTCCATCGCATCGGACAGCGGCACGCCCTTGCGCAGCTCGCTCAGGATGGCCTCGTACAGAGCCTTCTGGCGGGCGTCGATGGTGCGCTCGTCCGCCATGATGCGGAACGCACGCACCAGCGGCACACCGGCGGTCAGCAGGGTGCCCAGGTTGCGGCAGAAATCCGCCAGCACGGCGGTTTTCAGCGGGCGGAACGTCGCGAGGGCCTTCTGGGCCTCCTGCGCGTCGGTCATGTACAGGCCGTCATTGCGCAGCTTGGCGTAGAGCGCCTCCTCGCTGGGGGCCTCAAGCAGTCCGCGGACGGTTTTGCCCTTCTCATTGGTGGCAGTATAACGAAAACGTGGCATGAGGGAGATTCCTCCGAAAGAAATAGATGAAAGGCTGATTCCCTTGGCCCCCTCTGGCGCAAGCGCCACCTCCCCCGTACCGGGGGAGCCTGTCTCGCAGAGGGAGGCAAGGAGTATCACAAAAACGCGCAGTACCATTCCAAAACGGGCCCGCCAAACAGCATCGCGATCACGATGCCCGCACACAGAAACGGGCCGAAGGCAAAGTGGTCCTTCTTCCCTGCCTTTTTGGCGGCCAGCAGGTATATGCCGTACATACCGCCAAAAACAATGCCGAAAAACATCGCCAGCAGCGTATTCTGCCAGCCCAGGAACAGTCCGGCGGCTGCCATCAGCTTGATGTCGCCGCCGCCGAACGCGCCGTCGATGACAAGGCAGAGCAGAAACATCGGCACACTGACGCAGAGCGCACCGATGACGTGCGGCAGCCAGTCGGCAGGGGAGAGCAGCACGCTCACCGCGCCGCAGACCGCCAGCGCCAGATTCAACCGGTCCGGGATGGTCTGCGTCTCGGCATCAATGAGTGAAACGCTCAGCAAGATCCCGCAGACCGCCAGCGCCAGCAGCGCGGCCCAGCTCATGCCGAACAGCCCGCCCGGCAGGGCGTAGGCAGCGCCGTACCGCCAAGTGCAGCCCAGCGCCAGCACGCCGCCCAGAAGCTCCACCAGCAGATACCGCGCCGGAATGTGCGCACCGCAGTGGCGACATCGCCCGCGCAAGAATAACCAGCTGAACACAGGCACTAAGTCCGGCGCACCCAGCGTGTGGCCGCACTGCGGGCATACGCTGCGGCCCTTCAGCGGGTCCATGCCCCGCGGCAGCCGCCACGCGACGACGTTCATAAAGCTGAACAGCGCCGCGCCCAGCAGAAAACGAATGAGTCCCAACAGAAGCTCAAGCAGCAGCATGGCCCACCCCCGCGCCGTATTGCAGCCGGTCCTCCGCGCGGAAAACGCGGTAACCGCCGTCGGCATCATAGATGGCGTACATGCCGTTCTCCTGATACAGGAGCCGCTGCACGGTGTAGCCGTTCGGGTCGATCTGCAAAAGCGTCACTGTGCCGGGCAGTGAGCCCAGCGTGCGGATTTCCTCGGCAATGCCGTCCGCAAAGCCGTCCGCGCTTGTCTGGTCGGCGAACGTCTGCCCGGCGGAGTAGCACTGGGCAGACACGGCACTGGCCGCCAGCCGCGCAGCCTTGACCTGAGCCAGGGCCTCCCGCGCACGGGCCTGATAGCGCAGCTCCGCCGCGCCGGTCACAATAGTATACAGGACAGCGCCCAGCGCCAGCAGTACGGCGAGCTTTTCCGCAAACGCAGCTTTGGCCCAGCGTTCCCCGGTATGGCGCAGCCATGCGCCCAGTCGTGCTGCCAGCATTGTTACACATCCTCTACCATATAATAACACGCTATTTAGTATAGCGTGCCGGGCCTGTATTTGCAAGAAATTTCGCGAAAAAAACTCTGTTTTTTTGTTCAAAGCTAACGGAAATTATGGCAAAATCGTGCACAGCTTGCCGCTGACCCACTATATTTGGTGTAAATTTGCTGAAATCTCGCGGGATTTGTTGCGAAAACGTCACATTCCGAGTATAATGACAATATATATAATCTGGTATTGTGTCTAATTGTAACCTTTCACCGGAGAAACGACGGGAGCATCTATGGTGCAGTACGATAAAAATATAAAAAACAAAAAGAAAGGCTTTACGCTGGTGGAGCTGATGGTCGTTCTGGCTATCACGGCCATTCTGGCGGTGCTGGTCGGCGGCGGGCTGATCGCCTACACGCGGCTGGCCCGGTTTGAAAAGAACGAGGCCAACGCCTGCACGCTGTTCCAGACGGCGCAGATCTCCCTGACCCGGATGGAGACGGCGGGGGAGCTGGATGCGTTCCGCCGGCAGGTCATGGAGGAGGGCAGCACGGGCGACCACTTCCAGAACGACGTCACCGTGACCGACGCGGGCGGCAATACCCTTGTGAGCCGCACCAAGACCGAACTGGACCAGAATGTGGCCGCGCTCTACTATGACCGCACGGGCGCTGCCGCGGGCAACCATAACGCGCTGGTCAAGGAACTGCTGGGCGATTACATCTACGACGCCTCGCTGCTGAATGCCTCGATCTGTGTCGAGATCGACGTGCAGAGCGGGCAGGTCTACTCGGTCTTTTACGATACCAAATCCGATAAGCTCCGCTTCAATCAGGACGGTGCTACGAATATTTATGACCGCAGCTATGACCACCGCCGCAATGACACCCTTGTCGGCTACTACTCTGCCGAGGACCGCGTCAACGTTGTGCAGCTAGTGCAGACGAAGCTGAAGGTCAAGAATCCCCGCCTGACGAACGGCGAGACGCTGACCCTGAGCTGGAGCGGCAACTCCAGCCTCGGCGATCTGGACACCTCCTACACGGCCACGGCCTACGATGCCAAGGATACCGGCAAGACGAAGCCGCTGTTTGCCATCACGATCAAGCGCGACACCGCGGGCGCGGCGGATGATAACAAGCAGGTCATCACCAAGATGCCTGTTACGATTTATACGTATGATAATGCGGGCAATCAGACGGAAACCAAGAAAGAACTCTACTTCCCGCTAAGCTACAACAAGGGCAGCTTTGTGCTGACGCTGGACGCCATGGCGGACGCGGCGCTGCTGCGTGCGTGTGAGAACAGCACTGAAGTTGCCGCCACGAGCCTGTACAGCATCACCCGCCTGCTGAACGACCCGAAGGACATCTACATTGCCATGCGCGCCGAGCCGCGGGAGAACTACAGCGACACCTACACAGCCAGCAAAGAGGAAACGACGAACGAGGAAAACACCCTGCTGGCCAAGGGCGGCACGGCGAAAGAGGCCGACCTGAAATATTTCCGCCATCTGTACAACCTGCGCTGGTCTGCGGATTGGAAGATTGACGACAAGGGCACCTACACACTGACCCCCCAGGCCAGCAACAGCACCGGCCTGAACTGGACGGGCGGCGGCGTCACGGTCTACTGCGCCGCGGGCGCATGGCCTCCTGTGGCCAAGGTGCCGTCCCTCAATGACCCTGTCGCCTGGCCGACGATCCCGGAGCTGGGCAAAAAAATTGTACTTACGAGCAAAACAGCGGGCGTTACAACCCAAACGACCCGTGTGCCCATCCTCAATCTGCAATTGAGCAGCAAGTCCGTTGCAAAAACCGGCAAGGCAGAGCAGGACGTGCTGGCCGACCACTATGTCGGCCTTATCGGCGAGAACAAGGGCAAAATTTCTTACATCACACTGCGCGACCCGGACATTCAGGTCAACGTCAAGACCGAGACCGTCGCCGCCGGTGCGCTGCCGAACGAAAACCAGCTCAAGCTGACCGCAACCAAATTCGTCACGGCGCTGGAGGAGGACGACGAGAACTGGCGCGATGTGCGTGCTGTCGGCGCACTCTGCGGCGTCAACACCGGCACGCTGGAAAACTGCGCCCTGACCCGCGGCACGAACTCCTCGACCAGTGCGCTGGTGGCCGCGGCGCTGGCGTTTAACAACACTACCACCGCAACGCAGCGCAAAGCGCAGACGCTGGACGCTGGCAGCAAAAGCTATACCTATTATACAGACGAGCCGCGCGGCATTGGCGGTCTCGTCGGCGTTGCCATACCCAAAAACGAGTCCGTCATGCAGGACCTGACCGTCGCGTCGGACGTGACGGTGGCGGGTCTGCTTGTGGACAAGAACACGAAAAACGTGGAAACGACCACAGCGGCAGACCAGCAGGCCGAGAAGGCCCGCTACGCTGCCGCGGCAGCCGGGCCGGGTGAAAAGAACTCCCTCTGGCGCAGCGTCGGCGTGGGCGGCGTGTTCGGCACGGTGGACGCTACCCAGATGATAACGAACGACGATACGAACATCGTCAACAACGGCTTTGTGACCGGCAACGGCTTTACGGGCGGCATCGTCGGCAACCTGTTTACGACGGACACCAGCGCGTCCCAGAGCCTGACGGGCCTGAGGAACAACGGCACGGTCAGCGCGGGCGCCAACTATAAAGGCGATACCGCGGGCGATGCGCGCAGCCTGGTGCTGGGGCAGTTCTTCGGCGGTATTGCGGGCTACGGCAGGGGCGTGACCCTGCAAGGCTGCGAAAGCGTGACCCGCAGCGACCTGACCGAGACCCAGCTCAAGAAGCAGGTCGAGGCGGGCTTCGACGAAACCGGCACATTGACCGACGCCAGCCCCCTCAAGGGTGATTTCGTCGGCGGCCTTATCGGCTACGGCAAGGATATTATGCTGGACAACTGCAAGACCGGCAAGGGCTACGTGCTCGGCAGCCGGTTTGTGGGTGGTCTGGCCGGTGGCTTTACCGGCAGCGGCGTACAACAGAACGATACGAACAGCAGTGACGTCTTTGGCAACCGCTACGTCGGCGGCATCGTGTCGGTCAACGGCGGCAACAGCAAAATCAACGGCATGACCAATACGGGTCTGGTCGCGGCCTTTGGAAAGAACGCGGCCTACGTCGGCGGCATCGTCGGCGTCAATGATGCCGACTGGGGCGGCAGTGAAGACCCGAATGCCACAGCCACCGTGCAGAACTGCGCCAACCGCATGTCCGGCGACAACGCCACCGACACCCGCCGCATCAACCTGTTAAAGGAGCTGAGCAGCTCCGCGGGCAGCTGCGCCGACTACGTCGGCGGCATCGCGGGCTGCAACGGCAAAAACGGCGCTGTGACGTGGGATACAAGCACCCCGACGCTGGGTGCCATCCTGTACGGCAACAACTACGTGGGCGGCGTGGCCGGTTATAACGATGAAAATGCGACGATCTCCAACACCTCCGGCCACCTGACCATCAGCGGCCAGATCGTGGCGGCGGGCAAGGCTGTCGGCGGTATGATCGGCCTGAACTGCGCGCCGGAACTGCCCTCCGCCACTGTGAAGGTCAGCCGCGTGGCAGGTCAGCAGCTTGTCGGCGGCGTCATCGGCGCCAACCTGCCGGTGGGCGGCTTCACCGTGGCGGGCGGCGCGTTTAACACAGATGTGGCCTCGGGCCGCGTCGAGGCCGACGCCGTCACGGGCGGCATCATCGGCTACAACCGTCTGCTGGCGGCCAAGCCCGCGGACGTCACGCTGGCGGCGCTGCTGCCGAAGATTGACAAGAGCACCGGCGTGCTGACCGACAGCACCGACGTGAAAACGGCGGACTACGAGGTCATCCTTGCCAACTTCCAGAACGAGCTCAACCTGCAGGCCGACATCTACGTCGGCGGCATCGTCGGCGCAAACGACGCCAAAACGAAGCTGACGATTCAAAATGCAACCAACGGCGCAACGCAGAATGCCCTGTCCGTCGGCGGCCTGAACCCGTCCAACAACGGCGCGTTTAAAGGCGGCGTATCGCTGAACGCGCTGGCCGATGGCCGCTATGACTTTGGCACCGCGCGCGGCGCACTGGCGGGCGGTATCATCGGCTATGCCACACCCAACACGGTGCTGGAAAACTGCAAAAACTACGGCACAGTGGCTCACAAGTGCGCCGCGGGCGGCTTTGCGGGCTGGAACGAGGGCACGATCACCGGCGGCAACATGGCGGCGTCCCTCGGCAACCGTGAAACCGGGTATACCTATCTGGGCGGCGTTGCGGGCGTCAACGGCGGTCTTATTCAGTCTGCCTACCCGGCGCAGGGCTGCGCCGTGCGCGGCGACAGCTATGTCGGCGGCATTGCGGGCGTCAACCTGGGCGGCAACGCTGCGGCAAGCACCCGCAAGGGCCTCATCATCTGCACAGAGAACAACAGCACTGGCACGGTGGAGGCCAACCGGTATGCGGGCGGCGTGGCCGGTGCCAACGTCGGCAGCATTTCGCTGTCCGGCCAGCTGCAAAGCAGTGTCACCGCCACCGACTATGCGGGTGGTGTGGCCGGTATCAATACGGATAAGGGCAGCATTTACGGCGATGAAAACGCCACCGGCGCGGTCAGTGGCAGCGTCACTGCCGCCAACTACGCGGGCGGTGTGGCCGGTACGAACCGTGCCGAAATCACCCGTGTGGAGAACCGTGCCTCGGTGCGCGCCAGCACACAATATGCGGGCGGTATTGCGGGCGTGAACGACGCGGGCGGCAAAATCAGCGCCTGCGTCCATGCCCAGAATCAGGTCTATGCCACCAACGGCGAGGCGGGCGGCATCGCGGGCAATAATAATAAAGACGCGCTGATTGAGAATGTGCAGGTCAAGGCCGACGTCACCGCGGCCAACGGCACGGCGGGCGGCGTCACGGCCACGAACTTCGGCATCATCGGCCAAGACAGCGAGCTGGAAAGCAGCAGCGTAAGCAACTGCACGATCACCGGCACGTCGGAGAGCATCGGCGCTGTTGCGGCGTACAACCGCGCGGGCGCGACCATCCGCAACGTGAAGCTGGCGGAAAACGCCAACGTGCAGTTCAGCACCCCGGCGGTCACCATCGGCGGCCTTGCGGGCATGAACGAGGGCACCGTCACCGGCTGTCAGGTCGGAAACGGCGCGCTGGCGCTGGACAACGGCCTGCGCGCGGGCACCAACACCGTCACGCTGGGCGGCGCGGTGGGCCGCACCACGGCAGACGGCAAGGTCAGCAGCACCGACGTTCTGCTGGACCTTACACAAAATCTTGATAAATATACAAATTTGGGCGGCGTCGCAGGCCAGAACGACGGTACCCTGGATCAGTGCACCTATTCCGGCACGATGGGCGGCAACGCGGACACGGACGGCCTTGTCTCCGTCGGTGCACGCAGCACCGGCAGCACGGTGGGCGGCATTGCCGGTCTGAACAACAACACAATCACCGGCTGTGAGGTCAAATACATCAAACTGCAGGTCAGCGGTATCAGCAACATCACCACGACCCAGACCGCAGACGAAAAGCTCGCCAGTGCCAGCCATGTGGGCGGCATTGCGGGCCGCAACAATGACGAAATCTCCAACAGCTATGTCGCCACCGAGCGCAGCAGCGGCGCGGGCAGCATCATCACGGCGCGTTACGGCTTTGTGGGCGGCGTCGCGGGCTCCAACAACGGCACTATCAAGGGCAGCGGCAGCAAAAAAGCGCTGGTCAGCGACGAAAAAGCAACACCCGCCCTTGTTGCACAGGTTAAAAATTGGCTGGGTGCGGAAGATGCCAATGCCGGCATCAACAGCATGGCGGCAGAGCTGACCACAGGCAAGACCTACGCGGGCCTCATGGGTGTTGACACTGTGTCTGTACAAGGCTATGGGAATGTCTATAGTCAAAGCGGCCTTGCCGCCAATGATCTGCTTGTCGCCCTGCGCGGCAGCAACAACAGCGAGACTGTCTGTGCCGCCGGTTATCTGGGCGGTCTGGCAGGCTTTAACTCTCTCCGCGGTACAATCGACACTTCCGCCACCGGCCAGTGGTTTGTCTATTCTGACAATGCGACAACGGCATCCACCGTCGGCGGTATTGTCGGCCAGAACGAATCCAACGTCACAGACAAAAGCGTGCTGGACACTGTGGTAAACTGTGCCGCTGTGCGCCGGTTTACGCGCGTGTTTGATAGGTCTAAGAACAAGGACGATACAGACGATGACAACATTTACAAGAGCGAAAATCGTGTTGTTGTCCATGTGGGCGGTGTCATTGGCCAGCAGCAGAACCGCAGCGATGACCGGTGGTCTGTCAGCAAGGTAGTCAACTGCGGCAGTGTGTTCAACAGCCGCTCGGCCAATGTGGGCGGCGTGATCGCCTATTGGCTGGACTACGGCGGAACCGTGCAGAAATGTTTCAATTTTGGCAAAATCACAACAAACACGAACGACAAAAACAGCGGTTACGGTGCAGTCGGCGGTATTGTCGGCTTTATTGACCAGCCTATTTCCGGCGGCACCACAAATGTGCTTTCCTGCCGTAACTACGGTCAGATTTGGTATGATTCAAACGGCGCAAATGACTGTGCGGGCATTATCGGCAAAATCGAGATGAAGAAGGTCACCGATATTATGACGCTGAACATCATCGACTGCGTCAATAGCGGTGCAATCAAGGCAGCGTCGCAGGCAGTCGGCATTCTGGCATGGATCGGCCCGTACGACAAGGGAAATATTGATTATGTTACAGTAAATATTGACCGCTGCCGAAACCTTAATACAGACTTTACGTGTAGCAGAAAAATCGGCATTGTTGGCAGCCGCGGTAATGGCTCTGGGTCGAATAAAGCAACCAATGTCACAAACTGCTTTGCGACGGTTGGTACAGATTGGTTCCCGATTGCCTATTTGCGCCTGAGTGGCGAGAATGTCACCGGCCACGGCAACTATTATATTGAAAATTCCTACGATGCAGGCAAGAGCTTCTTTAAGAATGATTCCCGTAAACTGACCACAGAAAAACCGAACAGTACAACAGGTAACTGGGAGAAAGCGGATAAGCAAGGAAGTGACAAGGCCTACAACGAGACAGATTGGAACTCGTCCTCGAAAAAAGTAAAAGCACACCGTCTGTACATAGGCTATAACGTCGATGACAAAACCTATCCTTATATTGCGTTCCTGCCCACTTTGGCAGACGATGGGAACGGCGCAGCGTACAGTCTGTGGTGGATTAGCGGTCGTACATCTGCGGGCTCGCCTGCCAAACCAAACTCTGCCTATATCAAGACCGACGGTAAGAAAGCCTACATTTTCGATGATACCGGCGCGGGCAATGATACCAATCCCGGCAACCAGAGAGCGACTGTGATGCTGCAATTCGGCGAAGCCGCGAACAGTACGAAATCGGACGTTGATATTACCGACATCACCGACGAGGTCATCCAGAACTACTATAAGTACGTGCTGGACAGCACCAAGCCAGCCAAGCCGGGAAAAATCGACGTCAAGGCCAGCCAGGTGCAGGACGCGGACAACAACGTCTATGGCCGTTATGAAGTGACGTGGGCCGAGCCGAGCGACAGCGACAAGAATGCCAGCCCCGCCGCTTACTACCGTGTTGAAATTCTGCCCTGCGATGCTGCGGGTAAAGTCGCATCGGATGCAGTTCCCTATCTGAAAGCGGACGTCTACCAGCGCAGCTATACCTTTGTGGCTGATAAAGCGTGGACGGGTAACTTCGTCGTGCGTGTAACGCCCTACAATACCAACAACGACTCGAGTCTGGCTGATAACTTCAACACCAGCGGCGTGCAGACCTTTATGCACGCCCTGCCGACACCGGAGATTGAGTTCCGGCTGGTAAAGCGGAATAACGGCGGCTTTGACTGGAATCAGTGCCAGACGCCGGATGAAAAATCGAGAGAATTCAAGTATGAGGTTGTCGCGGTGCTGAAAAACTACACCGAATACCCGACAGACGAGGCATGGACCGTTAAGCTGACCGATGGAACGTATAATTATTATTTTGCACAGAATGGCAAGCAGTACATCCGCCTGACCCAAAATTTGGAACGCACTTTGACGCTTACGGCGCTGGCAACCCCGGACAACAGCAGCAGTACAAAGTATCTGCGCTCGGCCCAGTACAAGTCAGAGACCTATCTCCCGTCCCAGTGGCGAGACAATCCGGGCTCTGCCAAGGACGAGGACGGTCTGCCGCTGGGCACGCTGAAACAGGACGGCGACACGGACTATGTGACTTACACCGGCCAGACAGCGGAGAGCTTTGAAGCAACCGTGAAGTTCAGCTTTACCCCGGGGGTCAAGAGCAACAGCAGCGAGCACGGCAGCCCGACCTACCGCGTCATGCTGCTGGCAAAATATCTGGGCAATGACGAAGTCAACGGCGTATCTTTGAACGGCCAGTACATCACGCTGGCCGCGCGGGAAAGCATTGTGACAGCGTCTCCCGTCACCTTCAACCTGAACAGCCTGCCGTCGGATGCTATGACGAACTACACAGACTTCCTCGTTGTCGCGGTGCCCGTCACCAGCGGCAAGGGCGATATGAAGTATCGCTGGGATGCCACGCCAGACGAAGTGTCCGCAGCCATCGCCAGCCACGCGAGCGAGACAAACGACAAAAACAAAGAAATCTGGTGGAAGAACGGCTATGAGATCGTCCGCACGGGCGAGCACAGCTATACCTATGCCCATCTGACGCCGCTCTGCTTCTCCGACGTGAACCGCACCGATGACCCGAGTTGGGCTACACAGGCCACGGTAACGACCCCGCAGATCATCTTCAAGCAGCTGAACCTGAATGTTCTGAAAGCCCCGACGCTGGACAAAAACACCGAAGGAAAAGTTGACGAGAAAACCAACGAGTTGACCTATACGTTCAACTGGACGCAAGAGGACATGGACGCGAAAACGCCGACCTACAGCATCAAGCTCTACGGCCTGTTGACGGACAAGGACGGCAATGTGACCGGTCAGGAGCAAATTGCGCTGAAGGACGGCGTAAATCTGGCCGATAAGGTTCAGAACAGCGGCAACAACAGCTTTACCCTGCCTGTCAACGTGGATACCATGCTGGCCAACGGCAGCGACAGCTGGCGCTATGACAAGGTCCGGCTCGAGGTCACCCGTGTGGCGGCAGCCGGCACCGATGAAATCGGCGCGTCCGCTGTGGCGGATTACAGCGTTAAGCAGCGCCTGCCCGGCATCAGCGCGCCGAGCTCCATCACCCGCGTCAACGGCGAGACCGACAACGCGGATGCCCTGCTCTACACGGTCAGCTGGTCGCCGTCCGACGACGCGCGCATTGACCACTATGACCTGTGCGTCGTCGATGCCGATGACAAAACTGTGCTGACGCTGCCCACCACGGGCAACGTCGGCAGCCTGACGCTGGATCTGGAGCAGTATCAGGGAAAGGCATTGCGCTTCCGCGTTATTGCCCGCCGCAAGGACGATAGCTGCTTTGACGGCCCGGACGGCGCGTTGAGCCAGTCCGAGACCATCGTCCGCCGCGCCGATGCGCCCACGGTTACGGCCAGCAGCTTTGCGCCCGCCAGCCCGAATCAGGAGACGTTCCTGAACGACCTCAAGCTCAACATGACGCTGGAGGAAGCCGCAAAGGGCAATGTCTACTTTACCGGCTATATCTTCAGCGATGTGGCCAACTATACAAAAATTGCCAAACTGGCCGAGGCTTGGCAGGGCGAAGGCACCGGACAGGCCAAGTATGAGGCCCAGCAGAAGTTGACCAAAGCACTGGACGAGATGCTGGCCAGCGGCGACGCCGAGCTGGTCATCCCGAAGGACAGCCGCACGGTGGGCGGGAGCGCCAGCGTCAACGACAAAACCGCCAGCTATACCTTTGTGCCCGACGGCAACGGCTTTACGCTGACGCCCGACCATGCAAAACAATACCTGCTGCCCGCGGTGCGCGTTATGCCCACCAATGGCACGACAGCGTCGAACTGGTTCTACATCCTGCAGCAGGATGCCGCAGCGGCACAGCTGCCGGCCATCACGCTGGACGCCCCCGTGGACGAACCGGAACGCGCACTTGGCAATGCCGTTTACAAGCAGGAAGTCAACCTGTACAACGACCCCGAGTGTAAGACCAGTCGCGGTACGGCCCCGCTGGAGCTGCGCCGCTTTACGGTGGAGTGGACCGCGGTGAACAAGTACACCCAGGCCGACGGCACGGTGCGCAACCTGACCGACAGCTATACCTTTACCGTCACGCCGCTGGATAGTAAGACGAAACAGCCCTACAGCATTACGGTGACGACCTACGACAGGGACAAGACGGACGCAGACGGCACGATTCACCCGCGCGGTGAAATCAAAACCGTCACCAAGACCTATGACGGCAAAACGACGGAGATTGCGAAGCAGACCACCGTTGTGGACGAGGAGACCGGCGAGACCCGCATCTGGTACGACCTGAGCGTTGAGCCTGTCTACGACAAAGATAACAAGCTGACCGGCTGGAAATCGCAACCCTATGACGTCACCGGCACGGTGGAAAAGGACGGCGGTACGCTGTACTACAAGGCACAGACGGTTCCCATGCTGGAGCTGGTGCAGGAGGACGGCGCCGAGCCTGTTTACCGCATCACCCTGCCCGAGCTGCAGGAAAAGGTGCAGGACGACTCGCTCGCTCTGCAAAAGTTCACCGCAAGTGTGACGCTGCAGACGCTGGCGCACTCGGATGACAAGGGTAAGACCGTCGAATCCGGCATGGTCAAGGTCCCCGTCAACGAGGCGAACACCGCCGATGCGGCGGAGGATGCCCAGAGTATGGACTCCGCGGAGAGCGTCGCGCCCGCCGAGACTGCAGAAAGCACGGCGGCGGAAAGCGCCCCCGCAAGCGTGCCCCCGGTCCTGATGCGGGCCCGTGCGGCACTGCCCATGGCGACCCCGGAGACCGCCGCTGCCCCGGATGAGACGGACGCGGCGGAAACCGCGCCCCCGGAACGGACAGAAACAAGCGACGCATCGTAATTTTATTTCAGGAAAGAAGGTGGCATTATGCACCGCAGGGCACGCAGCATTCTGCGCGGGGAGCAGGGACTTTCGATGATATTGGTCCTCTGCATCGGCGCGCTGTTTGTGGCGCTGTCGGCAGCGCTGGTCTATGCGGCCTCCGTGCTGACGGCCAATGCCAACCGCCAGCTGCTGGAACAGGAAGCCTACCAGCTGGCAACCAGCTTTTCCGACGTGCTGGAAGGGGAGCTGAACGACTATGACCCAAATGACCGCGACAGCAAGACATTTGCTGGGTTCGTCAACAATGAATTTATGTTCTCGGTGAGCTACGGCAAGGACATCTATGATTTGGAATCCCAGCCATTCGTGTTTGAGTTAATGCAGGGCTCCACCGCGGCGGCAGATGGTGCTGATTTTATCACAATCACATTACGTCGCCGCCCGGGCGAGGATGTAGATGATTTGAACCTAGGCGGACAGGGACAGTATGTTACGACAGACAAAGAATGGCAATCATTCCTGAGAGACTGGCAAAGCACGGACTATAAAGTAATAGATTTGCAACTGGATGTAACTGTTACAGCGAAGAAGGGGGGAGAACAATTCTCCTTTACACGAGTGTATGACAGACACATCCATTACCCGATTGATTACTATACGATAGACGGGCAAACAGCTCATTATAATTGGACTCCTGGCACGAACCAGTTTACAGTCCCCGGTGGTTCACCACTTGTCATTGATAAAGATGACACAACGGTTCATACAATTGTGCCGCACTATGATACGCGGCAGCAGGACAAAACGACCATTACCTACACCCGCGGTGTTAAACAAAACGCCAGCAAAACACAGGAGTGACCCGCTATGAAACACATTTTCAAAAATCGGCAAGGGGAAACGATTGTGGAAGTGCTTGTGTCGTTCCTGCTGCTGATGATTTTTACGTCGATGTTCGTCGTTTCGCTGCGGTACGCCCGCGCCATGTCCCAAAAGGCCGAAACGCTGCGGGAGACAGCCTATGAACTCTGCGCAAAGTTATACGGGCCTAATGACAAAGAGCCGACATGGAACGATGACGGCGCGGCGCAGGATATGACGTTCGGCAACAATGATTTCACGGTTAAAGGTGTGCAGCTACAAAGCACAAAGCAAAAAGTGACAGTGAGCCAAAACGGCACAGAAAAGACTGAGGAATACGTGTTCCACCGTTACTGCAACAAGGAGGAAGAAGGGACGACCAACCCATGAAGCAGCGTTTGAAAAACCAGAACGGCACAACGCTGGTGGAGCTGATCGTCTGCATGGTGCTGCTGTCGCTCTTTACGCTGGCGGCGGTCACGCTGATACAGCCCAGTGCGCAGGCGTACATGGACATCCAGCAGCAGACGCGCGCGCAAAATCTGGCCGACGCGCTCATTGAGACGATCCGCGGCGAGGTGCTCGAGGCGAACGGCTATATCCGCTTCACCGACGGCGCGACAATCCCCAATGATACTGATGAAGATAAAGGATATGACAGCATATTTAAAGAAAAAACAGGGGTGAGTGACGGCACAGCACTGGAATTTAGTGTTTATCCCAATCACATCGAATTGATTGATAAAGACTATGTACCGCCATTAACAAAAAGTGACGGGACACAACTGCTGAAACAGGAACAGGCAAATGCGCTGAACGGCTACCTGCACATGCGGTTTTATCAGCAGAGTGGTACAGATAACAGCCCGCAGCACACTGCAACAGATGAAAATACCAAACAAGTGACGCAGAAATACGTTGCTTACGCCTATACGACGGCGTACCCCAAGGACGCTTACATGGGGTTGTACATCAAAGACTTGCACTTTTATGCTCGCAGTTATCAAAAACCCAAAAATGGAAGTAAATATGCGCGTGTCACTGCAATTACGGTAGTGCTGACGATAGCTAAAAAGGATGAAAACGGTCAGAGTGTGACGCTTTGTACGCAAAAAGCAATTATTGCACTGCCGGGCGAACCTGTGTATATTGAGAAACCCGGCACCTGGGACGGCAAGGCATCGTCGGAGTCGTGAGCGGTGCCCTCCGGGACTATTTTTGAAAAGTTTATTACAATCCCGGCGAATGTACTGGACAAAGTCAAATGGACCCGTTATACTTTAAAACATGAATACCTGTGTGCCGGACAAAAATGCAGGAACGTCATGGGCATCAGAGCAGAGAGGATGACTAGGATGGCAACAATTGAAATCAAAATGCTGGGCGGCTTTGAGATCCGTGTGAACGGCAAGCCCGTGCTGGCACAGCTGGCGCAGTCCCGCAAGGCAACGGCGCTGGTGCAGTATCTCGTTTTGCGGCGCGGGGAGCGCGTCTCCCACAAGGTACTGACCGATACCCTGTGGGCAGGGGAGCGGTCCACCAACCCGGACATGGCCCTGCGCGCCATCTTGCATCGCTTCCGCCTTATGATCGACGCGGAGGGTCTGGATGAGATGAAGGACTGCATCGTGACCAGCCGCGGCTACTACCAGTGGAATCCCCATCTGGACTGCAGCGTGGATGTGTTTGAGGTCAACGACCTGTCGGAGCTGGCCCGCAAGGAGAGCGACGCCGAGAAGCGCAGCCGCATTTATGAACAGATCGTCAACCTGTATGACGGACGCCTGCTGCCGCAGTCTGCGTCCGAGCCGTGGGTCGAAAGCGTCAGCGTGCGTCTGCACGGGCAGTACCGCACAGCCATTTTAAACCTGCTGGAGCTCTGCAAAAAATGGGGCGAGAGCACCCGCATCGTTACGCTGTGTACCCGTGCGCTGGAGCTGGACCCCTACGAGGAGCGCCTTTATCTGGAAAAGATCGTCGCGCTGGAGACGCTGGGCCGCCATGAGGAGGCGCAGGATCTGGCACGCCGCGGCAGCGCCATGGGCTGCCTGCATCATGCCATTGAGCCGGGCCGCGCAGGCTCTGCCTACCGCCAGATGCGCCAGGCAGACCGCAATATGGAGAGCGAGGTCTCCAAGCTGATCTCTGCTCTGCCGGATACCGAGGACACGGGGGCCTGTATCTGCGACTTTGAGACGTTCAAGGAAATTTACCGCGTACAGCGCGGCGTGCAGGTCCGCTACGGTCTGCAGGTATTCCTGGCGATCCTGACCGTGGCTCCCAGCCAGAACACCGATGCTGCCGAGACCGCTTTGATGGTGGAGCAGCTGGGCGATCTGATCCACACGAATCTGCGCCAGTGCGATGTGGCCGCCCGCTACACCGATATGCAGTATGTTGTTATGCTGAGCGGCAGCACCGCCGAGAGCGGCACCGGCCCGCTGGAGCGCATCAAGGCCGCGTTCTACCGCATCCCTGCCCATGGCCGCTACCTGTTGAGCTATAGCCTCTATGTTCCCGAGGCCAAGGCCGACAGCGGGCGCGTCCGCCGCCGCAAAAAGACGGCGAAGAAAGAAAAATAAGTGAGCCGTTAAGCCGTACAGTGAAAGCTGTGCGGCTTTTTTGCTGCCATTCCAGCGGTCAGAACTCATGCCAATGCCGTCTCGCCGGCGGCAGCACGCAGAATCCGTTCCACATCCTCCCGTTCCGCGTGACCCTCGTGAAGCTTTTTTCCATCTACATAATAGCAAGGTACATAATAGTAGTCAAACGTATCGGCATATTCAGCCTCAGCTTCCTCATCCACTACTCGGATAGGTATGCCCGCCCACTCCGGGTGCTCAGCCAGCAGTTCCTCCTGCAACGCCAAAACCAGACGGCAGTGGGGACAGTTCTTCAAAATAAACAGCGTGATCTCCCTCATAGCCTACCTCTTTACCGTAAATTCCACCGTGATGGTTCCGCCGCAGGCCATACCAGGCGCGGCTCCAGCGGTCATATCGTAGGTTTTCCGATTTTCTCCCGTACCATTCGCCCAGAGGGCCAGCGCATCAGCCCGGGCCCTGAACTCAGCCGCCCCGCCTCCGATGGTTCCGGTACAGGTCCCGTCCGGCTCTACGTGCATCCACGTCCCCACTCTGCGGG
>ERZ824488.1168-NODE-1168-length-30663-cov-115.620851_pt1 | contig 30663 bp, 18 predicted proteins | sample MGYA00519936_ERZ824488 | MGnify/ENA primary metagenome ERZ824488 (study PRJEB31778, sample SAMEA3449153) | human gut metagenome | biome: human gut; feature: human-associated habitat; material: faeces | place: United Kingdom | collected 2010/2012 ... | reverse complement strand
GCCAACACCGGCGGGCTAGCCCGCCGGTGTTGCACTTCTATCTTGAGTCTTCAAAATATAACGAATAAACGTGAATGTTTTTTTTGGACACACATCACTTCAACGTTCAATCTTTCAAGCATCCCAGAGGTATTATCTTGACTCCGTCCGGTCTTGTGTAGGCCATTTGGCCACCTGTTATGATCACAAGCAGGTCCGGTTCCCTCAGCGGGTTTTGCCTCTCTGATTCGTTATGCTTTTTTATCAGTTGTTTGAGTTCAAGCAGATGCGCGGCCCCTTCCTCGATCTCGCGGCTGCCAAGCTTGCATTCAATCAAGGCATAGCGTCCGTCCGACAGATGCAGTACGATGTCCGCCTCAAGGCCGTACCTGTCCCGATAGTAGGAAATGTGACTATCCTGATCCATCGTGTAGGCACGAAGGTCACGCACACACATTTGCTCGAACAAAAAACCGAACGTTTTCAGCTGTGTCATCAGGATATCCGGAGATAATCCTAAGGCGGCGACCGCGACAGAAGGATCACAGAAGGATCTTTTAGGGGTGCTCCTGATGTTTGACTTACTCCTTATCGCAGGACACCAGGCACCGATATCCTGAATGACAAACAACTTTTCCAACGCCTTGACATAATCATCAAAAGTGTCCGAAGAGCAACTGACCTCTCCGGAAGAAGTGACATCCGAGAGCATAGATGTCTTTTTGGCAACCGTAGAAATATTGCGGGCGTATGAACGCATTATCATCGCCGCGGTCTTCTCGTCACGCTGAACCCCGTCTATTCTTGAGATGTCCTCTGAACACACACTCTTCAGGTAATTCTTGGCCACAAGCAGCCGAACCTTATTTTTGACTGGAATAAGTGACGCTGGCCAACCACCACGACAAGCCGCGAGAATCAAATCCTCCACCGACAACTTAGAAGTCTTCCCGTCAATATCATATTCAGGATTACTGAATAGTTCCTTGACCGACACCAGTCCCGTTGACTCCCTTGACTCCCACAAACTCATAGGGAGCATCTTCATTTTTGCGATCCGGCCTGTTCCAGAATGTCTGGTCTCCTCTTTTTTCACCCTATTGGAGCCGGTAAGGATGAACTGTCCGGGGACACCCCCTCTCTTATCACATATAGTACGGACGGCATCCCAGATCACAGGTGCGTCCTGCCATTCGTCAATAAGGCGCGGAGTGTCCCCCTTCAGAAGAAGCGATGGCTTGGAAGCCGCCGTCGCCAGATATTCATCTCTCATATCAACATCCTGCAAACTAATGGAACTATTCGCCTTTTGGCTGCACGTTGTAGTCTTTCCACACCATTTTGGTCCTTCGACAAGCACCGCACCCGTGGCCTCAAGGTTGTCTTGCAGTATGCCATCAGCAATTCTACTGAGATATTCCATAATAGACTCAATTATTTGCCAAAGGTATGAAATTTAATGATAAAGAGCAAACCAATCGGCGTTTTCGTGGCATTTCAATCGGCATTTTCGTGGCATTTTAATCGGCATTTTCGTGGATGCGCCAGTTCAAAAACGTACAAGCACGAAAAAAGCAGGCCGACACACGATAGTGCCGTTGGCCGGAATTAAGGTCTCAAGACTTATAAAATAACGCGAAGCGCCTATTTCCGAAAAGAAGAGCTTAACCTTTTCATACCACTATCTTACGACAAGGGCGGCGTCCTTCGCGAGATAGAGGATATTCTGGTTCACCTCCGGGGAGAAGGTCAGCTCCTTCAGGTTCGGGCAGGACTGCACATTGACGTTGTTCAGTTTCGGGCAGGCTGTGATATCCAACGCCGGGACCGGGGTGTTGTCAATCCAAAGCCTGTACAAACCGGTCTGGGTGCCGAGAGCCACCGACTTTACGCCGGTGTGCGACGCATAGACAAAAGACAGGGAAGGACAGCCCGTAAGATCAAGAGCGGCGAGGTTCTCGTTATTCGCACACTTGAACATCTCAAGGGCGGGGAGTTGGAAGGCAAAGGACTCCACACGGGTGCCGGAGAAGTCAAGCGACTTCAGGTTCCTGAAATATTCAAGGCCTGCCAGTGACTTGATTTCGAGACCCGAGACATCGATCGACTTGACGGAATCCGCTTCAGACAATGACAACTTCCTGTCTCCGTCAAGATCCATCGACGAAACGCAATAGGCGCGGAAAACAGGATCCTTGATTTTCTTTGCCACATCCTTGACCTCTGACGAGCAGGATGTTATGAATATAGCCGCGAAGGCCGAAACGACGAACAATACTTTTCTCATTATTCAGACATTTTCTTTTCATTCAACTTTTATAGGCAGGCAACCACTTACTTTAATAATATATAGGAGTGATTGCCCGCCTACGTCAATTACCGTTACCATTCAATAAAGCCAACACCCTCCGAGCCGCCGGCACCGACGTTGTCCGACCTGACAAGGATCACACACTTCGCGACGACGCTGCTGTTGTCTTTGGATTTTGCGGTTATGGTCACCTTGCCGCCGCTCTTTGCCGTCACGATGCCGGACTGCGAGACATAAGCGACAGTCTTGTCGGACGAATCCCAGATAACATCCTTGATGGAGGCATCCGAAGGTGACACCTTAGGAGTCAACGTGAGGGTCTGTCCGACTCTCATCGACGTTTCCGACATGTCGAGGGTTATGCCACTGACAGGAACCTTTGTCACCTTGACAAAGCATTGGGTGGAATAACTCTTCGAATCAATGGCCAAGGATCCTCTTCCTTCCTTGTAGATCGCCTTGACCTTAACATTCCAAAATGGCGTTCCCTTATCCTTGACAGCATCGCAAGTCACAGGACAGTTGATCGCAGGAGAGATCTTCAGCGGTTCTGTCGCATTATCCGGAGAGACCTTAACCCTGATGGTGTAGGATTCTCCCATTTTCAAGTTAATGTCCTTATTTTCCTCTGAATAGGAGATCTTTTCGATAGGTATCAGACGCTCGGTTACCGTGACCGAACAAGTTGCCGTGAACGCTCCGGCTCCCGCCGCCACCTTGATTGTGGCAGTGCCTGGAGAAACCGCGGTGACAACCCCCTCATTGACAGTCGCGACAGATTCCTTGTCCGAACTCCAGGTTACGGTCTTGTCCCTCGCATCCTCAGGCAGAACGGTGGCTATGAGCTTTCCACTCTTACCAACTTCGAGAGTCAGCGACTTCTCGTTCAGTTTCACGCCGGTGACCGCATACTTATCGATGACGGTGATTGTCACCTCGTTCGACGTGACATTCTTGCCCTTGACCTTGATCTTAGCCACTCCGACTCCCACAGCGGTGACATCACCGTTCACAACCTTCGCCACGGACTCGTTGTCAGACTCCCACACAAGCGTTTCATCCGCATTGGCAGGAAGCATCTTAAGAGTCAACGCAGTGGACTCTCCTATGTTCAGAGACGATGTCTGAGATGTCAAAGTAAGGGAAGTGGCATAAACGACCGGTTCAAGGACAGTCACATTGCAGGAAGCCTGATGTCCACCGTCAGCGGTCTTGACAGTGATAACCGCCTTTCCGGTTTTCTTTGCGGTCACCTTTCCGTCTTTCTCACCCACAGAAGCGATTTCCGGATGGTCTGACGACCAAGTCACCGACTTGTCAGTGGCGTCAGCCGGACTAATCACAGCCGTAAGCAACTCTGTACCGCCAACGTGCATAGTCAATTCCGGCTTGCTGACAGCGACCCCGGAAACGTGACATTTGACCACTACCTCGCAGGTGGCCGTAAATCCACCGTCCATGGTTGTGACGGTGATGGTCGCCTTGCCAGCCTTGTTAGCGGTCACCTTTCCGTCTTTTGACACGGACGCCACAGCGGAATTGCCCGATGACCAAGAGACAGTCTTGTCAGAGGCGTCCTCTGGGGCAACTGTCGCGGCAAGAGATTCCGTCTCACCAACGTACAGATTCAGAGAAGACTTGCTGAGAGAGACTCCGGAGACGTGACGCTTGACAGTCACTTCACAATCGGCTTTGAACCCGCCGTCTTTAGTAGTGGCTGTAATAGTGGTTTTCCCTGGCTTCAGTGGCTTGATGACCGCATGCAACGCCGCGCCAGGGGCAATTGACGCCACCTCAGGATCCGAACTTGACCATTCGAGAGACTTGTCTGTGGCATTGGCAGGAGTCAAGGTCGCGCTGATGTCCAATGAAGGGTCTCCGACATAAAGGGTTTTGGAGGAGATCGACAGGGTGATTCCCTTGACCGGTGTCCCGACCTTTACAAGACAGGTCGCCATCTTACCTCCGTCAGAGGTAACGACGTGGATCGTAGCCTCTCCCGTACTCACGGCAGACACAAGTCCCAATTGCGAGACTATAGCGACCGATTCTTTGTCCGAGTACCACGTGACCTCGGCATTCGAGGCGTTCTGAGGAAGGACCGTCGCTTCCAGTTGGTGTTTTTCACCAGGTTTTAATTCGACAGTCGTCTCACTCATGGAAATCCCGGTGACACGGCTGATGACAGTAACCTTGCAGACAGCTGTCACCTTCTCGGCCACCTTGACCGTGACTGTCGCCGCGCCAGCCTTGCGGGCGGTCACATTACCTTCGTTGTCAACCGATGCGACATCAGGATGATCGGACACCCACGTAAGGGTCTTCTGCGTCGAGTTCAACGGGTACACCGTCGCCGTGAGTTTGCCGCTCTCTCCTTCGAGAAGTTTCAGACTCGTCTTGTCGAGCGAGACATGCTGCGCAGGACTCTTGACACTCACAACACAGTTTGAAGTGAATGAGCCGTCGTTGGTTGTGGCGGTCACAGTCGTCGTACCGGGACCGATCGCGGTCACGGTACCATCCGAGGCAACCGACACGACCTTCGTGTCCGCGCTTTCCCAAACAACCTCTAAATCCGATGCATCCTCAGGAGAAATCACCGGCTTGATCGTGAAACTGCTTCCGATTGTCTCAAGAGTGAATTCACGTGGGTCAAGGCTGATGCCTGTGACAGAAGTACCTACCTTGACATTGCAGTAGGCCGTGAAACCGCCGTCTGACGAGGAGACAAAAACCGTCGCCTCTCCATTGCCCTCCGCCTTGACATTGCCATACGCGTCAACAGTGGCGACAGAAACGTCAGAGGAGCCCCATTTGAGGGACTTGTCCGAAGCGTTTTCAGGGAATATGGTGGCCTTAAGGGAAGCGGACTCTCCTTTTTTCAGAGACAGTTCAGACTTGTCGAGCTCGATCTTCTCGACCCCGACTCCGACAGTCACATTGCACGAAGACATGAATCCTCCGTCATCAGTCCTTGCCGTGACCTTGGAAGTCCCGACCTTAAGTCCCTTGATGGTGGCGCTACCGTCCTGATTGTCAACATAGTCAACAACCGAGCTATTCTCAACCGTCCAGATAATCTTCTGATTGTCCGCATTCGATGGTGAGATGATCGCTTTCAACACAAACGAAGCCCCGATGGAGAGATCTTGACGCTCCTTGTCAACGGCGACCGAGCTTACCCCGATCAACTCCTCCTGACAGGCGTAAAAAAGGCACAGGGCCGAAATGAGTAAAAGAATATACTTTTTCATCATGATTCAATTTTTCTCTAACTTCTACTGCCTCTGGCACCTTACTGCATGGCCATCGCCACGTGATTTGTTGTTGCAATACAGGTTAATCTCGGACTCCGCCGCAGTATTTTTGACATGAATCTCAAAAGTTGTCGTAGTCTGCGAGGCGGTAGTTGTCGTCCAATAATCGGCAAACAAGCCTGCAAGCGCGATAGTCGCATTACCTCTTTTAAGATAGCCCGTGCAAGGGTACCAGGCTACACCTCCGGAAGACAGGGTGAAACGCACACCGTGATTAGATGTGTCCGCAGAGTACGAGCCCTCGCTCACTTGGTTCCAAACCCCATCCGGGCCACCTTTAGGCACACGCCATCCGGCCGGACAAGGGTCATAGATGGTCTTCACATCTGTCCAAAGTTCATTCTGACGCCCTGCATACAGCCAATCGTTTCCGGTGCTGAGATCGCAAGTGATGAAAGTAGTCGGATTGGCGACAGCAAAGTCAACCGTACAGTCAGCGTTGGAAGCCAACTGTTCGAACTGACACGTGGAAGCCATAGGTGTGCCATCTATGGACGCCGCCCCCATGAAAGGATCCTTGCGTCCCCATTGATAGAAAAGGCCGTAAGAGGCCACTCCCTCATAAGATGAGGACAGCGCGCCAACATTTCTGTCCATCATATCCACAGATGCTCCTTGATAGCGCTGTGCTGTCTGATCCGCGTCGAAATCACACATCCAGATATGCCAGGACCAGAGTATCCTGTCATTGGAGTCGTATGCGGCCACAAGGGCGTTACCAGGCTTGAACTGTTCGGCGGTCTTGAAGTACAGGCAACCGTTCTTGACACGGACAGAGGAATTAATCAGAGTTCCCTTAGCGACAGCGTTAGCCGAGTTGTCGGTCTCCCAAACCACACCGGCATGATCCACGGCGCCGACTGATGTAGGGGAATTTCCACGCACTAGAGGAAGTTTGTACGAACCAGCCTCGCGTACAATGTAACAGTTAGCTGTTCCTTTAGCGTCCAGCGGCTCACCATCAAGAATATTCGAAATCGACGATGGAATATCGGCATCGCGGACCGTGGCGAAATAATACCTCTGCACCCTTACGAAAGATTCGCAGACAGAGCGGCTTACCTCCGTACCACCTTTATAGAAAGTCAGAGTGAATCCTTTCTTGAAAGACTGAGGGATAATGGAGAGATAATAGAACTTTCCCGCATTGAACTCCCCTTCAAGAGAAATCTGTGTGGATGTTTCCGAAGAGGCTGCATGACAGAGCGGAATACCATCTTCTCCGAAAGAAATTGAGACCGATCCTGCTACCGCTTCATTGGCATTGCCTCTGAATATGACCTTGTCATACCCCGATTCTGAAACCGTAAAACGGATGCCGCCCAAGGCATCATAGAAGCCCATTTGATCAGTGGACGCGGATCGCCCTACCATAAGGAACGCAGCCGGGTCAAAAGAGCCGGACACAGCCTGCTGCACAGCGGGCAGGGATGCACTGACAACATTAGATGCGAAAGATGTCGAGCTACTGTAAGGATAAACTCCATAGTAATAGCCACCGGCCGGCTCAGAAGCCTGTCCGGCAAACACAGCAGTAGTTCCCCCCTTCTCAGTGACAAACTTATTACCACCCGAACCGGAATCAGAATCGAAAATGCTGATGCTGTCGGAGGGATTCCAACTTACAGAGCCGAAATTGTCGGTAATGGCCGCCTTGGTCTCAACCGAAAGATAAGCCTTTAGCAATCTGGAAGTCTTTTCTTGCCCTGGAACATCAGGTGCCGGAGCAGAAGGCTCCTTCTGGCAGGAGATTGCCGCAAAAGCAAGCGACAACATCATTAATCCATATAATCTCATAAGACGAAATAACATTGTAACAAAGTCGAGAGATATTCAAAAGAGGGAAGACAGAAAACTATCTTCCCTCTTAAGAAATATTATAGATTAATACTCGTCAAGAGTAGTAAACTACTTGTTCTTGTCAGCGATACCGCCTGGCCATTTAGCCTTGGTGTTAGCTGTAGAAAGAACGGTTACCTTACCCTTAAGGTCAAGAGTGTAGAGATCACCAATCTTGACAACAAGGTTATAGTCAGCGTACTTGTCAACAAGAAGGTCGGTACCGAGATTCTCCCAAGCAACGAAGAGACCCTTGGTTGTTACATTCTCGCCATACGTGAGACATCCACCGAATGACTCCTTAGAGTTGTCCTTGTAAGGATAGGTAAGAGCATTACCAGCCTTGAATTCGACAGAGCCCTGGAGGTCATTGAGGCCATACTGAGTCTTTGCATAATCAGAAGCGATCATCGTACCTGTAGCCGGATCGAAGGTGAAGATAACTTTAGCCTCGTTCTCCTTCTCGACAACCTTGACATCGGTTGGGATATAGGTCACGTCCTTCTCATTCTTGAATGTACCAAGTTCAATGTCCTTATTAGTTGTGATGACCTTGAAAGGAGTCTGGAAGACAACATAGTAGTAACCAACCTTCTCCTTGGCAGGAGTGATCACATCAGCTTCGGTAGTACATGTCTCAGTAACCTTCACGAGAACAGCGGTGTCCTCGGTAAGAATGTTGTTCATGAACTTGATGTCAGGTGATGTCGCAGGAGCTGCAATGATAGCCTTGAACTCAGCAGCTGTGAAGACTACCTTATCAACGTTTCCATCTTTGGTGATGAACTTGTAAGCATCCTTTGGATAGTTAACCTTCCAATCAGCCGTGCTGTTCATAATCTCGAAGGAGATTGTGGCATCGTCAGCGATGTTGATGTTCTTACCGTACTCCTCGAAGTGCTCGATGAGAGATGAAGAGTAAGTGAAGTTCTTGTTGGCATCAGCCTTACCCTTGACACGAACGCCAGCGTAAACATCGTAGTTCTCAGTTGACGGGATGTACTTGGAAACAGGCTTAGCTTCTACAGGCACATTCATCTTACCAAGGAGGTAATCAGGGTTGAGGATAAGCTTGAGAGGAGTTACGAACTCATGCTCGTGCGTCGTAGGAGTCTTCGCAGAGATCTCGTAAGCGAACTTGAAGCCAACATTAGGGGTCTTCTTGCTGTTCTTCTTAGCCTTATAAGCGAACTCGATCGTTGTCTTATCTGAAGGGATCTTAGCGTTCTTATCAACCAAGAGAGAGATTACGTTAGTAGAAGTATTCCACTCTTCCGGAGCCTCAACAAAGAATGTGATGCCTTCAGGGAATGTGTACTGCTTTACAGGAACGTAAGTGGTGTCAAGCTGACCATCAGCACTCTTCTTGATGTCGAGGACATAGAGGTTATCCGTGTCGTAATCCTGAAGGAATGCCTCGTAAGAGAGACCCAATCCACCAAGGACAGTCTGGTTAACCTCTTTCCAAGTAACTTCAAGCTTGTCATCAGTGTAGTCAGGGCATGCAGTCATAGGAGTAGTGAACTTGATGACATTATCGCCACAGAACTTAACGAAGTGATCTGTGAAGGTCTTGTAGTAAACAACAGGAACTTCAGGTTCAACCTTCTCCTCGACGATTCTGATCATGATGTAGCAAGTAGCAAGAGTGTACTCCTTGTCACCGAGCTTGGTGGTGGCGGTAACCTTTACCTGAGGGGTTCTGTTGACAGCAGGACGGGTTGACTCATTAAGGAACTTATCGTTAACCCTGATCTTGCTGCCTTCGATAACAACGAACTGATTCTGATCAGTACGTTTATCTTCTCCGAGGAAAGGCTTGTTGACCTCACCCTTCTCGTTAACGAGCTCAAACTTGTAGTCAACATCAACACCGATCTCTTCAGCAAGTGCGTCTTTAACATTATAACCATCAGCAAGAAGCGTTACGTAGTCTTTAAGATCAAGAGTCTCAGTGTAGAGAAGCTCCGGAGTAGGAAGTTCTGGAGCGTAGAGTTCATCGTCAGCAGGATTGTTGATTGCGATAGGCTCAGAGCGATACGGTCTAATTGTCTTGTCAATCGGGCTAACATCATTTTTTGTGAAATCCTTATGGATAAGACCATAATGAGCATAGAGGCCAGCGATGCCTACATAGGCATAGTCGGAAGTGATGGTCTCACCATTAGCGTAGGTCTGAAGAGCGATGATGTCGTTCTTGAGATCCTCTGGATTATCAGCACCAGGTCCAAACCATGTCTGAATAGGGAAGTGGTTAAAATCATTGAGTTTGATAGAGAAAGTAGCCTCTCCACCCTTAACGACAGGCTTCTGATTCTCGCTTACGATAGAGACAAGATCCTTCTTGTCAGAAGCGCTTCTCATATGGATGGTCTTTACCTTTCTGTTGATGAAAGCCCATTCATTTGCGTTAACATCAGCGTTCTCAGGATTGAGCCTGTAAGTCACATTGGCTACGCCAGAAGAGTAGAAGACAACTGTATCATTCTCTTCGTACGGAATGATGATACCATAAGGGAACTCGATGTAGCCAAGACCCTCCATCAGAGCCTCTGGAATAAGAGCAAGGCTCTTGACGGTTGTAAGAAGACTGATCTCAACCACGCCATCCTTCGCTCCCTCAACATTGTGGAAGGTAATCTTGCCGCTCTCCTCGTCATAAACAGCCGTTATGGTTCCCTCAGGGAACACATCGATGTTCGTGACCTCAGAAGTTGTCTCCTTGGAGGCAGGATCATAGGTGTACTTAACCCACTTGCCGTAGTTGGCGTCATTCTTGTCGGTGCAAGGCTGATACCAGATCTGAAGGGCATCCTTGCCGTCAACGCCGTCCTTGCCAGGAGCGCCAGGTGCGCCGTCGTTGCCGTCCTTACCAGGATCACCCTTGTCACCCTTGTCACCCTTGTCACCCTTTGAGGCGAATCCGGTGTCCTTACCGTCAATGAACCAGTTGCCATTGGCACCGATGGTAACAACAGAACCGTCCTTGCCAGGAGCGCCGTCCTTGCCGTCATTGCCATCTTTACCATTGGTAACGTCGAAAGACTTACCATTGCTCAGAGTCACCTTGACTCCGTTAGTGATAGGCGTCACATCCGTGATGACGGCACCGTTGTTGATCGCAGTCTGGAGATCACTGACAGTGCTCTCCAGCTTCTTCACCCGTTCCGTCAAGTCGTTAATGTCGCCATCGTAGTCCGTACAAGATACGGCTACTCCCGCGAGGCCTAATACGATAGCCCCCGCAAGAAACAAGTTCTTAAACTTTTTGTTCATAGCTAAAAAACAAATTGATAAATAAATAAAACGTATAATTGTTCCTCTTAGTAATAAATATGTTTTGAGCCCCCACCGAGGGGACAACCCATAACACAACGACAAATATATGAGTTTAATTTTTCATAAGCAAGATTTTTTGGTCAGAAAATGAGAAAAAGATGGCTAAAAAACATTTGTTCCTAAGAGTGACACCGCTTTTTCTTCCGGGAACTCTCTTACAGGCATCTCGAACGAACATATTCAGAAATCAGCCAAGCCTCCTGACATACGTTTTGCATACTGGATTGACGAAAATATTCATCATCTTTTGGCTCGGATACGCGATCGTGCGGGACGCTTCGACAAACTCAGCGACCGGAGAGGTCATAGGCAGCCCAAAGCGGCAGGCCTAGCGACTGGGAAGGTCTGAACGACCAGAGAAGGATCACAGGAATTTGATCCTATCGGCAAGATTCAGGAAATACTCATTGGACCAAATATCAAGTTCCCGTCTCTGGCTTTGAGCGATGTAAGGGAACACGTCCTGCTTGACATTCTCAATGTCCGCTGTGGCAAGCCTATGACGCAGCCGTTCAATAAAGCCTTCGCGGCTTACATCCTCACCGCTGAACTCTTTGATTCTTTCTTGAAGATGCCTGAAGTCAAGCGAGACATCGTTCCTGACATACCACTCAAAGTCAAACCAGTCTCTCCCTTTGACGCGACGCTGCCACGCACGATAAACCAACGCGTGCATTTTACCGGCATATAGGTCAGGAAGTACAAAGCAACGAGTCATAAAAGAATGAGGCTTCAGCAGGAGTTTCGGTTCGGTGTCAAAAAGAAGCGGTGGATCGGTATCAAGCTCTATTTTGACCTTAATCATTCTTTTCGTCCGGAATCTGATGTCGTAAGTCTCTGTGTTCTCTTTTAAGAAAGCAGATTCAACCCTGCCAAACGATTTCTTCTCTTTTTTCGTGATCTCTACATCAAAGCCAGTAAGTTTGAATTCCTCCTTTATCGCTTGGAAATAATTCTCAAGATGAACATCATCTCTCTTTTCCGTAAGAGAAAAGTCCATATCTTCGGAGAATCTTGGCAGACCGTGGAAAAGCCTTAGACAAGTACCTCCATAGAAAGCCGCGTGGTCAAAGAACCCTCCTCTATGCAGTCCGGCAAGAACGATTTTCTGACAGACCTCTTGCTCTGCGTTTGGTGTAGCTATGGAATTGCCGCCTTGATATCCGGCCAGCATTGATTCAAATATCGTCATAAACTATTTATTATTTTAATAAGGTTAGACAAAATCCGTGTCTTACGTCCCACCCTGGCACATTCCTCGATCACCTCAACATTAAAATCACGCAACAGTTCCATATCTATGCGCAAATCATCCTCAAGGTACACTGTCAAAGCCTTGACTGAACGTTGTGGCACATAATTGTCATAAAGGATCGTATCACAAAGAGCCTTCTCCCTACCAGCCATCAAGAAACTCACACCATCAGCATCCATACTCTCGACACCTATCGGGAAATACACTGCCGGAACCTGCACATAACTGAAGGTACCTATCGGAGTCTGGAACGAGTGTGAGCGTTTTGTTGTCACACTTGTCATAACAAAAACCTGTTCCGGAATCATCCCGAAATAGCGAAGCGCCCACTGAAGGGAGACATAAGACGGACCATAAATATGGTTGGCGCAGAGCCTGGGATCTGTACCGCGGTCAAACAAGTCCGGATTGACAATGTACAAATTTCTTTTCAACCGTATAAGTTCGCCCGACTTTTCCATAGAAAGGACTTTCTTCTCCGGCGAGGATAGATCAGGGAAAGACGACCTAATATCCGCACTGGTTATTGGAATACCGGCAAACCGCTTCAACGGGAGACTAAACATAATTATTCTTTTTACAAATATACTGATATTTGCACAGAAAAAGAAGTAGTAGTTCTTTTTCTGTGTAAAATAATGCAGTCATAATTGATAATGGCAACACTGGCATACGGGATTGACGCAAATATTCATTATCTTTGGGGTTGGAGATATAATTGGGGCGGACGCTTCGGCAAGCTCAGCGACCGTAAGGTAAGGAACAGCATTCGGAATAGGCAGGCTCAGCGAGCGGAGGGAACAATTATACCTATATTATATTAAAAGATATGGTGGAGAGGACTTCCCCAAAGTGGCAGGAAGGCGGGAACCATCAATAAAGAATAAGAAAGAGTTCGAATTGAATATGAATACAGGGAATAGGTTTTTAGCGGTTATGAGAAGAGGGCTGGCGAGCGTTGCCGCCATCATTATGACGATGGGGGTGTCTGGCAACTGCTTGGCGCAAACCCAAGGTGAGAAAAAGAGCAGGTCACTGACGTTTGAGAGGACAGTGCACGACTTCGGCGAGATAACGAACGAAGACGGGGTCCAGGAATGCTCGTTCAAGTACAAGAACCAGACTGACACGACCATACTGATCTACGACGTGAAAGTCTTCTGCAACTGCACCAAGGTCGAATGGCCAAGAAAACCGATCAAGCCTGGAGAGGAAGGCGAGATCAAGGTGAAATATAATAACGAAGGCACGCCGCATCACTTTGACAAAGGCGTGTCTGTCTATACCTCAACCGGGAAGCGACCGATACTCCTTCGGATCAAAGGCACCGTGACGGAATAGAGTCTCCACAACGTCCGGCAGTTTAGACGGAATAAACGACGGAATAAATGACGGAATAAATGACGGAATAACACGGGGATAAATGTACACACCACCTTTTACAGTCTCCTCAAAAGCCATCAATCTCATAGCAGAGATCTCGGCCCAGATAGAGAGATATTCAATAAGAATGGAGCAGAGCGATTCGCTAAGATTACGAAAAATGACCGGGAGGCGACAGTGGGCTTTCCGGTCATATTCATTATGCTTCCGAGCCATAATACGGCTACAGAGGTTGTTTTTAAGAGATGAAATTACTGCATCAAAGTGAGGTACCAGTTGCCTTCGATTTTGAGGGCATTGATGGCGAAGGCGGTGGAAAGGAGCTTGGACTCATCCTCGGAATGGCCGAAGGAGACACGGAACTTGACGACATTGTGATCTGGATCCGTGAAGGTGTAGCTCTCAAGCTTAGCCTGCCTTAGATTCATCTTCTTGAACTGGTTGGACGCGGAGACAATCTTCTCTGAGCTAATCTGGAACAAGGTGTCATTCTCGACCTGCCCCAAACCATCAAGAGCGCCGTTTACATCACCGGCGATTATCTTGTCAATCACCGATTGGGCTCTTGTAAGTACCTCGGTTGTGTCAGCGGCCGTAAGTTCGGACAGGAAAATCTCCTGACGAGTAGGCTCTGCCTTCGGTTTCTTACCTGAGCAGGAAGCCCAAAGGGAAAGCGCCAAGATCAAGGCGACGGAATAACAAGCAAATGATTCGATTTTCATCATACGTAAGTCATTAAAAAGGTGCGCACCGCAGAACGATGCGCACCTAATTATTCTATGTTAAGATCTTACTAGAGAGTAGGCTCAACAGTCACGTCAACATAGGTAGAGATAACACCCCACTCGTAAGTAACCTGTACAGGGATACGGAGCATAAAGGCAGAGTCAACATTGTTACCGTTGTTTACATAACGGAGGTAACCGAACTTCTTCTTCAGACCGTTGTACTGAGGTTCACCCCAGTTAGGCATTGTCTCTGAGCTGTAGGTGATGTCAAGACCTGTCGCAGCAGGAACCCTCGTTGGGTTGGTAATATCACCAGTGCAATGCCAAATATGAATGTCATTAGTCTTGGAAGAAAGGAGGGTCTCACCGAGAACACCACCGTTAAGGGTCGTTGTGATACCAGCCTCATCAACCTTGAAGTTATTGACATTGTAATACTTGAAGTACCAGAGATTGCTGTAGTCAGGAGTTACGAACTGACCATTATCACCTCTCCAATCCTTGAACTCGAATACATCGAAGATGCTGAGGTTAGCCTCCGGCTTGTAGGCATCAACACCGTCACGATATACCTTGCCAGTGATCTCAGGCATATTCAGAGGTCTGAGGAAGTAGTAAGGGTTAACGCCACCGGCGACAGCAGCTACGAGGTTGCAATCGCCATCAGCAGCCTTAAGAACAACGCCTATGTTAGCATAGAGTTCAGCCGCTGACTTAGGAACAGATGGAGAGTAGTTAAGAAGTGCCTTAGCTGTCTCGTTGTTCTCATAAGTAACCTCACCGGTCTCCTGATTAATCGTAGCGATTACAACACCATTAGCCTTAAGTTCAGTGTTAGTGTAAACACCTGCCTCATAATCAGCTGAAAGCGCAACCTCATTCACAGAAAGCTGAGCATTATCAGTAATTGTGACTTTGCCATCATAGAGATCAACTACCTCCTTAGAGTCAACTGTCAACTGAACATTTCCTACCTTAGGCTGAACAGGAGCGAAGTAATACTTGTAAACAGGATTTGTTACAGTCTTACCAGCTACAGTGAATTTAGGATTGTTGCCTTCCCATACCTGATTGATAGGAGTTACCCAAGTAGAAGGAACTGGCTTACCTGGTTCCATATTAGGAACTTTAACGTTAAGGATAGCCTTGGTCTGATTGTCGAACCAATAGTTGGCAAGCTTGACACCAACAGTACCGGCAGCGTTCTTGGTGACGGTAACCTTAAGAGGAACGTAAACACCCTCGAACTCATCCTCAACTTCCTCGCCATTGTGTCTGATGAAGACGTATCTTACCCAAATTGTAGCGGTATGGCCTTCCTTCTTGTAGATGGCGGACTTGTCGGCAGGAGTGAGAACCCACTCAAGAGTAGATACTCCATCGTTGGATACCTTTTCGGTAACAACACCGATCGCCTCTGCAGCCTCTGTGAACTTGGTGTCAGCGAAGCTGTACTGAACAGCCTTAGACTCCTCTGTCTGGAGAGCGTAAACCTTGTCGAAGGCAACCTCGTCAGCGTCAACAGTGACATAGATCTTGGTCATTTCGTCAGCCTTGGTCTCAACAGTAGAGTTCTCGCAATCGTTAGCGGCAACAGTCCAGTTAAATCCGTCAGACTTGATGTAATCCTTAGGAGCGATCTGAACCTTGATGTAACCAACAGCGACAACATCGCCAGCCTTGGTAACAACAGTCACACGAACCAATGGCTGCCTGTCGATGGCAGAAGGGGTAACCTCACCATTAACACCAGGAGTGATGACACCGGTGTTCTCATCAATAGCAGCGAAGCTGCTCTCAGAAGCCTCATCACCATCAACATAGTAATCTACGAGAGAGAACTTATAAGAAAGGCCGTAGTCATTCTCAGGATAGTCAGTCTCATAAACGTGATCCTCGTGAGTATTCTTTGAGGTGATAGAGTAGATAAAGTAGTGGGTCTCAAGAAGTTTCTTAATATCAAGAGAACCTTTGTAATCAACTTTCAGTTCAGCTTTGTTTGCGACAGCATCAGGAGCGGTAGTGAACAGATGGTTTGTTGGAAGCCCATATTCGCAAGCATTCGCCTTTGTTCCATAATCTACACTATTATAAGAGATAGCGTCAATCATCAATCTGGACTCATAGATGCGGGCATAATCTGAAGTTACAGTTGTGTCCTCACCAGCGGAAGTCTTCACATTGGCCTGAAGGGCGAAAAGGGTGATATTTTCCTTCTTATTCTTAATATCCGGCTTGCTCTCGTCTGCGACCTTGTTTGATGTAAGGTTGACAAACAGGTTGCCATTCTTGGTCTCTGCCAGAGTAGCCTCATAGAGATCGGCAGCGGATCTGGTTGAAACAGACTCAGCCTCCCTAACGACAACCTTAAGAGCGTTGTCAGCGGTGACAACAGCGCTTGAAGGGTTCATCTCATACTCTACAGGCACAGCCGGGTTCACGCGAACAGCCTTCTCATTCGCATAGTCCCAAGCACCACCAAGAACGAATGGCTTCTGAGCGTCAGTTGTACCCTCATACTCATTCTCTACAAACTTAACGGCACCAAAGTCACCATAGCAATACTCAACAGCCTCGATACCATCAACATAAAGACCAGGAACGAAGACAAGGCTTCTCAGTTCAGTGTTGAACACACCCCAAAGCTTGCTGATTCTGGCGTTGAGAGCGTTGGCTACAGTAGTGAGCCTTGCGTCAACATCAGAGATCTTCTGCTCAAGTGGCTTGTAAACGGTCTCGTAAACCTCACCGCCTTCCTTGCAAGCCTTCTCGATAGCCTCATCGAAGTACTTGTCAAAGTCAGAGATGTTAAGTTTTGTCTTCTTAAGATTCTCAATCTCGGCGGCGGCATCTTTGTCAGCCTTCTCAAGAGCCGTGATCTTAGCCTCAAGAGCACCCTTGGTAGCATAGACACCAAGAGCCTCTACAAGAGCGTCAACCTTACCAAGAGCCTCGGAAGCGGTCTTCTGGGCAGCCTCGGCAGCCTTCTGAGCGGTGTCGATCTTGGTGATGATCTCAGAGATCTTAAGGTTTGAATCATACTTGTCAGAGAGAGTCTTAAGCTGACCTTCAGCGATCTTAAGGCGAGCGTCGAGTTTACCGATCTCCTCGTTAGCGGCAGCCATCTCTTTCTTGGTAGCAAATGTGGCGTTAACATACTCAAGAGTGGCGTAAGAAGGAAGTTTGTCCTCGATTGCCTTGACTCTGGTGTCAATAGCCTGGACGTCTTTCTTAAGGCCATCGATAGTAGACTGAAGAGCATCAATGTCCTTCTTGTGATCCTCCTTAGTCTCAAGTGTGGCAACGGTCTCCTGAAGGGCCTTGATGGCTGCCTCAGCCTCAGCCTTAGCCTTCTGAAGATCCTCAATAGCGGTCTTGTTAGACGCTACCTGTTTCTCTACATCAGCCAACTTGGTCTCCAGATTATCGACGCGATTGTTGGTCTTGTCGATATCCTCTGAATAATCAGTACAGCTGGTGTACGCAAATGTCAGCCCAGCAATGGCCAACATCGAAACCAATCTGAAAAATTGTTTCATAAAGGATAATTAGTTAATAAAAAAGTTAAACATGTTACTCGTAGTAATAAATGGATTCCACCCTCTTTTTTCTCATTTTCTGACTAAAAAATCTTGCTTATGAAAAATTAAACTCATATATTTGTCGTTGTGTTATTATGTGCCTACGAATGGGCACCTAAAAACATATTTATTACTACGAGTGACACCGCTTTTTCTTCCAGATGCACTTGTGCAGGCATTCCGAACAGACATATTAATAGGTAGAGTTTTGCCGCCGACATACGTTTTGCATACGTATTTGGCGGTGGAACGTCAGTTTCTGTGCCCCAATGACACAACCGCATCGGCAGTCTCAGCGGCGATCAAAGGAAGCTATAGCCGGAAAGAGACCGGGCAAATAACCTTAAAAGATGAGAGCAACAACTGTTATTGAATATCTTCTGTCTGGAGTTCTGCTGCTGGCGGCACAAACGCGGCCGGTTGGAATCAATCCCACCGCGACAGCGCAAGGTCAAAGTGTGGTGGTGGACAAAACGCTGACTTTCGAGAACAAGGTGCACGACTTCGGAAAGTTCGCCGAGAGCGGTGGATCACAGACCTGCATATTCAAGTACAGAAACAACACCAACGTGGCGATTGTCATACAAAAGGTGATCGTATCGTGCGGCTGCACGCAGGTGGAATGGTCGGGAAAACCGACAAAACCGGGAGAGAACGGCGAGATAAAGGTACTGTTCTCCAATCAGATAGGATCTGGCCACTTCGACAAGTCCATCGCCGTGTACGTTTCCTCGAGTCCAAACCAGATCATCCTCAGGGTCAGAGGGGAGGTCTTGGAGGCAGAGGAAAAAGGAGAAGCCACTTCACCGGCCCCATAAAGAGCCTTGGCGAAATGGCTTGACCAGTCACAGAGTCCGGCTTCTACTTCTTGCCGATTCTCACTTTGGCCTTGACGACCTCACCCTCACTTGTCACGACAGCTTTCCTGGCGGTGTCGAAAACAGCCCCGTCAGGGATAGTGATGGCGCATCCATCAGCCAATGCAAGTCCTCCAATATCCACAATCGAGCCTTCGGCCCCCTCAGCCGACAGTTCTCCCGCGGCATCGGAGAGTTCCAAGTAGGCATTGTAGGCCTTTCCGCCGACAATGCCCCATTTGCCTTTGACATTGACTGTGGCCTTGGCGACATTGAACCTTGAGTCCTTGGCGGTCAAGGATAATCCGCACCACTCACTTTCCAGATTCAGCACACCGCCACCGATTATCGTGACAGACCCGGACACGGAGATCGCCGGAGCCTTTGAGACCACTGAGCACGTGCCGCTGACGTAAATCTTCAGTCCATCAATACGGGAATCCAACCCGATTGTGGTCTCGTCGGACAACTGGATTGTCGCATTGTTCAATGTCAGCAGGTTGCTGGCGGCGCTGTAGGAGACTGAACCACCTCCGTACCAGGATCCTGTTATGCTGGAGGCGTTCTCGGCAGTCACCCTGACACCACCGATCCAAAGGTCATAAGTGGTTTTCTTCCCGATCACAACCTTCGATGTGACAATCTCGCCATCCTTGACTATGCCTCTGTTAGCGGCATCGAACTTGGCTCCTTCCGGGGTAGAGATGACAAGGCCGTCGAGGTCAAGGGCATCTATATTCACCACTGAGCCGGAGCTTCCTCTCGCCGTCACCTCGGTCTCGGAACCCGTGACAGTCAGATAGGTCAAGCCATCAGCCACACCGGAGACGCCATAAACGCCGGACGCGTTCACCTTGCCGCCGCGAACCGTGAGTCTGGATGTATTCTCAGTAAGCGCGACACCGCTGCCGGAAGCGCTGGTCAGATTCAGATCTCCCGCTCCGAGAATATTCAAAGAACCGGCAGACTGAATGGCTGATCCGGACGAGTTGATGGAGCATTTCCCGTTCACACGGATTTTGAGATTCTCGATGGAGGACACGATTCCGGCCGAGGAGGAGACAATCTCGGCATTGGTCAGAGTAAGGATGTTGGAAGCCACATCATAGGAGACGCTGCCACCCTTCAGCCACGGACCGGTGATGCTTGCGGCGTTGTCAGCGGAGACTTTCTCTCCTCCGATGGAGAGGTCGTACACACTCTTGATCTCCACAAGAGTCTTCACTACATCCTCGCCAACGACTACTGAGCCGGAGAAAGAGTCAAAGACAGCGCTCTCAGGCACGGTGATCTTGCACCCGTCAAGTCCAAGGCCACCAATATCGGCGATCGAACCGGAAGTTCCTTCCGCCGAAAGATAAGTCTTCGTTCCCTCGACCTTAAGATAGCCGTCAAGACCCTGACGGCTGGTGATTCCCCAGGCACCCTTCACCCTGACATCCACGTCGGAAATGGTGACTGAAGATCCGGTCTGCATCATTATACCAGCCGAAGAACCCTCGAGCTTAAGGACACCCGCACCGGTTATCGTCATTGGAGCGAAGGCACTGACAGCAGTAGCGTAAGACTTGATCGAGCAATTACCTATCACATTGATTGTTAACCCGGACACCTCCGACTTGATGCCGACATTGTTGAGAGTGGTCTCTATCTCCACATTTTCGAGTGTGAGAATCTTGGTCTCAAAATCGTACGAAACCTTTCCCTTCTTGAGCCAGGTTCCTCCGACGCTGGAAGCGTTGTTGGAGTCAATCGTGTTGCCTCCTACCCAGATGTATTTCTCCTCCGGCTCAACCGGCTCATCTTCCTTCTGAGCGATAGGAATATTATAGACGGTGCCATCCGTCATTGTCAGAATCAAGGTTTTCCCGTCTTCGGAGAGTTTTACGTCAGCGAACAGACCGCTGGCTCCATCGCCTTTATCGCCCTTGTCACCCTTCTCCCCAGGGTCACCTTTCGGGCCAGTCGCTTTGGTTCCGGTGGTGGTCCAAGTCTTTCCTCCGTCAGCAGAGACCTCCCACTCATTGGTGGACGCATTAATACGCAGCAAAGGGACGGCACCGATAGTCCCGGAATCACCTTTGTCGCCCTTATCACCTTTATCCCCCTGGTCACCCTTATCGCCCTTGTCGCCCTTGTCGCCCTTCTCTCCGTCAACAGCATTGGCTCGGACTTTCTGACCACCGGACAAGATCCACTCTCCGTTCAAAGTCCAATAGTAAAATCCATCAGCGTCCTTCCTGATCGAGACATCAGGCGTTTTCCCGTCAGCGCCATCACTGCCATTCTTACCATTGGTGATGGTGACCGGAGACTGTTTGTTGAAATAGATTGTGTAGCCATTCTCAACAGGGACAACAGACTTGATGTAGTCTCCTCTCTCCATAGCATTGACAAGGGCAGCCAGACTCTTAAGTTGCGAACTAAAATCATCAGTCAACGTCTCGAAGTTCTTAAGGCGCTGCTCGTGGTCTTCATAGAGTTTGCCGAGATTGTTGATCTCGTCCTGATAGTCGGTACACGACACCAACGCCGACAAAGTAATGAATGCGGCGGTGACGAAGCGGAAGCCCGACTTGAAATAATTTCTCATATAATTAATGAATAATTGAAATAATATTAATAGAATGGTTCGGCATGCGCTGCCTTATCGGCCAAAACTGAATTTAAATCCCACAAGACAGTTGAATTGCCAGTCGAAAGGGTCATCCTTACCTACCTTAGAGTTGAATTCATCAGGGAACATTATCACGTTTGTCTCAAGACAGAGTGAGAGACAGTGCGAAAGACGCAGATCAAGTTCAAGGCCACCACGGGCACCCCAGAAAATCTTAGTACCCGTCCACAGCTTCTCGAAGCCATAGAAAGTTTCGTTATTCCTGAGCATACGGGCGGCCTCGATGTTCCTGAAACCAGCCGCGGCGCCACCGCCAGCGAACAGATTGACACTCAGTAGGCGATCTCGATGCCAGCCTCCAAACAACGACATCAGATCAAAGACGATCTCAGCACTCGAAAGCACATAATTCCATTGATAATCAAGGTAAGGATAGTTGTACCTGCCTTTGGCCTGCCAGCCGCTGAAAGAGATTCTCGCTCCTAACATCTGGTCGAACCTGCATCCGACAGACAACTGAGCCGTAGGAGTGAGTAGATCGGCGAAATCGGCCTCGCCCAACGAATAGGCACCTCCTCCCAAAATCCGCACATTCCATTCGGGAGTGAAGCCAGCGGAAACAGAATTGATGGAACGAACAAGATGCCGGTCATCCTTACGGTCGGTTCCGGATGCGACAGTCGCAAAGACAAGCGTGAATAGCCAGATCAACATAAATTTTCTCGTCATCTGCTCTTATGGAGTGTTTATTAGTATGGAAGTCACGGTCTTCTAAGAAAAAAATCCCCGGCTCGTTTTCGCAAACCGGGGAAATTTATTATAGATTAATCAGAAATCAGCGATTAGTTGCCTACAGTTCTGTTAACAGTACCCTCAACCCAAACGATCAGGTCGTTCTGGCTCCACTTATGGTGGATTCTTACAGGAACCTTGATGTTGAAGTTAACAACAGTTGCGGTGTTGTTAGAGTACCAGAGGTAATCATAGTTAGCCTTGGCCTTACCAGGTGTACACTTATGTGCAGGGTCAACAACCTTACCATCGTCGAGACGATTGTTCTTGCTGTCGTATACCTGGAACTCAACACCGTTGCTGTACTCCTTCAGAGTCTTGAACTCACCGGAAAGGTCAGTCATAATCTCCTCAGGGTTAACAGTAATAAGGTCAACTACATAGTACTTGTAGAGATCGACAGGTGTATGAGATGAGAATACATAAGCACCCTTGTCACCGGCAGCGGCTCTCCAGTCATAGAACTTAACGAGGTCATAAAGAGCGACCTTGTTTCCACCATTGTCAAGAGCGTCAGTGAAAGTGATAGGTCCAAGTGGCTCAACATAAACAGGCTTCAGGAGCTCAGCCTTGAATGTGTTGTCAGCAAGCGGCAGGTAAGCGCCACACTCCTCATTGAAGACAGCCACACCAAGTTCAACATCGAAGGTGTCCTCGAAGAACTTGACAACAGCCTCAGAATCAGCGGTGGCAAGACTTGCCTTTCCTTCAGGGATGTTGATGAGATCCTTGGTGACCTCGTTGTTCAGAACCACGAGTTTGGCCTCGTGCTCACGAGTAGCGGAAGCACCATACTCAGTGGCGTTGTACTGGTACTTAATCTCAGCGATCTTCGTTCCATTAGCATACAGAACCGTGTTCTTGTACTCATACTTCGCAGGATCAGTGTAAAGCATCACTGGAGAGTTGGCAACAGCATTGTCAACAGAAAGCTTATACTCTTTGCCGCTCACACCCTTTACAGTCTTGACGTTACCAAGAGTGAAGTAGTAGAGGTAAACAAGATCTTCCTGAACGAATGAAGGGAAGTTCTTCTTAATGTTCCAAGTCTGAGCCGGGCTGAACGCTTCAGGATCAATGCTGAATGAAGGAGCGTTCTCAGGCTTGTCGTTGCAAGTGTTAGTCTCGTCATAGAAGCAGAAGTATCCAGGCTTCCAAGCATCAGCAGTCCACTGAGCGCTATGAGTATGACCAGTTGTGGTCTTAGCGAAACGCTCGTCAAGATAAACCTCGAAGTCAGCAGCACCTACCTTAAGGTCAGCCTCGTTGCCAGGAGCCTCGACGTTACCGTGGATGTTTTTAAGCTTATCCTTGTCAAGGACATCATTGGCAGGGTTGAAACTGTTGTCAGCATACCAGTACTTAGGTATCTTGTTGGCCATCACACCCTTAGGATAAGCGAATGTAATCTTTACCGGGAGATAGACTGGCTCACGGTTGAAGTTGGTGTTGCCCAGACCCTTCCTTGGGATGAACTTAATGTACCTTACCTCCTCAACAACAGGATATGTCTTGTCGTTCACACAGTTCACGAAGTCTTCGCGACCGAGGTAAATACCAAACATGTTGGTTGTCTCGGAATCAGGCTCCTTGTACTCAAAGATATGACCAATCTTCTTGTCAGCAAGCTTGAATATTGGCTGACCATAAATGTCGACTTTACCTGTTGGAACCCACTGAGCGAACTCAAAGATAGGATCATTAGGGTCAATCGGCAAATCGATGTCAGACAGATCAATCACGTGCGGGTACTTCACAGCCTCATAGAGAACATTGAAAGTCTCCTTACCCATGTCAACAGCTTCGTCAAGGACTTTCTGCTCTATGGCGTGCCAAGTGGTTGGCTGGAACTGCTCTGTACACTTGTAGTAGAAGTAGCCCAGGTCGAATACCTTGGTGATGATAGGTCTCTCAGGCTCAACTATGATGAACTTGATGTAACCTTCCTCGACAATCTTGTTGTTGACAGTGTCCTTAAGTTCTACGCGGATAAGCGGAGTTCTGCCGACGATCGACTTCGGAGCGTTCTTGCCTACCTTGGTCTCATCCGGCTCGCAGGCAAGAGGATCGGTGTCGCTGTTTGACTTGACACCACAGGCAACGATGTAAGTGCCGTCAGCCCTATTCTTAAGAAGGCTGTGGTTCTGGGTCTGTTCCGTTCCATTCTCACCAACAGAGTAAGGAACCTGAACGAAATTGAACTTCATTCCAAGATCCTTAAGCTGAGCCTCGGTGCGAGTCTTGATCTTGCGGTCATTCCAAGAGCGGCAGGAGTTGAAGATGACATCAGCTTCAACGAGTTTGTTAAGGTTGATACCCACCTCGCTGTCGTACTGAAGTTCAAGAGTGGCCACCATCTGAGCGGCCTCGTGAACACTATGATAAAGATGCATACCGCCTTCCACCGGAGCCTTGTGAGGATCATCACCATAGCCAAGAAGCTTGCCCGGCTCACTTGTGTTCTGTACGAATTTCTTCTTGGTGGCGTCCCACTTCCAGGAAGAGTACTCATGCTCAGGGTCAATGTAGGTGTACTGCTTGGCAAAAGTGGTGTAGGCAAGGCTCTCGAACACCATCTGAGAGGCATAGACAGAAGCCCAGGTCGAGGTGATTGTCTCCTTGCCCTCTCCCAACGGAGCGGTGACGGCGAGGTCAGTAATCTTGCCGTTGTCTTTCTCGTGAGGATAGAAATCGAAGGCATGATAAGGGCTGGCCTCTTCCTGAGTCATTACCTTTTCACCTTGCATAGTGATGCCGACATGCATGATGCCGTCCTTCACATCAAGGAAAGTTGCTGTAGGCTTGGAAGCGGCAGGATTGGTCGCATAGTTAGGCACGGAAGCAACTCTTGTCTTCACGAAATCAGGATCCTGCGACACTGTCCCGAGATTCCTCTGTGTGTAATCAGGCACAATCGCGTTTGAAGGATCAAGGCTGTAAAGCTTGTCATAGGTAGGGTTAAGATAAGCAAGACCCTCATGACTTGTCGTGGCACCTACGGAATAGGTATTCTCAACCGTGGTCCAGCCAGCAGCGGTGTGACGCATGTGGGCATGCTTCAAACCTTCCTCCTTAGGACCCAAGGTCATCGGCTCGTAAGGGATGTAGATGTACTCCATCGCGTTCTGACCGTCAAGCACCATCTCCGGCTTAAAGACAAGAGCCTTAAGATAGGTATTAAGGTCAATCGTAAGAGTACCATCATAACCCTTGACGTTAGTCAGCTTAAGCTGGCCGTCAGTCCAAACAACTCCAATGCGGTCTTCCTCCTTTGGAGCCCACCTCAAGGTGGTCACTTCCTTTGTCTCATTGTCTCCGACAACGGTAACCTTTACCCAGAAACCCTTCTCAGCGCCTTCTGTGCCAGGATAGTAGTAGATGCCAGTGGCATCCTTGCCATCCTCGCCTTTCGGGCCTTGAGGTCCCTGGGGGCCGGTCTCACCTTGGTCACCTTTTTCGCCCTTCTCACCCTGGGCCTTGTACTCGGTCTTGACACCATCAATGTACCAGTAACCATCCGAACCGATTGTCACCACGCTTCCCGGCTTGCCATCCTTACCGGCGGAGCCGTCTTTACCATCCTTACCATCGGCGCCATTGGTACCGTTGGTAATCTCGAATGTCTCGCCGCTGCTCAATGTCACTTTGACACCTTTCGCGCTAGACTCCACATTAGTGATCACAGACCCCTTCTGAATGAGGGCCTGCAATTCCTTAGACACCTTCTCGACTGCACTCACGCGATCGGTAAGGTCGTTGATGTCGCTTCCATAGTCCTGACAGGACACGAAAGCACCCGCTGAGAGAACCAATGTGGCTCCAAGCAGGAAAGAATTGATCAACTTTTTGTTCATAACAAAAAAAAATAAAAATGTATAGATTGAACTTAAATGTTTATAGCTATCATCAATTAAAATACAAGAGCACCCCTCGCTCTTCCTTAGTCTCATTGGACATCTAATCCATCGTCATTATCACTCCCAGTGACAAATGCTTTTTTTCCAGTTTTCCGGCAATTTCTTTATGAAAAATCTTGTTTATGAAAAATTAAACCCATATATTTGTCGTTGTGTTATGGAGTACCCCTCGTTGGGGGCTTGTAAACATATTTATTACTGGGAGTAACACCTCATTTCGGAGGTTGAACCACTTTCCAAACACTTACAGAGGGATATTCAATGACAGCCGGAAAGGCACCGACATACGTTTTACATGCTGATTCACGGGAAGTTTTTATATTCTAATAATAATCACTATTTTTGCGAAAACCGCGATAAGCGACATCAAACAGTGCGGACAAAAGTAAAAAGACATGAGCGAGTATCTTAGAATCCGTAATTTCGGCCCTATAGAAGAGATTGAGATCAACAATATACCCTCTCTCACAATACTGATCGGAGAATCAGGAAGCGGCAAGAGCACCATCATGAAAGTGCTATCCCTGTGCCGTTGGATATACAAGCGTGTCGTACTAAGATCGTACGTTAAACAAGCGAACATCAAAAAGACCGGTATTGGAATCCAGATGCGCACCTTATTAAAGACATCTCAGATAAACGAATATCTAACCCCCCGGACAGAAATCCTATATCGCAGGGGAGACTATGAGATAGAATATAATAATGGAAGGTTAAACGCCCAGGCTGACATTCCAGAAACGAATCTAAGTTTGGAAAAGATATGTTATATCTCCGACAAACGGTCAATCATCCCTGACTTTCTGGAGAACAAGGTCGAAAAAAAGAACGCCAACTATTACCTGCAAGACACATTGGAAAACTTTCTGCTGGCAGCTGACGAGATAAGGCAACTGCCACTTGAATATCTGAATGTCGAGTTAAAAATCGAAAAAGGCAACAAAGGCGACAAATACTTGATCAAAAACACAAACGGAGCAGCCAATCCTATTCTTCTGCGCAACGCATCCTCTGGAATGCAGACAGTTTCCCCTCTAAGCCTTATCGTTGAATATTACGCAAGGAAGTTCGATGCCCAAAAGTCAATGAACTCGTCGTTGTTCGGATACTTGCAGGATAATGACAGGCTCAAGGATTTCAGCACCGCAAAAAACATCGGTGAGATCAGCGCCAAGAACGTCCACCTGTTTATTGAAGAGCCAGAATTAAGTCTCTATCCGGAAAGTCAGTGCTCATTGATTGACTTCATTGTCAGTCGGTGCTATGCCAAAACTCATCCTTATAATATATCGCTGATGATGGCCACTCACAGCCCATACATTGTCAACTACATGAATGTTTTGATCAACCGAAAGCCAGAAAATGGTCCGTGCCTACGCCCTGAGGAGATCGATGTTTATGAGGTATATGATGGCAACATTGGCTCATTAAAAACAAAAGACAAATACGGGCGAATAATCTTCGACACACGTTCAATGTCCGATCCAATCAGAGACATGTATTCAGAAATCGGGACAGAATAGAGATGGAGCAATTATTAAGGCAAGAGATATCCGGTGTTATCAATCAGATACAGAGATACGAGGCTCCTCTATGCACAGAAGACGAGGGAACACCACAGTACAATGACACAAACGAACATCTGTTCAGTGTTGTTGATGCCAGAGATGACGACACACATTTCATCAAGACATTCAATGAAGGTGCCGTTCATTATATAAACGGGAAGGACAATACTGTCACGTATTGCCTACGTTTCATCTGCTATGATGAATATCTTCACCGATTCACATTTGATGACGGTCATGGGAACGCACATAAAAGCAGACTGAAAGATGGAGTAAAAGTAGCAGATTTTCTCGTATATGACATGTCTGACGAAAAGGTGTACTTCATAGTGCAGGAGCTATCCCGCGAAAATATCTCCAATAAAAGAAGAGCCGGGAAAAAACAGCTTTCCGACACATTGAACCAATTGTATAAATCCAACTCCATCGCCAACTTCATTGATGGTTTCCAAACAAAGGTGTGTTATCTGTCGGCAAAGGATGACAGGAGAATGGAGGAACCAGAACAAATCGAGGGCTTTACAATAATATACAATATTCTCCCCGAACCAGTAAAATTCAATTTCGGTCAAATCGGGACGCATCATTTTGAAGCTTACGAGACAAGCATCATAATTCTTCAATGACGTTACGGCAATTATGCTTAAGGAGTCGCTTCGACAGGCTCAGCGGCCAGGACAGGGCAGGCTCAGCGGCAAGAAGGGGTGTTAAAGGTAATCTGCCTATTGACTACTCTTCGTACAAGAGGTATGGAGTGCGGAGGGTTTTTGTTTTTAACTTGGCATCATGACGCAAAAAGGGATGCCGCTTTGCGGCATCCCAGATGAACTAGTGTTATTCTAATAATTACTCAGTGACGCCCGTTTTCTCTCGGGAAACACTGACTCAGACCACTGGAACGGACATATTCAATCCGTAGGATTATGGACTGACATACGGTTTGCATGCCGGAGGTGTTCTTGTTGTTGCCGCCCTCTGCCGGACGCTTCGACGGGGCCAGGCGCTTCGACAGGCTCGGTGGCCGGGTGGAGCATATTCATCAGAAATTGGTCAGGAGACGGGCGTTGCGCATTCTGTCCAGACGGTCTGAACCGCCAAGATAGTGCTCGGTGACCAAGAGACTGGAGTGGCCGAGAGATTCCGAGATAAATGTGAGATCCACGCCCTGACGAAGGAGAACTGTGGCGAAACTGTGTCTGGCCGAATAGGTTGTGAACGGTGGTATTCCCAACTCCTCGGCTATTTTCTTCAAGGCGTTGTTGCACATGCTGATGACTTTACGGACGGTGTTGGAGATGGAAAGCATGTCGGTGGCACCTTCGGCATAGTCAAACAGGAGGGTTTCGGGATTGCCGTCGTATGGATTGCCCCAGCGGCGGAGAATGTCCATCATCTCAGGAGTGATCACGGCACGGATAATCTTTGATCCGCCATAGGCACGAGCAGTCTTGGAGCGAAGGAAACAAATCTCACCGTCTATTATATTCTTATATTTAAGGAATAGCATGTCGCGGAAATTGATGCCGTTGCAAAGGTAGGAGAAGAGCCATAGGTCGCGGTAGCGCTCCCTGGACGCGGTGCCTTTGTAGGCGACTATTTTACGAATATGATCGTACGAGAGGGCGAGGCTTCTGGAACTGCCTTTGGGAATTATGTACTTGCCACGGCCGAACGGAAACATTGATTCCTTGACCAAGCCAGCGGCCGCGGCATCGTTCATAACACAACGGAGGGTTTTCATGTAGATGCAGATTGTGGTCATCGCCTTGTTCTCCTTCTTGAGGAAACTCTCGAAAGCGTTAAACCATGAAACAGACAACTTACTGAACAAGATTTCCTTACCGGCGAACCGTTCTACATTTTTCAGAGTCGTACGGCAGCGATAGTAGGAGTTTATCCTCCCCTCAGCTTGAAATTTGTCCATCATTGACTCGAGCGCCGCGTTTAACGTCTTGTCAACGGGTTTACCTAATCTGGCCTCCAAGGTCTCAAATGAAAACGCACCTTTCTCAAGTAAAGCTTCAACTTCTGCGCTTATCTGATTGAATTTCGTGATGATGTCAGCGTGGCAATCGGGCATGCGCTTAGAGTAGGATATCCGTTTCCACTCTGAGGCAGGGAGATCGACTCCTGTTGGGTAGTACTTTTGGATACGGTTGTAAACAACCTCAATCTTGACTGGGAACACACCTGATTTCTTTGCTCTGCGCCTGTCAAGCACAGCTATGACGGAGACTCCGTCCTTAGAGATTTTCAACATAGATACAATTATTTAAGAGTGAACAATTTGCATGCAATTTATATACATCGGCAAGCGTACATAGCCTATAGAGTTGATAGTAAGACAGAGAGGCTGCACGTAAGGAAACGTGTATGTAAACGTGGATACAAAGTTAATTCAGGCGTGATCAGTAAACGTGTGAAAGACAGGAAACAGCAAAATGCTGCCAGTCAGATTTGACTAGCAGCATTCCGTAAGCGACTGAACATCAAAGGGTGGAGCCCCAACTAATGATTATGAGACGGTTGGGGAAACGGACTGGACAGCACAGAGACGCAACGGCGACACCCTTAGAAAGCCGCCGCACTGGCAAAGCGGGCGTGCCGCTGGTGAGGCGGACGGCGTCCCGGCGGGCGCGGCCAAGGCGTGCCCCGCGCACACAAAGAAAGGAGCCCCGACGTCGTATGACGTCGGGGCTCCCCGAAGTACGGCGGCGACCTACTCTCCCAACTGGTGTGTCAGTACCATCGGCGCGCGCGGGCTTAACTGCTCTGTTCGGTATGGGAAGAGGTGGGACCCCGCGGCTAAAGCCACCGCGAATATCACTTGAGAGATCACAACAAGACTCAACTTACTTCCACACGGAAGATTTCGGGCTATTAGTACGGGTCGGCTGAGAGCCTCGCGGCCCTTGCACCTCCCGCCTATCGACGTCGTGGTCTACGACGACCCTCTAAGGAAGTCTCATCTTGGAGACGGCTTCGCGCTTAGATGCTTTCAGCGCTTATCCTGACCGAACGTGGATACCCGGCGGTGCGGCTGGCGCCGCAACCGGTTGACCAGAGGTTCGTCCGACCCGGTCCTCTCGTACTAAGGCCAGACCTCCGCAGACTTCCAACGCCCACAACAGATAGAGACCGAACTGTCTCACGACGTTCTGAACCCAGCTCGCGTGCCAC
>ERZ824488.1166-NODE-1166-length-30682-cov-10.491886_pt1 | contig 30682 bp, 31 predicted proteins | sample MGYA00519936_ERZ824488 | MGnify/ENA primary metagenome ERZ824488 (study PRJEB31778, sample SAMEA3449153) | human gut metagenome | biome: human gut; feature: human-associated habitat; material: faeces | place: United Kingdom | collected 2010/2012 ... | reverse complement strand
CCGCCAGATCCTGGATGAGATGATCTACAATATCTGTGAAAATGCGATCAAGTATAACAAAGAAGGCGGAAAGTTAACCGTCTGGGTAGGCAATACCCTGCAGGGCAAGAAAATCTGTGTCACAGATACCGGAATCGGAATACCGGAAAATGAAACGGATCGTATCTTCGAACGTTTCTATCGTGTAGATAAAAGCCATTCCAAAGAAACCGGCGGAACCGGCCTTGGACTGTCAATCGTAAAACACGGAGCCATGCTTCACGGAGCCAAGATCCATGTAGACAGTAAACTGGGCGAAGGAACGAAGATAGAGCTCATATTTTAATTGAGAAACTATAGACAGGTTATGAAATAAGAAGTAAAAAGCTAGAATATAGCAGAAAAAGCGGATTCCAGGCCCAGCACACGGAATCCGCCTTTTTAAAACTATATAGCATGATAAGAACAGGGACATAATATCTTTTATGGTTCGTCCTTGTTTTACACAACATAGTTTTGGAAAAATATAGAAGTTTTTTAAGAAATCTTAAGAATTATTTGCGTATGTCTTTAAGAAATCAAGCCTACAATAACTTCAAGAAATAGGTAAGGAGGCTTATAGTTATGGACAAGATCAGTATTATCATTCCGTGCTTCAATGAAGAAGAAGCATTGCCGATCTATTATACCGAAATGAAAAAAGTTATGGACACCATGAAGAAACAGACCGATTTCGAATTGATATTTGTAGATGACGGATCATCCGATAGAACATATAAGATTATGAAAGAATTACACAGAAAGGACGGAAGATGCCAGTATCTTTCCTTTTCCAGAAACTTTGGAAAAGAAGCGGCTATTTATGCAGGACTTCAGAATGCAGGCGGTAATTATGCGGCAATTATGGATGTGGATCTGCAGGATCCGCCGTCACTTCTGCCGGAGATGTACAGAATTCTGAAAGAAGAACCATATGACAGTGTGGCAACCAGACGTTCAACCAGAAAGGGAGAACCAAAGATCCGGTCATTTTTATCCAAAGAATTTTATAATGTGATCAATAAGATATCGAAGACAGAGATCGTAAGCGGTGCCAGAGATTACCGTCTGATGAACCGTAAGATGGTAGATGCGGTTCTGGAGATGAGTGAATACAACCGATTTTCAAAAGGAATCTTCGGCTGGGTCGGTTTCCGTACGAAATGGCTGGAATATGAGAATATCGAAAGAGCTGCCGGAGAAACAAAATGGAATGTAAAGAAATTATTCATTTATTCTCTGGAGGGGATTACGGGATTTTCTGTGGTGCCATTGTCGATCGCATCGTATATGGGAGTTCTGTTTTGCGGATTATCATTCCTGATGATCGTTGCAATCGTAGTTCGTACACTGATCTGGGGAGATCCGGTGGCCGGATGGCCGTCGCTGGTCTGTATCCTGTTCGGTGTGGGCGGTGTACAGCTTCTGTGTACCGGAATTCTGGGACAGTATCTTGCCAAGACATATCTGGAAGTAAAGAACCGTCCGGTATACCTGTTAAAGGATTCCAGTAAAGAAGAACAGAGGATTATGATGATGCCATTATCACAGAACATGCGGAGGAAGAGTTATGGGAAAGGAAAAGAAGTGCACTCTGTATAAGAAATATACTTCATATAAGAAATGCATTCCATACCTGATACTTGCCGGATTTACATTTTTTTTCTGCTGGTGGTTTGTGGGAAGACATGGAATCTTTGGAGCAAAAGTAGACTGGCTCAGTCAGCATAGTGTGCTGCCGGATTATTTCCGGCAGCAGTTTTATGCAACGGGAAAGATATTTCCGGAATTTGCGCCGAATCTGGGTGGAGGTCAGAACATTTATCATTTTGCTTATTACGGACTATACAGTCCATTGATTCTGCCGTCATATCTGCTCCCATTTGTGAAAATGTCAGATTACATCATGGTGATCAGTATAACAGGTCTGACGGTTTCGGTACTGCTTTTTTATTACTGGCTGAAAAGCAGAAAGATGGATACAGGCGTTGCTTTTATCATATCGCTGATGTTCCTGCTGGCGGGCCCGATGATCGGACAGTACAGCGGTCAGATCATGTTCGTAGATTATATGCCGTTCTTATGTCTGGCACTTATAGGTGTGGACCGGTATTTTGAAAAAGAAAAAAGCGGTCTTTTTACAGTCAGTGTATTTCTGATGATCATGACCAGTTTCTATTTCAGTATTGGCGGAATGCTGGCACTGGTTCTTTATGGACTGCACCGGTATTTTGAACAAAGAGAAGGATGCAGAGTCACGGTCAGAGGCTTTTTAGTGGATGGACTGTGTTTTGTTCGTCCAATGATTCTGGCAGTACTTATGAGTAGTTTCTTCCTGGTGCCAACGGTACTTGCACTGGCGGGTGGTAGAAGTAAAGGGCAGAATACATCGCTTACTACCCTTTTCGTTCCGCAGATCACGGTAGAACGATTCGCTTACAGCATCTATGGAATCGGACTTACAACACTTGTGATCACCGTTTTGATCACAGGACTTCTGTACCGGAAAGTATATGAGAGAGTGCTCACATATGGATGTGTGATCGTGCTTGTCATTCCGGTATTTGCTTACTTATTAAATGGCGGACTGTATATCAGAGATAAGGTATTCATTCCATTTCTGCCATTGTTGTGTTATCTGATTGCTATTTATCTGGAAAAGTGCAGGAAAGAGAAATTGTCTCTTATTGCAGGAATGGTTCCGTATATCATTACAACGGTATTTGTTTATATAGCAAGAAACCAGTTTACATCTAAAGGAATAGAGGAAAACGTATGGAAGGCATTACTTGCAGAAAGTGTTCTGTTCCTGATATGTTATGTGCTTTATTGTGCAGTGAAGAGCCACTGCAAAGAGACAAAAGAGATTCTGATGCTGGCACTGCCGTCGGTGCTATGTCTGGCGGTCACGATGAATACCTTTTATCAGATGGAGCCGGACCGGTATGTCAGTCAAAAACTGTACCGGGATGTTGTAGGAGAACATAATGAACAGGCGGTAAAAGAAGCTTTGAAAAATGATGGTGGATATTACCGCACAGAACAGATGGGCAATGACGATGAAAATGCAGCGGATTTAAACCGGATCTGGGATGCGGGGCAGAATATTACTTCAATCTATTCATCGGCATACAATTCGGAGTATCAGACATTTCGTCAGAAGACATTCGGACTGGAAGAACCGTTCCGGAATGTGATGATGCAGTCGGTATCGAAGAATCCGGTATTTTGCCGGATGATGGGAGTACGCTATATCGTATCAGATTCTGATGTAACGGGATATGCTCTGGTTAAGAAATGTGAAAAAACCGGCATATATCAGAATAATGACGTGGCACCGGTCATGTATGCAACAGATCGTGTGATGACGGAAAAAGAATATAACAAACTTGCATTTCCATATAATCAGACGGCATTTCTGGAATATGCAGTTGTTGGAGAACATACGGAATCTTCAGATCAGAACATAATGACAGCTTATGCGCCTGTTAGTCTGAAAATGGCCGACAATCATAAAGCGCAAAATGGAGCCGGCAATAGAACCACAGATATAGGGAAGAAAAACGGAAATGAAAGAAAAGTCGGAACGTGGATCCATGAAAAAGAAGATGGCTGGAAGATCCATGCGAAGAAGATAAAAAAGATAACATTTTCCATTCGACAGGTGCAGCAGGAAACGACACAACAAGAGGGGCAGAGACAGATTCTTTTCCTGAGCTTCCGTGTGGACAATGCACGTCCGAATAAGGACGTGACAGTCTGGATCAACGGAATCCGTAACAAACTAAGCGCAAAAGATCATGTATATTATAATGAAAATAAAACATTTATCTATGCAGTGTCGTTAAAGGATGGAGAAGATACTATTTCTGTAACATTTGGCAAAGGAAAATATCAATTAAGCCATGTACAGGCATATCTCGGCAGTCTGCCGGAACGGTCAAAAACGTTATATCAGTCAGAAGTTCAGGTGGATAAAAAGCTGACGAAAGATAATGTGATACAGGGAACGATACAGGTAAAGAATGATGGCTGGTTCATTACATCCATCCCATATGACACACATTTTAAGATGTACATCGATGGAAAAGAGACGAAGATACAAAAGGTAAATACAGCATTTCTTGGATGTGAGATCGGAAGTGGGAAGCATGAAGTGAGGATCGTCTATCATGCACCGGGGGCAACAGCAGGAAAAGTATTTTCAATGATTGGAATAGTCGGATTCGTGTTATTACTTGTATTGTAATGACACGATGATATCTATATGCAGCAGCAGATTTGCGGAAAATCACTGCTGTATATTTGCATTTTATAAAAAAGAAGAGTATGATGTTAAATGTTTTTTTATACTTGAATAAGGAAGAAAAATGGAAACAGACAACAGGGTAAGACGAGGATGAGAACATGAAGATCATAGAAACATATGGAAATTATATAGAAAAATGGAGTAATGAGAATCCGGGCAGAGCCAGATGGCTTTTAAAGACCGGATGGAAGGCACAGAATCTGAAGTTCCGGTTCGCACCGGACAAAAGACTGATGTCGGCAGAGCAGTATCTGGCAAGGCTTATGATGGATACGATGATAAGACCGCTGGAACGTCCGGAAGAAAGTGCAATTGTCAGTATCTTTACTCCTTGTGAAATTTTACAGGAAGCAGGATTACATCCATACAATGTAGAAGGATTTTCCTGCTATCTTTCTGCATCTAAGGCAGAAAGAGCATTTTTACAGCAGGCGGAGAATACGGGCATATCCGAGACACTTTGCAGTTATCACAAGACATTTATCGGAGCGGCGCAGAAGAAAGTACTTCCGAAACCAAAGTGTATTGTATACACGAATCTGACCTGTGATGCAAACCTTCTGACATTTAAGAAGCTGGCAAAGATGTATGATGTACCGATCTTTGCTATCGATGTGCCGATGCAGCAGAACGAAGACAATGTACAGTATGTGGCAGACCAACTTCGTAAACTGAAAGACTTTATAGAAGAATGCACAGGCAAAAAGATTACAGATGAGACATTAACAGAACGACTGAGAAGAAGCAAGCGGACGTTGGAAAAATTTGCACAGTATGAAAAGGAAAGTGCGGACAGATATATTCCTGCAGACCTTGTTACGCCACTCTATGCAGGTATGACAAATAATCTGCTGTTGGGAACAGAAGAAGAGGAAACGTATGTGGACCGTCTCCTGAACGATGTGAAGAAGGCCCCGGCAAAAAAGGGAAAGAAGATTTACTGGATGCACACCATTCCGTTTTGGTCAGATGCGGTGAAGAATGAACTTTGCTTTCAGGAAAAAGCGCAGATCGTCGGATGTGAACTGAGCCGTGTCTGTGAGCCGGATTTTGATCCGGAGAAGCCTTATGAAGCGATGGCGAGACGTATGGTGTATCATGCATTAAATGGAAGTGCGATCAGAAGAATCGAAGCAGGAATCCGTCATGCAAAGGAGACAGGAGCAGACGGTGTTGTTTGGTTCGGACACTGGGGATGTAAGCATACCCTTGGAGCAGCACAGCTTGCCAAGCGCAAATTCGAAGAACAGGGAATCCCACTTCTGATCCTGGACGGCGACGGAAGTGACAGAAGTCATGGCGGAGAAGGGCAGACATCTACCAGACTCGGGGCATTCTTAGAGATGCTGAATACAGAAACGGATGAAAATACGGACAGACAGGAGGAATCGCACGATGAATAAAACATATTATGTCTGTAAATATACCCCAATCGAACTCTTAGAAGCGTTCGGCGGGGAATGTCAGAACCTGAATGAGATGCCGCAGGGCTTTGACCATGCGGATCAGATAGCGCATCCGAACATCTGCGGATTCGGCAAGGCTCTTCTGGAAGCTGTGATGAGCGGAAAGGTAAAGGAACTGGTGCTGGTCAACTGTTGTGATACGATCCGGAGTGTCTATGATATTCTGGAAGACAGTGGAAAACTGGATTTCTTATATATGATCGATGTGCTTCATTGTGATGCAGAGTGCAGCAGAGAACGTACAGCAGTGCAGTTAAAAGGTCTTGCGAAAGCATATGGAGAATATAAAGGCACAACATTTGATGAAGAAAAGTTCCGTCAGGCATTCAAGAAGCCGGAACACATTGTAAAGCCGCATATCAGTGTGCTGGGTGCACGTATGGGAAATGAACTTTTTGATATGGTGCAGAAGAGTATGCCGTATCCGGTGGAAAATGATACCTGTGTCAACAACCGTTCGGTGGGCGAGACAGAGCCGCCAAAGGAATTGGAATTTGATGAACTGATGGTATGGTATGCGAAAGAACTTCTCGGACAGATTCCATGTATGCGTATGATGGATCACAGTGGAAGAAAGAGATTATACAATGACCCGGGATTAAAGGGGATTATTTATCATACCGTGAAATTCTGCGATTTTTACAGTTTTGAATACGCACAGATCAAACAGAATGTGACCGTACCACTTTTGAAGATCGAATCGGATTATACCGTACAGAGCAGCGGACAGCTTCTGACAAGATTAGAAGCATTTGCAGAGAGCATGAATATGGAAGAACTGGAAGGGAAGGAACTGAAGATGGGAAAAGGATATTTCGCCGGAATAGACAGCGGATCAACAAGTACAGATGTAGTAATTCTTGATAAAGACCAAAATATCGTGACAGGGATCATCCTGCCGACAGGTGCGGGAGCAGCAATCGGAGCAGAGCGTGCACTGGAAGAAGCACTGAAGGATGCGGGACTTCAGAGAGAAGACATCGATGCAATGGTTACAACCGGATACGGAAGAACGGCTATTTCAGATGGTGATAAGAGTATTACGGAGATTACCTGTCATGCAAGAGGGGCACATTTCCTGAACCCGGAAGTCCGTACCGTTATTGATATCGGAGGACAGGATAGTAAGGTCATCCGCCTGGATGAAAATGGAGCCGTTGCCAACTTCGTCATGAATGATAAATGTGCAGCCGGAACCGGAAGATTCCTGGAGATGATGGCAAGAACCATGGAAATGAGTCTGGACGATATGGGAAAGGCAGGTCTGTCATATAAGGAAGATATTACAATCTCCAGCATGTGTACCGTATTTGCAGAATCGGAAGTGGTATCACTGATCGCACAGAATAAGGCAACCGATGATATCGTACATGGACTGAATAAGGCTGTTGCGTCCAAGACAGCAGCACTGGCAAAACGTGTCGGCGGCGAGGAACGCTATATGATGACCGGAGGAGTGTCAAAGAACCAGGGACTGGTGAAGACACTGGAAGAGAAGCTTGGAACGACACTGGTGATCAGCGATAAGGCACAGCTTTGTGGAGCACTGGGAGCTGCATTATTTGCTAAGGATATGGTTACAGAGTAAGCGTTCTTAGCAAGATCTTAACAGTAGAAAAATAGATAGGATTGGAATTCTGTGATAATATAAAGAATATATTGAATAGTCAGAAAATTGTAGAATAATTAACACAGAAAGGCATGAATATTTATTGAATTTATATCGGACAAAATTATCAGAGAAATTAAAAGAGTCATTGGAAGCGGTGGTACCGATCATCGCGATCGTATTGATATTAAGCTTTACGATCGCACCGGTGCCGCCGGGCATTCTGATGGCTTTTATTATTGGAGCGATCCTTCTGGTGGTGGGAATGATGTTCTTCACACTGGGGGCGGAGATGTCGATGACACCAATGGGAGAGAGGATCGGAACCCGGATCGCACAGTCAAAAAGGCTGCCGGTGATCATCGGGTTGTGTTTTGTACTTGGATTTATCATCACAATATCGGAACCGGATCTGCAGGTGTTGGCCGGGCAGGTACCTTCGGTATCAAATATGACACTGATTCTGGCGGTTGCCGTGGGAGTCGGAATTTTTCTGGTGGCCGCTGTATTGCGTATGTTATTTTCAAAACCGCTGTCCTATATGCTGTTGATCTTTTATCCGGTGGTGTTCATCCTGACTTTTTTTGTATCAAAGGATTTTCTGGCGATTGCATTTGATTCGGGTGGTGTGACAACCGGACCGATGACGGTACCGTTTATCATGGCACTGGGAATCGGATTCTCTGCGGTACGTAGTGATAAATACGCAGAGACGGACAGCTTCGGTCTGGTATCGTTGTGCTCGATCGGCCCGGTGTTGGCGGTACTGCTTCTTGGTATTATCTATCATCCACAAGGTGGCAGCTATTCCGAGACTGTAATACCGGATGCAGAGACATCTGTAGCATTGTGGAAATTATTCGAGTCCGGAATCCCACATTATATGAAGGAAATCGGTGGCTCACTGCTTCCGATCATTCTGTTCTTCACATTCTTTCAGGTGGTATCCCTGAAATTAAAAAAGAAAACGCTGATCAAAATTTTGGTCGGTATCCTGTATACATACATTGGACTGGTATTATTCCTGACAGGGGTAAATGTAGGATTTATGCCGGTAGGTAATTATCTGGGACAGGTGATTGCAGGACTTTCTTACCGATGGGTGATCATCCCGATCGGTATGTTGATCGGTTATTTTATCGTAAAGGCAGAGCCGGCGGTATATGTGCTGATGGAGCAGGTAGAAGAGCTGACCTCCGGAGCAATACCGGGAAAAGCAATGGGATATAGCCTGTCGCTTGGCGTTGCATTTTCCCTTGGATTGGCGATGATACGTGTACTGACAGGTATCTCGATCCTGTGGTTTCTGGTTCCAGGATATGCACTGGCGTTGGTTCTGACGATATCTGTGCCAAAGATATTTACGGCGATCGCATTTGACTCCGGCGGTGTTGCATCCGGACCGATGACAGCAACCTTCTTACTTCCGTTTGCACAGGGAGCATGTGAAGCGGTTGGCGGAAATGTGGTAACGGATGCATTTGGAGTGGTAGCAATGGTAGCAATGACACCGCTTATCACGATACAAATCCTGGGTGTGGTGTATCAGTATCAGGAGCGTAAGAAGGATAAAGAAGAGATGCTCGCGCAGCCTGTTAAGGTATTACCGCTGGAGGCATATGGGGATGCGGATATCATAGAGTTGTAAGGGAGAATTTATGAGTAAGGTATATATGATGGTGACCATCACGAACAGAAACAAACGAAAAGATTTCCGAACATTTTTTAAAGAGTACGGACTTCCTGTATTTCTGGAAACGATCGGAAGGGGGACGGCACAGAGTGAAGTGCTGGATTATTTCGGCCTGGAAGAATCGGAAAAGTTGTTATTTCTTGCAATCGTAACAGGAGAGACGTGGAAAAAGCTGCGCCGGGGACTGATCACGAAGATGCTGATCGATGTACCGGGGACAGGGGTATCGTTCATTGTGCCGCTTAGCAGCATGGGCGGAAGAAAGACACTGCAGTTTCTTGTAAATGAACAGGAATTTGAAAAAGAGGAGGAGACTTCGATGAAAGATACAGATTATGAACTTCTGGTAGCAATCGCAAATCAGGGATATATCGACACGGTCATGGATGCGGCAAGGTCAGCAAAGGCCGGAGGCGGAACTGTGATCCATGCAAAAGGAACCGGGATGGAACTTGCAAAAAAGTATCTCGGGGTGTCACTGGTGGAAGAAAAAGAAGTCATTCTGATCGTAACGAAGAGCAGAGAGAAGAATCAGATCATGAAAGCAATCATGGAGCAGGCCGGTCTCGACAGCAAAGAACGTACGATTGTGTTCTCGCTGCCGGTGACCAGTGTTGCGGGGATACGGATGCTGGAGGAAGATATTCAGGATGATTTGTTATAGGTTGCCTGAAAATTTTATGGAATTCAGTATTTTATACAAATCTTTTTTTAATACATCATTTTCAATATCTTGCACTGCATTGAAACTTCGGACGCCTACTCCGATAATATAATCACCATTTTGAATATATGCCTGTTCAAATGCAATCGTTTTTTGCTCCTTTTTGAATCCGAGAGCATGTAAAAGATATGATACAGGATTCTGGGATGAAGAAATGAATTCTTCATCCGGATCATATGGCCAGTACTCTGTAACTTCATTGCAGGTATGCCCATCTACTGTAAATGTGTCGTTTAAGGTTATCTTTTTAATCACAGAATCCTTGGAAACATTTAACAGGTAGTCCATATCAATGTCGCAATCGTCAGTGATTGCTATACCTTGCTTTTTATAAGAGATAATCTCAAGAGTAAATACTTCTTCATCTAAGTCATCAGAGGATAAAATAATTGTGTATGAAGCTTCGTTTTTATCTGTACAATTCTCTGTATCGATATGGTATCCATCTGGAACGGTATAGGTCAGAAGCTGATTGATATTTTCACCGGTGTAGTTTACCGGTGTTTCCTGTGAGGTTTTGTCAGTTTTGGAACTGCCGCAAGAGGCTGAGACTATCATGATAAGTGAAATCATAATGAAACTTGTAAAAAGATATTTTCCTTTCATAGTAACCACCGCTTTCTTTGAAACATTCTTTTTGGGAAACGAGAGAAAATGATAAGCTATATAAGGGTTTTGTTGATAATTTATTATAGCATATAGCTTTTAAACAAGCATTAAATTTTGCTGAAAAAAGAAACGACGAACGCCACAAACCTTCCGGCCCGTGGCGTTCGTTGTCGTTATAGTTATCTAAAGGAATGAGAGTAAAGTGTTGCACCGGATTCCCGGTGTGCTACTTTATGAGGGGGAGATAGTTGAATTTGTCTCTCTCAACTATCTGAGTTTATTATAAAAAACAAATATGTCTAAAGTATGTTAAATTCCTTAAAGAAATCGGAAAAATCTTAAGAAGAGCTTAAGAGGTTATAAAGAGAATGAAAACCGGAAAAAGCAGTTGACTTTTTCATGAAAATCGAATATTATATATAGAATCTCTTTGCACTGAATATATCCAATACGGATAAGGGATAACAGTACAAACTGATCAGGCTACATTCATTTTTTATAAGAATAAAATCGAGAAAAATGATGTGCATGCCGGGCCGGTCGATTACCGGCAGCAGATGAGACGATATATCATACATCTGTGGGACAGTAAGTAGAAAGTTCCACAGGTGTATTTTTTTGCAAAAAGCAGTCTTGTAAATAGAATACGGAGGAACAGTAGTCTTACCTTAGGTGCCATAGGAGACATGACATTATTAAAAATGGAGGTTATCTTATGACAAGTCAAAAACAACAATTAAATGAACAGAAAATGATCAATCATTTATCAACCGTGGGAATTCTTGGAAATGTCATTCTGACAGCGTTCAAACTGCTGGCAGGAATTATCGGACATTCGGGAGCCATGATATCCGATGCGGTTCATTCATTATCGGATGTGTTTGCCACATTCATTGCATTTCTCGGGGTAAAATTATCTAAGAAATCGGCGGACAGCGAACATCCATACGGTCATGACAGATTGGAATGTGTAGCATCGATGGTGCTTGCAGCCATTCTTCTTGCAACGGGTATTGGTATTGGAATGAGTGGTGTGAAGACGATCATAGCCGGTGATTACAGTCATTTGCAGGCACCGGGAACGATCGCACTTGTGGCAGCTATCGTGTCGATTCTTACAAAAGAGGGGATGTTCTGGTATACCAGACATTATGCGAAGATTCTAGATTCCGCAGCATTCATGGCAGATGCATGGCATCACAGATCAGATGCATTTTCTTCCGTTGGTTCACTGATTGGTATAGGTGGTGCAATGCTTGGATTTCCTGTGCTGGATCCGCTGGCAAGTGTAGTTATCTGTATTTTTATCCTGAAAGTAGCATTTGATATTTTCAAAGATGCACTGGATAAGATGCTGGATACTTCATGCAGTGAAGAATATGAAGAGATACTGGCAGACTATATCAGAAAGAGCCGGGGAGTAGAAAGACTGGATCTGTTAAGAACGAGAATGTTCGGCAACAAGGTGTATATCGATGCAGAGATTGCAGTAGATGGAACACTTTCGTTGAAAGATGCGCATGCAATTGCAGAGGATGTGCACGACAATGTAGAAAAGAAGTTTCCGAATACAAAGCATATTATGATTCATGTAAATCCGGCATAATGGAAAAAATACCGCAGCTTTCAAATTTTGAAAAAGCTGCGGTATTTTTTCTTTGTTGGTGTTGTCTGAAAAATTTAATCCTGCTAATGAAAGTATGTTTTCGTTTGTGCTATGAGTTATAACCTTTTACGTATACAAAGCTGTCTGTATCATTGTCACGCTGCATTGTATAGTGATGATTGAGCATGGCTTCGATAAGTTCCTGTCCCTGGTTTTCTACGGCGACCAGAGTCATATCTAATGCATCTTCCAGTTCCTGTACCGTCATATCGTCCAGAAATACCTGTTCGCCGCTTCTTAACATATTGCATGTGATAAGAAGTGTGTCACCAAGATCGGTGCCGGAGGCTTTCTTTTCCAGAAGCTGGGCTTTGAGATCCTGACCGGTGATCAGACCGGATACGGTAACAGTCTCGCCAAAGAAATCATTGCGGATCGCAAATACATTGATCTTAATATATGGAAATGCTTTCATGATCTCCTCTGCGAATCCGGCAAGGGTACTGTAGGCAAGCTTGCCTGTTGCAATGGTAAGTGTACGGCAGGTCTCATTTTTCCAGGTCTCATAGTTGTCATTCTGCTTCAGAGCTTCCAGAGCGTCATGGAATTCTGTCTTTAAAAGACGCATCATGCCAACTCCGTTTTCCAGCTGGATATATCCATCATAGCGTTCTTCTTCCGGAAAATCACGTTCGGCAAGAATATACCATTCATCACTTGCCTGTATGAAGTGCAGACCATATTCTTCATAGAATTTTGGCTGATAGCTTTCAATCATATCAATGACTTCACCGGCTTCTTCTTTTGAAAAGAGTTCCAGCGGATAGAGACCTTCACGGTATTTTGTAAGTCCGGCAGGTACAACGGATACACTTCTCATAAAAGGAAGATAGCTGGAAAGATCCTCAATAGAACGTTTTAATTCATCTTTGTCATTTACGCCTTTACATAATACGATCTGACCGTTCATCTCAATATGTGCTTCATACAGATCCTGCAGAAATTTTAGCTTTTCTCCGGCAAACCGGTTATGCAGCATCTTACAGCGGAGCTCTGGATTGGTTGTCTGTACAGAGATATTGATCGGTGCGAGCTGCATATGGATGATGCGGTCAATATCTGCCTGCTTCATATTTGTCATGGTGATATAATTTCCCTGAAGGAATGACAGGCGGGAATCATCATCCTTAAAATACAGCGTCTCACGCATGCCCGGAGGCATCTGATCGATGAAACAGAACATGCATTTATTACTGCAGGAACGGTATTCGCTCATCAGTCCGTTCTCGAATTCTACCCCAAGCTCGTCGTCGTAGTCTTTATCGATCTCCAGAAGCCATTCTACCCCGGAAGGCTTGCGGATCAGTACTTCGACATATTCATCTTTCATCAGATAACGGTAGTCAAAGACATCTTCAATTTTCTGACCGTTTATTTTTAACAGTACATCGCCAGGTTCGATTTCCAGTTCTTCTGCAATGGAACCGGGATAGACCGTCTGTATCAGGTGTTCCTGTTCTCTTCTACTCACAAAAATAATCCTCCATTTAAACATTTACCCATATAGACAAAATGATAGCTTATTCTGAGGTTGAGTGCAAGGCAAGAATGATAAAATAAGAACGTAATTTTTGGATAAATTGATGAAAAAAAAGGAATTGAATATATAAGAAAAGGTGATTTCTACTTTCCAAATTTAGTCGATTCGGCTAGTGTAAATAAAAGTGAACTTGGTAAATATGGAAAGTTAAGATTGAAATATTTATTAGAGCATAAGAAAGTAGAATATACAATTTTATGGCTTGATAATAAATTAAGAAGTCATTTATTAGAAATAGATAAAACAGCCAATGAAAGATTTCATTTGTTAATGAAACAATTTGCAGAGCAAGAAAATATAACTGAAGAATTAAAAGCAACTAATCAAATGGAATGGGTTAGATGCATGAACAATATTAAAAATCGTGTTGAAGAAATTATATTTAAAGAATTAATATATGTATAGGAAAAGAGGTAAAAGTTATGGAAGAAATAAGATTATATGATATAAATTCAATTGAATTTAGTGAGTTAATAGATGCTGCAAGAGTTGAACTAAAAAATAATAATCCTGAATATAAAGAATTGCAAAATAAAGTTAGTGAAATTATGGAGATGTATCCAAATTTGCAATTACTTTTTGAAGATGATAAAGCTATGAATTTAAACGAAGAAGAATGCAAAATGTTGCAAAAGTTAGTATCTCTTTATTTACAGATGAGTGATTATGAAGATAGAAAAATTTTCTTTTTAGGAGCAAGAGAAAACTATTTTTATTTTAAAAATTTAGGAATTATTAAAGGCTAAAATAACTTTTTTAAGAGAAGAAATCTAAAACTTTCTTCTCTTTTTTAGTATGTTTTAGATACTTTAAAACTTTATGCTATTTTGAAAGCAAGCATCGCATTTATACTCCCGTATAAATACCGCTTGTAGTTTTACGCTAAAACTAATTTATGGGGAATTTCTTCCCCAATCCCCTTAAAAGTATAAGCATTTTTCTGGCAGTCTTTTAGAAAAAAGACTGCCAATTTTTTTGAAAAAGGAGAATGAAAATTATGAGAAAAAGAAATATAAAAAAACAAATATGGTTAGATATAAAAGAAAATGAATTATTAAAAAGAAAATCAAAGGAAGCAGGTTTAAGTGAAGCTGAATTTATTAGAAGTTTAATCAAAAGTTATAGAATAAAAGCTCAACCAACTGAAGAAATAAAATCTTTTCAAAGAGATTTATATGGCATAGCAAATAATATAAATCAAATTGCTAAAGTTGCAAATTCAAGATACAGTGTTTCTCACGATGATTATAAATATATTTCAAATACTTTAGCTGATTTTATTTTAAGGTTTGAAAGAAAAATTTATTCAAGACAAAAATAAAAGGAGGTATTTAAATGGCAATTACAAAATATAAAGTTATTAAGAAAAATTTAGATGCAGTAATAAATTATGCAATGAATGGAGAAAAAACTGAAAATGGTATTTTAGTATCTGGTATAAATTGTTTACCACAAACAGCCTATTCTCAAATGACGCTAACTAAAAAAGCATTTCATAAAGAAGATGGCAGATTAGGTTATCATATAATACAATCTTTCAATGGTAATGAAATTTCTCCAGACAAGTGTAATAAAATTGGAATGGAACTTGCTGAAGAACTATGGGGAGACAGATATCAAGTTATAGTTTGCACTCATACTAATAAGCAAAATGTTCATAATCATATAGTTTTAAATTCAGTTTCATTTATAGATGGAAATAAATATCATAATTCAAATGTAGAAATTGCTTTACTTCGAGAAACAAATGATGCTATTTGTAGAAAATATGGACTATCTATAATTAAAAGTACAAAAGCTACTCAAGTGAGTGATATAGCCAAAAGTAGAATTGCAAATTATAACCGTAATTCTGGAAAAATGGAACTTATAAAAGCTGATATTGATGAAGCAATTAAAGATGCTCAAAAATATCAAGAGTTTGTGGATATATTAAATTATAAAGGCTATTATATAAAAAAATCTGGAAATTATATGTCTGTTTCATCTCCGTACTATAATAGAAATATAAGGCTTGCAAGAGCATTTGGAGAAGATTATACTTTTGAAAATATTAAAACTAGAATATATCATAGAGGATTATATGATTATATAAATGCAAATAAACAGGAAAAAGTATATAAGGTAAGAATATATGATGGTATTAAGATTGATCAAGAAAAATTAAAGACCTCCTCTTTTTATAGGTTATATGTGCATTATTTATATCTACTCGGAAAATTGCCACCTAAAATTCATTATGAAAAAAGAACAAAAGAATATTATCAAGAAATAGATAAATTTAATAAATTAGCAGATGAAATGAGTTTAATATGCACTTATAATCTAAACTCGAAAGAAGCTGTTCAAAATTTAAGAATTAAATATATTGAAGAAGTTACACCATTAAAGGCAGAACGAGAAAAAATAAGGCAGATATATAAGAAAACTACTAATGAAACTGATAGGTCTTTTCTTGAATATAAATTAAATAATCTCACAAAAGATATAAATAAAATAAATTCAAAAATACAAACTTGCAAACGAATTATTACTAAAGCTGAAAAAGGCGAAAAAGAAGCTATTCTAATAAAAAATAGAGTAGCAGAAAATCAACTAAATAATGAGTTGGAAGGTTTAAAAAATAAAGATAAAAAAAGAATTAGATAGGGGGATTAGTCCCTTATCTAATTTCACATATAAATTAACTATATACTATCTTTCTTCTTTATCCGTTGCTCTATTTAAATGCTCTGATATTCTCTTTCCTAATTCATAATATGATGTATTATCTGTACACACCACATCATAGTGCTCTTGAAATGCAGATATTCTATCTTCTACTTTTTCATCTAAAAATCCTATTCTATATGTTTTCGTTCTATCATTTATCATTTTAATATCTGAGATACTATTTCCAAGAAGTATAATAGTATTTCTATTAGCAACTTTCTCTTGAATATGTGTCGGCAATGAGATTTCATTTTTATTTAATGGATGTATTAAATTATTATCTCTAATGCTTCTAATAACGCCATCTTCATATTCCAAGAAATTTGAGCAAATATAAATATTGGGAAAATTACAGTCATTATTGATTAAAAATTGTTGTATAATATTTCCTACTCCTGCTGATATTACTATTATAGGAATGCCTCTATCATTCATTTCTTTTAAAAATTCTTTTGCACCATCTCTAAAATACATTATATTCTCATTATTAGCTGAGTAATTTATTGTTTGTTCAGTAATACCAAACTTTTTTAGTGTTTCTATGTTTTTGTTATACCATTCACTCATAATTACCATTTTTTCTTCTAGTGGAATGCTTTCGTCAATTTCATATTTATGGTAATAATTAAATATTCTTATACATTCTTGAACAAATTCATCTGTTACATTAGGATTTTTGAAAATGCTAGCCCAAGAACTATCACTAGAATCTTTCGTTATAGTTCCATCAAAATCTGTTAATATGTATAAGTCATTGGCAGAGACGTTGAATAGTTCTTTAATTCTATCATTTATTAGTATCATATTATCACCCTATTACTTAAAATTTGTTATTTTTTCATCTATAAATTTATTTATAATATTTCTTATATTTTCCATCCTAATACTTGTGTCTATATCTTTATAATCAAATCTATCTATTAATATATTTATATAGTCATTTTCTTTTACGATATTATATGTTACATCAAAATTCAAATCAAATGTAAATGCCAATATGCAAACCCAAAAGTCTAATGGTGTTACTCTATCATAGATATTAACACACTCTCTATTTAATACGGTTTCATATACTTTATCACTTAACAAGCATTCTTCCATATCTTCTTTTTTATTTACTCTTTTAGGGAAGATTGCTTCTATTTTTTCTGCTTTCTTTACCCTATAATTATCTAATTTATCTGCATCTCTGATTATTTTTGAATGCAATAATTCTCTTTCATTTAATCCTTTTTCAATAACTAATCTACTATGATTCTCTATTGATTTCTTTATTATTTCATCGTATTGACTGTCTTCTATAAAATTTCTAATCATTCCATTCTCAAATAACATTGTTGAGCCATGTGTTGCATGATCGAATTTTACACTATTTAACTCTTTTGTTATTTTTAATTCTTCAAATCTTCCTATATCATGAAGTAATCCAATTAATTCTGCAAGTTCTATATCTTCTTTACTCAGATTTAATTTTTCTGCAATATATTTTGAATTTTCTGCGACGTGATATGTATGTACAACTTTTAATTGAAAACTTAAATCACTTTTATCTTCGTACTTGTCTAAAAATTTTTTGAATGCAATTTTTGCCTTTGAAATATCTATCATAATTATTAGCTCCTTTTAAAATTATATTTGTTATTTTAATTCTCAAAATAAAATGCATATCTAGTATTATCTCTTATTAAATGTTCTTCATAGTTTCCATTACTAGCATTATTTACAACTTTTCTCCAAAATTCTTGAGCTCGTTTATTTTTTAATAATGTTCGTATCTCCCATTTTCCTTTATATTTTTTAAACATTTCGTTTGCCATAAATGTTCCAGCTCCAAGTGTTCTATATTTATTTAAAACAAAAAATTCTGCTATCTCATTCATTCCATTTTCATTAAATCTTTCTAAAACAAAACCTGCTAATTTACCATCACATTTTAAAATATATGGATGCCTTTTTTCTTGTGTCCAATATAATTCTATATACTTACTCATTTTAAACAAACCGTTTTCTATTAGTTGAAAATTAGTTGTTTCATCTTCAAAAAAGCTTAATTCATAAGTATATAGTTGCATTAAATTATAAATAATATTTTTGTCTTTTTCTTCTACTTCAAATAATTCAAACATAGAGTTATTTCCCTTTCTTACAATTAATATTTATATAGCCTTAAAAATAAAAGCTTTTTCTTCTATCCTCTAATTCATCAAAATATGAATCGTAGGAATAATCTATACTGATATATGGTTTAAATAATTGTATTACAATATCATCATAATCCGTTGTTATAAATTCATTATCAATAACTTTACCTAAAGTATTAATACAATTTTCACTAGCTTCCTTAGATATTTTAAATTTTTCAGATAAATATAAAGGTGTTATTTTCGCACCATTTTTAACTAAGTCTTTTAAAACACATTGAGGTGCTAATAATTGAGCTGCAAAGAAATTAGCTTCAGCTTCATTTTTATCACATTGAGTAGTATGGTTTAAAACTATATGTCCTAATTCATGAGATATTGTCCAAGTTTTTCTTCCTTCTGTTTCTATATCCTCATTATAAAAAATTAATATATTGTTGTTTTTAATATATGTATATCCATCATTAGTATTTCCATTAGAAGTTAATTGATTTATACTCAGATTTGTCTTTTGTGCATATTCTTGGAAACTGATTATTTTAATATCATATTCTTTTAATTTTATATTTTTAGGATTTATTGGAAAAGAAAAATTTTCTTGTAACATTAAAGTTTTGTAAGCTTCTTCTTTCGCTCTTTTAAAATTTGGTTTAACCATTCTTGTTATTCCCTAAAAATATATCTATTGTGCTATCTAATATGTCCAGTAGCTTTTCTTTTTCTTTTGGATCTACTTGTTCAGCTTTTCTAAAAATTATAGCAGTCCTAGAATTATCTTCTTCCTCTATTTTATCTTTAATTCCTAATAAATAATTAACAGTAACTCCAAAATAATTTGATAATTTATTTAATGTTTCAGTGTTTGGAGTTGCATTTCCAGATTCCCAATATGATACTCCTGTAGCAGTAATTCCAACTATATCAGCTAGTTGTTGTTGTGTTAGATTATTTTTTTTCCTTAATTCTTTTATTATTTGAGAAAATTTATTTTCGTTCATAATATTTCCCTCCATTTAAAGTAATTATATTATAAAATAAATAAAATGTAAATATTTTTTAAATAAAATGTAAGTTTTTTAGCATAGTGTATTGACAATTGCTAAAATAGTTAGTATAATCAAAATGTAATAAAAATATAAATCACACTTAAGTTGTGCTTTTATATACATACATAAATATTATATCATACAAGGAGGGTTTTATGAATACTTTAATGTTAAGCTCTAAGAGTTATAAAGAAAGTAAGGAACATGATTTTGGGGATTGTTTTATATCAGATAATGGAAATGATGTTGTTGTGTTTGACTGTGGCTCAAATGAACATGCTGAAAAAGTAATAGAATATTTAGAAAACAATTATGGTCCAGACAAAAAAGCAATAATTGTTTTATCACATAACGATTCAGACCATTTTAATGGTATACCAAAATTAATTGAAGAAAATAAAGTAGAAAAAGTTTATACTATTCTATTGTTAAAATTTTATGAAGAATTATTAGAAGAAATTGATGATGATAGAAAAACTAAAGATTCTATAAAGAGACAAATATTAGAAAGATATTCAAATATTGCTTCTTTAGGAGAACAGGGAGTATTGCAAAACATCTACAATGAAGATAATTCCTTTGTACAAATATGTAATGGAATAGAGGTCGTAGGTCCTTCTAAAGAGTATGTATTAGAAGTTGCTGGACAAGCCTTAGATTCTAGACAAGGGGATTCTATAGATAATGAAACAACCGTGAATGCTGCTAGCGTTCAAATAAGCATTGATTTAGGAACATCAAAAATCTTACTGGTTGGAGATGCTAGTACAAAAGCCATTGAAGATAATGCTAAAAAACATCAAATAATTCAAATCCCTCATCATGGAAGACTAGATCACGCTGAAGAGTTATTTGAGATAAAAAAAGACGATAAAGATACAGTATATCTAATATCAGATAACAAAGGTTCTAGCTCAGGAGGTTCAGAAGAATTAATAAGTAGAGGAAAAGACAAAGGACATACTATATTTAATACTAGAACCGAAGACACTAAAACTATAAACTCTACAACTTATCAAAAATCTTATAGAGTGGGGTCGTATATATGATATACATTTTACAACATTCATATAAAAAAGAATATAAAAATTTCAATACAGAAATTATAGGAAGAAAAGATTATTTATATAATATTTTTAAATTATATTTTGTAATAAAGAAAACTGTGTATTTAAAGGGAAACTTTACATTACCACAATATTATATTCTTGAAAGCTTTCCCTTTAATTCTATGAATAATATCTATGTGGTTGTAGGCGATACAAATTTTGTTATAGAATATATAAATACACACAAGGAAGAATTTAATGGAAAAACATTAGTTATAATAACTTGCGTTAAAAATAATAAAAAGAAAATTAATAGACTATTATCTACCTTAAAATGTACATCAATATATTTGACTAGACAAAATAATGATGAGGCAGATTATTACGATGGTAGTAAATGGGGATTAAATTTTAAAATAACATTATCAGAACTAGATTTTTACAATAGTTATAAAAGTAATATTATTGAAAAATTAAACGAAAATTTTGAAAGGATAAAATAAATATGGAAGATTTTTTAAATAAATTAGAAAACTATAATATACTAAACTATATTTTACCAGCTATTATTTTTGATGTTGGTTGCAGATATTATATTAATATTGAATTAATTCCTACTGATAATATATTTATTTCAATTTTTATATATTATTTTTTAGGGTTGGTTATTAGCAGAGTAGGCTCCTTAATTATAAAACCATTATTGTGGAAATTAAAAGTCTTAAATAAAAAGGACAGCTCAGAATGTGTAGATTTTTATAAGGCTGAAAAGAAAGATGAAAAAATAAAAATACTATTTACAGATTACAATATGTATAGAAATTTTATAGCAACTTTTTTTCTTCTATTAGTATCTAAGTTTGCATATGCAGTAAAAAATTGGTTAAATATTAATTCTACAATTATATGCACAATATTATTCATATTTCTTCTTGTATTATTTGTAATATCATATAAAAAGCAACTGGGTTATATACATAGTAGAATAGAAAATACTAAATCTAAATAAGCAAATATAATAAGAGCTACAAAAAGTAGCTCTTTAATCATACATATTTATTTATTCATTTCCCAACTCTTGAAACAGATACATTCTAAATCGTCATTAAATTTTATTTCATATATTCCATCAAATTCTTGATTACTTTGTTTTAATAACCATTCTGCAATTAAAGTATTATTGTCTATTGCTAATACTTTTAAATCAATATCTTGTATATTTTCATTTTTTATATGTTGCCATTCTTGATTTATTTCCTCTATAGTTGTATAAGGTTTCATAAATGGAGTTTCTTGATAAAATGTTGTTTTAGTAAATAAAGAAACTGCTTTTTCAATATCTTTATTAAACCAATAATCTTTTAATTTCTTTAACCATTCTTCAGCAAATTCTTTATTTAATTTATTTTTATTATTTAAATAATTCTCTATAAATTTTTTACTTGGTGAATATAATTTTTCTGGTAAATTATCTAAATCAAACCATTTCCACTTATCTTCTTTAGTAGGTTCCATTATTTTTAGTTCACCACTATGTTTTTTAGCAATTACATGCATTGTTATATAATGTCTATCTGGTTGAATATCATCTGCTGCATCAAATAACTCTAGTTCATCTATGTCTAAATTAGTTTCTTCTTTTACTTCTCTTTTTGCTCCTTCAAAAAAAGTTTCATTATATTCTTGTTTTCCACCTGGCAAAGTCCAGCAATCTACTTCAAATATTCCACCAGTATCTTTTTTATCTTTAGCTCTATGTCCTAATAATATTTTATTGCCATCTAATATCATTACACCTATTCCAATTTTTATATATTTATCCATTTAACAAAATCCTTTCTTTATAATTAAATAATTATATGTTTTTAATACTTTACAACTAATTTTTAACCTTTATTAATCCATCAAAATATTCTAAAACATTATCAATAACATCTTTAATAGGTATTTCTAACCAATTGTTATTTGCCGTATTAATTCTTGACTGAAATCTCCTATTATTTAATATATTTGTTAATCTTCTATTTACATCTTCTAATGTATTTTCACGCATATTTTCATCTTGAAAAATTAAAATATCTATGTATTTTATAAGCTTGTCCTTATCTAATTTTTCATTATTAATTAAATAGTAAAAATCAAAGATGTCTTTAAATCTAGTAGAGGTAATACCAAATTTTAATAATGATTTTAATTTTTCAACAATTATTTGTTCTTTAGAATTTATAAGTAAACTAACACTTTCATCTATTATGTTAAAATCAAAATAATACTCGTCTTGTTCCATATCAAAATATTTATGTACTCCAATATCTAGTTTTGAACTTATTGAATACTTGTTATTATCAGTTAGTTGTATATAAACTCTTTTTCCATCGTAGTCTTGATGATGTAATGGTTCAATTTTTCCAGTAACTTTTATTTTTATGCCATCATCTGTATTATTTAATTCCTTTATAAAATTAAGAATTGATTTATCTTCTAAAGAATATTTTATAAAGTCTATATCCATATCTCGAGTTGCACGACGCATATCTTTAGAAATGTTATGCATTACAACTCCACCTTTTACAGTTATATTCTTATTATATTTGCTATTTCCAATTTTAAGTAAAACAATATCTTGAGCAACTTTTGGAATTGCATCATCTTCAGAATAACCTACTGATATGTATTTATTTACTAATTCATATATATCCATTAAAACACCTCGTCTTGTATTATTTCAAAAATTTTATCTCCATTTACAAAGTATTGTAAATATTCTTCTATCTTTTGTGTATCTAATGAATCTGCTAATTTTCTATAATTAGATATTATTTCTTTATATAAATCATAGCCAATTTGATTTTTATTTCTAGCCAAATCAATTAGCGTTCTTTCTTTATCATAAATATTTATTTTTATTCCTTCATAATCAATTTCAGTTTTTCCTAAATTATATAACTCTTCTTTCATACGAACTTGCTTTATCTTATTAGAAGATATCATTCTGTTATTTCTATCTGTAGCTAAATATATTTTATCTGGAATTACATCTGTAAGATTATGATAATAATAAGCAGAATAAGAAGTGAATACTCCATATGGATATTTCTTCATTATAACTGCTAAATAATGTACACTTGGCACATCAGAATATATTCCTTTTTCAATTTTATATATTTCTTTATTTTCTAAGGCTTTTCTAATTTGATAAGTACTTTTATACTTATTTTTTATTTCACTATGATTATATAACATACTTTTTCCCTCCAAAAACATTTTAACCTAATTCGCTCCATAAGTCAATAGGTATGGAGTGAATTAGGTTAATTTTTATTTTTTAATTATGACACTGAATATATATTATAAATTCAGTGCCATAGTTAAATTCTTATTCTATTTTTTCTTTAATCTTTTTATCAAGCTATCTGATAGTTCTTGACTTGGAATTTTTACTGCAATTCCGTTTTCAGTATGTACTACATTTCTACTTAAATGCTTTCCTCTACTTTTATACACATTAGCTTTATTCTTACATTGTGGTGTATCATATTCAGCTTTTGGGTTATTTGCAATAAATGCATTATTGCAAAAATTACAAATTTTTAATAGTCTTACATCTTGTGCTAATTGAATTGAAAAAGCTAAATCTATTACTTGTTTTAAATTAAACACATTCAATTCTATTTCTGCATTTGATAAACCATCTATATTGGTTGCTAAATGATGTATGTTAGAAAGAGCAGGAAACTTAACTGTGTATTTACTATCAATTAACTCATACAAAGCCTTATATAAATCTCTTGCATAGTAAATTATTAAATCAACAGATTCTCCATAATTAATTGAATAAATAAGTTTTTCATTCATATTTGTTATTATATTTTTTTCAGAATCACAAGAATGTATTTGCTTTCTGCATTCATCTATAATTTTCTTCATTTCCCTTTTATTTATTCTTGGCATAAATGTTTCTAAATATTCTTCAACTTTCATAGTTGATATATATTCTTTAGCTTCAGAAAAGTTATAATCTCTAAAAATAACTTCATCTTCTAATATGTAATACTTATTTATAGGAAAATCAGCCATAAATCCTAATAAACCATAACTCTTTGCAAAATTTAATATTTCTAAATCATTAATATCTTCAAAAAAGTAGGCTTTTTTTCCAATATTTAATAAAGCTAATAATTTTTTATCAATATTTTCTGTTAAGCTAATAGCGTTTTGGGTAGCTTTCTTTTCTGGTAGAATATATTTTCTATCTCTTATTTTTTCAATTTTGTAATTGCTATAAACATAGCTAATTTGTCCATTTTCAAAATTAAAATTAACATTCATTTTACAATCTCCCAAATTTTTTTAAAAATTTTCTTGTAATCTATTGACAAAGATAATCAATTACTATATTATATTAATGTATAGTAATTGATTGTAAGTGGTAACAGCTTACTTTTTTAACATCCATTAAGTAAGCGATTATCTATAACAATAGTATACAATAATTACAAAAAAGTGTCAAGAATATGTAAGAAAATTCTTGAACAGCACATTGAAAATTGAATACCCTATAGCTAAATACAAAATAATGATACACTTGCATAGCCACAGCTCGAGCGTGATAAAACCGTCGCAAGCAATGGGTGCAACTCGGACAGAGTCGGAGTGGTGAAATTCCAGTGGAGTATGAAAATACCGTTTGCTATTAGCCCAGAATAGAGGGACAGGAAAAATATCATTCAAAAAATTAACGAAAGGAGGAGCAATTTATATGGGAGAAACTATTCAACTTCTTACAACAGCAGATGTAAGGAAACTTTTAAAAATAGGAAATAAAACTTGTTTAGAATTATTTCATAGAGAAGATTTTCCTTGCCAAAAATTTGGAAGAGCTTATAAAATTACAGAAGAAAATTTAAAAGAATATCTAAAGACAAGACATGTTAATAATGAAGAAGATGAAAGATAAAAAAATAAGCTATTGTCAAAATCTTCGATTTTGTGTCAATAGCTATATGCGTTAGCTGAAGATTTAAATATGCGACATTTAAACCTTCAAATACAAGATTATGTATTTTTTAAAAACTGAAAGGAAACTATTGCTATAGCTTTCCTTAACTGATATAATTATACCATAAAATCAAATTATAGCAATAGTTTTCCTTAAATTTATTACGAAAAGGAGAGAACAATATTATGAAATTTAAGGGAATAACTGTTGGCACATATATCTCAAAAAGACCAAAAGGAAAATTTGATGAATCAATATGTACGGGTTGCGAAAAAAATAAAAATAAGAACATTGACAAAGAAAAACAATATGAATTATGCAAAGGATGCTATAAGTTTTACGTTTCAAAAACTTGTAAAGCTGTTTTAACGATAGGTAGAGATCAGACAACAGGCAAGAATCAAAGAAAATCATTTGTTGCTGATACTGAAGAAGAAGCTTTAAACAATGCTTTGGAATATAAAATCAACCTAGATAGAAACGGTGGACCAAGAATTATAACAAAAACAAATAAAACTTTAATAGATTTAGTAAAACCAATGATAGAAGAACAATTTAAATTAAATAGAATTAAAGAATCAACTTATAAAAGAAAATTAGACACATTAAAACAAGTTGAAAACGCATCATTTGCAAGAAAGCCAATTGCAAAGGTAACTAGAGATGAAGTAGTTAATTATCTTGCAAAACTTAAAACTTATTCAAAAACAACAATAAAGCAAAATTATGAACTACTATGTATGGGATTTGGAGAAGCTTATCATCAACAACTAATAAAAGATAACTTTTTAGATGGTTATAAAAGAATTGAAAAACCTAAAAGCGAATACAACGGACATCATAGAATAGCACTTACAATAGAAGAACAAAGAAAGCTAATAGATTTTTTAAATGAAGTTGATTATTCAAATTTTAAACACAAATATCTATTTTTGTTATTGCTTAGTACAGGAATGAGAATAGGCGAAGCTTTAGTGTTAGATTATACTAAAGATATTGACCTCGAAAAAGGAATTGTAATTATTAGAAGAACACAAACTAAAGATACAAAAGGAAAATCAAGAATAGGAGAATCAACAAAAACCTTTTCTGGTCAAAGAACTATTGATTTAAATGATATTAGTAGAAAAGCACTTGTAGATGCTATGAACCATATCATTCCAAATAAGTTTCATTTACTATTCTATAATCCTACAAATAAACAATATGGATTATATGAAGAGAGTAGTATAAATTCTGCATTAAAACGAGCAGGATTGAAATTAGGAATTGGACTTTACGAAGAAGTTAATTCAAAAGGCAAAAAGGTAACAAGAACAGATATACACACTCACATGCTAAGAGGAACTTTTGCAACAAGATGTGCAGAGGCAAAAATTGCTCCAGTAGTATTAAAAGAAATATTAGGTCATTCAGATATATCTATTACAATGAAATACTATGTCGATATAGATACTGATTTTATTAAATCTGAAAACAAGAGTGTTGTTAATTATTTAATAAACAAAAATATATTTGGAGCAATAATGAATAAGCAGATAGTAGCTAGTTAAAATTTTAAAAAACTTATAAAAGAATACTGGAACTGTGCGGAATTTTAAAGCATTTAGGACTTTAAATGTTCCGCAAAAGTGTTCCGTAAAATAAAGTACAATCACTGCAAAGGCTGAAATATCAAAGAAAATAGTACAAATTGTCGAGTACTCACCTCGACCAGAAAAAGGAGCTTTAAGAAGCTCCTTAAATGTTTTTAAGATATTCTAAAATTTGCTGAAATTTTTTTATAGTTATTTTAATTTAGAATATCCTCCTGCTACAACTGTTTTTTGTCCTTCATCAGTAAGTAACCATTTTGTTAGTTTTCTAACACTACTGTCTTGAGGAACATCTTTTCTAGTTACAGCATATACTATTTTTGATAATGGATAAGTACCATTTGCAATTGTTTCATCAGAAGGGTATACACCATCTATAGATAAGAATTTTATATTATCTTTAACATATTGTTCCTTAGCATATAAATATATAGAATATCCAATAGAAGATTTACCACCATCATAATTTTTAGAAACTGAATCAATTAAACCTTCCATACTAGCAATCATTAGTCCAGATGGTGATTCTTTCATTTTTGTGTCTTTCATTACCATTTTTTCCATTAGGTTTTGACTTCCTGAATTTTGTTCTCTTTGAAAAGCTACTATTTCTTCATCATTTCCACCTACTTGATTCCAGTTTGTAATTTCTCCAGTATAAATTTTTTGTATTTGTTCAATTGTTAATGAATTTACTGGGTTGTCTTTGTTAACTATAAATACAAATCCATCTCTTCCTATTCCTGTCATATCAAATTCAACATTAGCTTCTTTTGCCTGTTTTAAGATATCATCAGAAGGTTCAGATACAAATATTAAATCTTTTTCTTTTTTTATTAAACTGGCATATACTTTTGCTGATTTACCTTGTGTATTTTCGTTTAAATATTTTTGTGCTTGTTCATCTGTATAACCTAATACTGATTTTGTAATTTCTCCAACCATTGGTAACATTGCAGTTGCCCCGTCTACTTTAGGAAATTCTTCTTCTGTCATTGTTAATTTTTCAGAAATTTCTGGTGTTGCTGTAACATTTTCAGTTGTTGATATTTCATTCTGTGTATTTGTAGTTGAAACACTATCTGTTGGTTTATTTATAAATAAATAATATGCTATTCCAGCTATAACTAAAACAATTATTAAAACTATCATTATAGCTGATGTTAAACTAATTTTTATCGGCTTTTTTTCTTTCATTTTTAACATACTCCTTTTTTTCTTTATTTTTCTTTTTGTGTTCAATTATTATAATTACTATGCAAAAAACAATACCTAAACCAATGCCAGAAAAAACTATAATATGCTTGTTTAATGTTTTTTGTTGTCCGTCTCTTTCTTTAGCCTTTCTTTCTTCTTCAGCCTTTTGTTTTTTAGATTCTTCTTGTTTTTTAAGTTCTTCTATTTCGTTTTTTATATTTTGTTGCATTTTTTGTTCATCATCAATAATTGATAAATTTGTTATTTGGTTTTCAATTTCTGTTTTTATATTAGAATTTTTTTGTTTATTAGAAGATAGCATTTTTTTAGCCTGTGAAGTTTGTAGTGCAGCATTAGTTGTAATTAATCCTCTAAAACTATTATCATAGAATCCATAATCATTAAAATTTACTAAATATTTACCATCTTTTGTTTCTCTATATTGCCTATAAATTGTACTAATGTAGGTATTTCACATTTACTAGAGATATCTTCATTATCAAGTTTTATAAGGACATTTTTACAATAATCATTCTTATAATTTTTTACATAATCATCATATGTTTGATATTTTTTATATTGTCCATTCCAATTTTCCCTTTTTATAGTTAGTTCAGGAACTATAAATGTTTTTGCGATTTCTAGGTTGTTATTATCATAGTATCCTACCCATCCAGAATTTGAAAGCCATTCTAATTCATTAGTCGTAGCAGTTCCATCATAAATTTCAATTCTTATATACATATCAGCATTTATTTGATTAATGTATGAAATTTTTTCTTGCTCTGTTGCATTTAAATTTTCACCTTCAATTCCTTGACCAACAAATATAATCTTAGCTCCTCTTTTTCCGGAATATCCAGTATTTACTCCTTTAGTTTGCAAAATTGTTCTTTCAGATTCTTTTACTAAGTCATTTATAAATAATGGTTCTTCACCTTCAACATATTTTTTATCAACTACTTTTTGGACATATAATTCTTTATTGTCTTCTGTTTCAACAAAGTCTATACATATATTTTTACCTTTCAAATCTTGAGAGTATTGATCCGTATTACTTGAATATGGATTTATTTGAGTCATTCCATATAATAATGGTTCAGAGGGTTCTCCATTTGTTTTAGAACCATTCTTAATTTTTTTATAATCTATAATATTTTGGACAATAGAATTTTCAGAAGAATAATCATTTTTTACTTTTATATTTCCAGTTGTGTACCAAGTATTTATAATATTTTGTTCTTCATCATTAATGTTTGATTCTCTTCCATATAGTAAATTATTAAAGGTTTCTTTTTTTACTATAATATCTTTAGTTATAGTATTAACTTCATAATTATAATATTCTATGGATATGGTATTATCTTTAAACGTATAATGACCGGGATAAATTTTTTCAACTAAAGGTATATTTTTGTCATCAATTTTTATATCTACTTTGAGTTTGCCAACTTTTTTTCCTTTTAAATTATCAAAATTACATTTTATTAATCTCGCTTTTTGTAAATCGTTTTCTGTGCAATATTCAATATTTATTCTTTTACCAGAATTTGCAGATATTCGTGTTTTTACAATATATTTTCCTTCATCACTTTTAACATAATCTACTTGTACGTCATTTAATTTAATAACTAAATTCTTTATTGAAATACCTAATTGTTCATTTTCTAGCGGAAAAGCTAAATCCAGATTTATGTCTTTATCGGAGGTGTTTTTTAAATTAATTGTATTTTCTATTTTTGACGTGGTTGTATCTATTAATAATTCATTCGATAGTATTTCAATATTTGGATCTTCTATTTTTATTGCATCTAAATATAAATATGTTGTAGAACTTGATCCAATAGAAATAGTACTATTTATAAGTGAAAATATAATCAATATAAAAGTAATTAATAGTTTCCTTTTCACATTTTCACCTCCTCCTTTGTAAGAATATTTATACGGTAATTTTATCATAATAAATTATTTTATCAATAAAAATCGCTTTATTGGAGATAATAATTTTTATAAAACTAATAAAATAGATTCGCTAATAGAGCGAATGGAGTTTGATTATGAAAATAACAAAATATGAAAATTTAAAGAATACATCTGGAAGTAAATTAAAAGAATTAAGAAAAAAATAAAATGTCTCAGCGAGATTTAGCAGAAAAATTGCAACTAGAAGGAATTGATTTAATATCAAAAGAAATATCTAAAATTGAGACTAATAATCGATTGGTTCAAGATTTTGAATTATTTACTTTTGCTAGAATAACAAATATATAAAAAAATGCTGATTTTTCAAGGCTTTCCGGCTTTGATAG
>ERZ824488.1165-NODE-1165-length-30688-cov-5.318578_pt1 | contig 30688 bp, 23 predicted proteins | sample MGYA00519936_ERZ824488 | MGnify/ENA primary metagenome ERZ824488 (study PRJEB31778, sample SAMEA3449153) | human gut metagenome | biome: human gut; feature: human-associated habitat; material: faeces | place: United Kingdom | collected 2010/2012 ... | reverse complement strand
GAACATCCAGTGGATGTTCGTTTTGCACCGACCGAAGCGGAGCGTAGACAGTAGCAATTTACGCAGTAAATCAGCGGATTTCGAATATTTTATGATTTTAGGAGGAAAACAAACCATGAGTGAAAGAACTCACGAGATGAACGTATTTTTGCAGGAGATCAAGGAGAAATTAAAGGACGAGCCGAAGCTCTACTCCCTGTTTGAGACCTGTTTTACCAATACCCTGGAGCGGACCATCCGCCGCTATGAGGATGGCACCAGCTTTGTTATCACCGGAGATATCCCGGCTATGTGGCTTCGGGATTCCGCGGCCCAGGTGCGCCCCTACCTCTATCTTGCAGCCAGAGATTCAGAGCTGGCAGATATGATCGAAGGCCTGGTAAAGAGACAGTTTTCCTGCATTCTGATCGATCCTTACGCCAACGCTTTCAATGAGAAGCCCGACGGTTCCTGCTGGGAAAAAGATTTCGAGGATCAGGATCCCGGCGTCTGGGAGAGAAAATACGAGATCGATTCTCTCTGCTACCCGATTCAACTGGCTTATTTCCTGTGGAAGCTCACAGGCCGTACGGCTCATTTTGACGAGACCTTCCGCAAGGGCGTGGATGCGATCCTGAAAGTTTTCCGCACCGAGCAGTACCATGAGGAGAAATCCTCTTATCACTTTACCCGTCATTCTCTCTACAGTGAGAGCTTGAGCCGTGGCGGAAAGGGCGCTCTGGTAAATGACGGCTGCGGCCTCATCTGGTCCGGCTTCCGTCCGAGCGATGATGCCTGCGATCTGGGTTATCTGATCCCCTCCAACATGTTTGCTTCCGTTGTTCTCGGTTATCTCTCTGAGATCGCCAGGGAAGTGCTTCATGATGAGGAGCTTGCCAAGGAGGCAGCTGCCTTCTCCAAAGAGGTTCATGACGCCATCGAGGCGAACGCTGTGGCTTCCCTTCAGGGCTTTGGCCGGGTTTACGCTTACGAGACCGATGGCTTTGGCCAGTGCCGTTTCATGGATGATGCCAATGTGCCGAGCCTTCTCGCCCAGACCTATCTTGGCTATGAGGGAGATCCGGAGGTGACAGCCAACACCCGTCGTTTCCTTTTAAGCGAGGCCAATCCTTATTATTATGAAGGAACCGCTGCATCCGGTATCGGAAGCCCGCATACGCCGACCTCCTACATCTGGCATATCGCTCTGGCCGTACAGGGAATGACAGAGACCTCCAAAGAGGAGAAATACCGAATCTTAAAGCTTATGGCAGCCACCGATGACAACAAGGGCATGATGCACGAGGGCTTCGACAAGAACGATCCTTCTCACTATACGAGAGAGTGGTTCTCCTGGGCAAACGCCATGTATGCGGAGATGGTTCTGAATTATCTCGGATACGGCCTTGACGTATAAAACCGGCGAAAACGAAAGGAGGAATCTGGATGGTACAGCCTGACGGAACCAGCCGGATTTCAAAAATTGATACTTATTTAAATGTAGCGGAAGCTTTTGCCTATCGGAGCACCTGCCTGAAACGTAAATACGGGGCAGTCATTGTAAAAGACGATGTGGTGGTCTCCACAGGCTACAATGGCTCCCCCAGAGGTTATACGAACTGCTGCGATATCGGCACCTGCCCCCGGATCGAACGGGATCTTCATCAGGGGCAGGGCTACGAGCTCTGCCGGGCCATCCATGCGGAGCAGAATGCGCTTTTGAACTGCTCCCGTGAACAGACTCTGGGGGCGGATCTTTATCTTGCGGGGGTGAATCCCGGCGATAATTCCATCCACCGGGCCAGGCCCTGCCCCTTATGCGCCCGGCTGATCATTCAGGCCGGCATCAAAAATGTCATCCTGCGTATCGGTCCCAACGCCGGCGATTACGAGATCGTTCCGGCCAAAGGATTAGTCTGGCACTTTTGACACCAGTTCAGAGCAGCAGCAAAATGAAGAGACAGACTATGCAAACTCGTTTGCAATAGGCTGGATTTTCATTTTGTGATGGGTGGAACGCCCAGTAAGCCTCAGACAGAAGCTGCGTTAGCAGCGATAGTGCGAAGCACGGGGTGATGAGTCCCAGTGGGACTCGGTTATCACCGACCGAAGCGGAGCGAAGAACTGTGGCCTGTTGTTCTGAACATATGCAAAGAATGGAGTATATATTCATGAGTCCTGCATTTGAAAAATTTAAAGCTTATCTTGATAAGCTGAATCACTACAGCCGGGTCATCAACCTGCTGAGCTGGGATATGTACACGACAACCCCAAAACTCGGTTTTGACGGGATGGCCGCTACGGACACTTATTTTTCCACGGAGTATTTCGCTCTCTATACTTCCGATGAATTTTATGAGCTGGTGAAGACTTTAAACGAGCCGGAAGAGTACGAACAACTGACTCCCGGCTATCAGTTCACGGTTCGCAAATACAAAAAGAACCTGGAAAAAGACAGGAAGATTCCGAAAGACTTCTACGAGCGTTTTACTGCCGCCAGAAACGAGTCTCAGAGAGCCTGGACCGAGGCGAAAAACGCGGCTGATTTTTCCATTTTTGCTCCCCATCTGGAGAAGATGATCGAGTATACGAAGCAGCAGCTTGCTTACACCGATCCCGGAAAAGACGTCTACGATACTCTGCTGGGTCTTTACGAGGAGGGCATGGACAGCACCACCATCGACAAGGTCTTCGAGGAACTGAAGGAAGGTCTTCTTCCCCTGACCAGAAAAATCCTCAGTGCGCCCCAGCCGGACAGCAGTATTTTCAAAGGCTACTATGATCCGGATGCCCAGAAAAAAGTGGAGAAGCTCCTGCTTTCCTACATGGGCTTTTCCTTTGATGCCGGAGTAACTGCGGAGAGCGAGCATCCCTTCACCGACGGCTTTTCCCGGTATGATGTCCGTGTGACGAATCATTTTTACGAGGATAATCCCTTCTCCTCCATGTTTTCTGCGATCCACGAGGGTGGCCATGCCATTTTCGAGCAGAATGTGGACCCGGCCCTCACGGGTACGGCGGCGGACGACTGCTGCTACATGGGCGTTCATGAGAGTCAGTCCCGCTTCTACGAAAATATCTTGGGAAGAAACCGGAATTTCTGGATTCCCATTTACAACAAGGTCCAGGAGCTTCTTCCGGAGCTGAAACGCTTCTCCCTGGATGAATTTATCCGGGAGTGTAACCACATTCAGGCAAGCTTTATCCGTACCGAAGCGGATGAAGTGACTTACTGCATGCACATTCTGATCCGCTACGAGATCGAGCAGGCCATTTTCCGGGATCATGTGCCGGCCTCTGAGCTGCCAGCTCTCTGGAATCAGAAATACCAGGAATATCTTGGCATCACTCCGGCCAACGACGCCGAGGGCATTCTTCAGGATATGCACTGGTCTGACGGCTCCTTTGGCTATTTCCCGACTTACCTTCTGGGAAGCATTTACGACGGCATGTTCCTCGAGGCTCTGGAAAAAGATCTGGGAAGCGTGGATGACATCCTGGCTGCCGGGGAGATCAGGAAAATCACCAGATGGCTCAATGAGAACATCCACTGGCATGGTTCCTTACGCCTCCCGAAGGAGGTTATTGAGAAGGTGTGTCAGAAAGAACTCTCAGCCAAGCCCCTTCTCAACTATTTCGAGGACAAATACAGTAAGATTTATCAGTTATGACTTTTGGACTTGAAAAGGTTGGGAAAATGACATAGAATAAAGGCATGAAAAAAAGGAGGAGCCATAGAGATGGACAAAAAAGAATTTGCTCTGAAGCAGCACGAAGAGTGGCAGGGTAAACTGGAAATTGCCTGCCGCGCAAAAGTAAAAACTCCCGAGGATCTGGCTGTTGCCTATACTCCGGGCGTTGCAGAACCCTGCCTGAAGATTTCCGAGGATACGGATCTCTCCTATAAATATACCCGCCGTGGAAACATGGTAGCTGTTGTTACTGACGGAACCGCTGTTCTTGGTCTTGGTGATATCGGACCGGAAGCCGGTATGCCGGTTATGGAAGGAAAATGTGTTCTCTTCAAAGAGTTCGGCGGCGTTGATGCATTTCCTTTATGCATACGCAGCAAAAACGTGGATGATATCGTAAATACCGTAGCCCTTCTGGCCGGAAGCTTTGGCGGAGTAAACCTGGAAGATATTTCCGCTCCCCGCTGCTTTGAGATCGAGCGCAAACTGAAAGAGCGCTGCGATATCCCCATTTTCCACGATGATCAGCACGGAACCGCTGTCGTTACCGCAGCAGCTATGCTGAACGCTCTGAAATTCACCGGAAGAAAGCTTTCCGATGTGAAGGTTGTCACCAGCGGAGCAGGTGCAGCAGGTATCGCAATCATCAAACTTCTGGTAAAACTTGGTCTTAAGACTGTTATCATGTGTGACCGCCACGGCGCAATCTACGAAGGCCGCGACAATCTGAACCCGGAGAAGGAGGAGATGGCTAAGATCTCCAACCGTGGTTTCGAGAAAGGCAGCCTGGCAGATGTAATCAAGGGCGCTGACGTATTCATCGGCGTTTCAGCTCCGGGCACTGTCACCGAGGAGATGGTGAAAACCATGGCTCCGAACCCGATTCTCTTCCCCATGGCAAACCCCGTTCCGGAGATCATGCCGGATCTGGCAAAAGAGGCTGGCGCAGCTGTTGTTGGTACCGGCCGCAGCGATTTCCCGAACCAGATCAACAATGTTCTGGCTTTCCCGGGTATTTTCCGCGGAGCTCTGGATGTACGCGCATCTGATATCAATGACGAGATGAAAGTGGCTGCTGCCTACGCCATCGCAGATCTGATCCCGGATAACGAGATCACCGCTGACTACATCATCCCGAATCCCTTCGATGAGAGAGTCGCAAAAGCTGTGGCAAAAGCAGTAGCTGAGGCTGCAAGAAAGACCGGAGTCGCAAGAATCTAAGTCTTTCCCCAATAAGAAGAACAGGACCGGCAGTTTGGTGAAAACAGACTGCCGGTTTTTTGAGAAAAAGAGGATAAATATCATATGGCGGAACAAGCTACAAGAACGAATAAAACTTCCAAAATCAAGGCATTATTGTTTTTTCTGGCCCTTGCAGGAATTGATGCAGGGATGCTTTTGTTTGCCGGGAGTTCAAAAGTTGGATTTTTTACGGAAATAGGTCTGAAGAAAGGGTTCTTTTTACTGGGAGCAAATGTTGTAATTGTTGTATTAATTGTTTTTCAGAATAAAATACGGGAGAAAGTCTGTAATACACGGTGGATAAAAGTCTGTAATATAGCAGTGCTTTTTGTAACTCCGGTAATCATTTTGCTGTTGGTTCAGATGATCATCAACGTCGGAGTATATGAGATGCAGACCGAGTATTTTTCCAAAAATATAATTCTCTATTATATCCTTTATATAATATTTTTGATGATTTTTCGGAAAGTTTCTGTTTCTGCTTCTCTTTATACTATATTCCTGACGGTATTAGCGCTGGTAGATTATTTTGTTACGGTATTTCGCGGCAATGCCTTTTTTATTATGGATATTTTTAATGTCGGCACTGCAGCGGATGTGGCGGAAAATTATTCACTGGCAATTCCCATAAAGTCAGGAATATGTCTGCTTACCATACTGATTTTTCTTTTGTATCAGATGATTTTTCAATCCCTGGAAATTGGAAAAAGAAACCTGAAAGGATATTTGCTGCGCCTGGGTATTCTGGGGCTTACTGTTTTTGGCACCTGGACAAACTGGAATCAGCTTGCAGGGGAAAGAGTGGATCAGTGGGATACTGCTGAAGAATATAAAAAGCACGGATATCTTTATAAACTGGCCTGCGAAATGCAATATCTGCAAATTGAAAAACCAGAGGAATATTCTGTGGAACGTGTAAATGAGATTGCAGCTGCTGTTGAAGAACAGGATCAACTTTTGGCTGACAGCGAAGCTTCACAGATTGTTCCAAAGAATGTAATTGTGATTATGAATGAAAGTCTTACAGATTTTGAAGAATTTGAAAATTTTAGTGCATCTGAAGAGATTCTTCCAAATATTCACAGTTTACAGAAAAATACGAAAAAAGGATATTTGTATGTTCCGGTATTCGGAGGCGGGACGTCAGATACGGAATATGAGGTTCTGACTGGAAACTCGAAGCAGTTTCTTCCGAATGGCGGAATTGCTTACCAGCTGTATTGCGGTGAAAATGAATACGGCCTTGCCAATACGATGGAGCAGGAAGGGTACGCTTCCACAGCGATGCATCCCGGCAAGGCGACGGCCTGGAATCGGTCAGGCGTTTATTCATGGATGAACTTTGAACAATTTATCAATTTGAAAAACTGGGGAAGAAGACCGAAATATTACAGATATTATGCAAGCGATTCTTCTGCATATAGGAAAATACGAGATCTGTACAGAAGTAAAGAAACGGAAAACCAGTTTATCTTTTGCGTGACGATCCAGAATCATGGCGGTTATAGTAATTCTTCCGGAACTGAAAATTTTACCCCGGACGTAACCTTATCCTATGAGAATGACTATCCGGATGCGGAGACCTATTTATCACTCGCAAAAGAATCAGATGCCGCATTTATACAATTACTGAGTTTCTTTAAATATGTTGATGAGCCAACTATGATTGTTATGTTCGGAGACCATTGGCCAAGTTTAGACTGGGGATTTTTCAGCGAATTAGTGGGACAGGATTTTGGAACGCTGGATTTATTTCAGGTACAGGAAACTTATAAAACACCGTACATTATCTGGACCAATTATCCTTCAGAATCCACACAGGAAAACATGAGTACCAACTATCTGGGCAGTTATATTCTTGAGCAGGCGGGCCTTGAAATGACGGTTTATAATAAGTTCCTTTTGCAGCTTAAGGAAAAATTACCGATTATCGGAATCGGCGCAGTGTGTGATTCCGAGGGCAACTGGTATTCTATGGATTCACTGCCGGAAGAATATGCAGAACTGATTGAAGAATATAAAGTATTGCAGTATAACAATGTGGTTGACCGAAAACACCGGGTGGATAGTATCTTTGAGCTGGAAAGCTGATTGATATGAACGGGAGTGAAATAAAAGTGGATATACAACAGGAACTTTTTGCCCTGCAGGACCTTTCCTACCGGGATTTTCATGCGAAGCTGATGCCTACGGTGGACAAGGCAAGGGTCATTGGTGTACGGACACCGAAACTTCGGGCCTTTGCAAAAGAGTTTGGAAAAACCGAAGAAGCGAAGGAATTTTTAAAAGTACTTCCCCATCAGTATTATGAGGAAAATAACCTCCACGGACTTCTGATTGAGCAGATTAAAGATTATCCGACGCTGATCAGAGAGCTGAACCGTTTTCTGCCCTGTATCGACAACTGGGCTACCTGCGATCTTCTGACGGTTCGGGTGGTAAAGAAGCATCTTGATACTTTTACAGAAGAGGTCGAGCGCTGGCTGGCCTCGGATCACACCTATACGATCCGTTTTGGCATCGGGATGCTGATGCGCTACTACCTGGAGGAACATTTTTCGCTGGAATATCCGGAAAAAGTGGCAAAAATCCGTTCGGAGGAATACTATGTGAACATGATGCGGGCCTGGTATTTTGCCACGGCTCTGGCGAAGCAGTATGAAGCGATTTTTCCTTTTCTGGAGGAGAAGAGGCTGGATGCCTGGACGCATAACAAAACGATCCAGAAGGCCATTGAGAGCTACCGGATCACTCAGGAGCAGAAAGCATATTTAAGGACACTGAGAATAAAGTAAAACTTACCTTATAAACGAAAGAGAGGTAAAATGATGCAGAATTATTCAGGAGAAAAGGATCTTCAGTATCATCTCCAGATACGACCGGGAGATGTGGGCCGCTATGTGATTTTACCTGGAGACCCGAAGCGCTGCGCGAAGATCGCAAAGCATTTTGACGATGCGAAACTCATTGCGGACAGCAGAGAATTTGTCACCTACACGGGTTATCTGGACGGAGAAAAGGTCAGCGTGACTTCAACGGGCATTGGCGGTCCTTCCGCCTCAATTGCGATGGAAGAGCTGGTGCTCTGTGGAGCGGATACCTTTATCCGTGTGGGCACCTGCGGCGGCATCGAGCTGGATGTAAAGGGCGGCGACATTGTGGTAGCCACCGGCGCTGTCCGGATGGAGGGCACCAGCCGGGAATATGCCCCCATCGAATATCCGGCTGTCGCAGATTTTGACGTGGCAAACGCCCTGGTAGCTGCCTGTAAGGAGCTGGGACATACCTACCACACTGGTGTGGTTCAGTGCAAGGATGCTTTTTATGGCCAGCATGAGCCTCAGAGAATGCCGGTGAGCTATGAGTTGTTGAATAAATGGGAAGCCTGGAAACGGATGGGCTGTAAGGCTTCCGAGATGGAATCCGCGGCGCTGTTTATTGTGGCCCAGCATTTAAGAGTCCGATGTGGTTCCACCTTCCTGGTTATGGGAAATCAGGAACGGAACGCCCTCGGCATGGATAATCCCATTGTCCACGACACGGAAGCGGCCATCACCGTGGGAGTGGAGGCCATCCGGAAACTTATTAAGGAAGACCGCGAAAGGAAGGCAAAATGAAAAAATATCAGCGTATTTTTACAATCGTTCTGGATTCTCTTGGCGTGGGCGCCATGCCGGATGCCGCAGAGTACGGAGACGCAGGCTGTGACACCTTAGGGCATATCGCAGCGCGGACAGAGAATTTCAAGATTCCGAACCTTCAGAAGCTGGGTATGGCAAATCTTCATCAGCTTCAGGGTGTAGCGCCAGTGGAAGCGCCCCTGGCCCGCTATGGAAAACTGAGAGAAGCCAGCCGCGGAAAAGATACCATGACCGGCCACTGGGAGATGATGGGACTGCATATCACGACCCCGTTTAAGACCTTTACGGAGCACGGTTTCCCACCCGAACTCATTGAGGAGCTGGAGAAGCGTACAGGCCATAAAGTGATCGGCAACAAGAGCGCCAGCGGAACCGAGATTCTGGATGAGCTGGGAGAAGAAGAGATCGCGACGGGTCATATGATCGTTTACACCTCTGCAGATTCCGTACTCCAGATCTGCGGAAACGAGGAGACCTTCGGCCTGGATGAGCTCTATCGCTGTTGTGAGATTGCCAGAGAGCTGACGATGAAGGACGAGTGGAAGGTCGGCCGTGTCATCGCAAGACCCTATGTGGGCAGGAAAAAAGGAGAGTTCAAGCGCACCAGCAACCGTCACGACTATGCGCTGAAGCCCTTCGGAAGAACAGCTCTCAACGTGCTGAAGGATGCGGGGCTGGATGTGATCTCTGTAGGAAAAATCTATGATATTTTCGACGGGGAAGGACTGACCGAGTCCAACAAGTCCAAGAGTTCCGTTCACGGCATGGAGCAGACCATCGAGATCGCGAAGAGAGATTTCCAGGGCCTCTGTTTTGTGAATCTGGTGGATTTTGATGCCCTCTGGGGACACCGGAGAAACGTGGCGGGCTATGCGGCAGAGATGGAGCGCTTTGATGTGAAATTAGGCGAGCTTCTGAAAGAACTGAAAGGGGATGATCTTCTGATTCTGACTGCGGATCATGGAAACGACCCAACCCATACGGGAACCGACCACACTAGAGAAAAAGTGCCCTTCCTGGCTTATTCCCCCTCCATGAAAAACGGGGCGCAGCTGGAAGAGACCGACACCTTTGCCATTATCGGAGCGACGATCACGGATAACTTCGGCCTGAAAATGCCCGAAGGAACGATCGGCACCTCCATCTTAGAAAAACTTACCGACTGAAAAAGGAGAAAAGAATGAATACAAGTGATGTTTTAAAAATCGTAGACCACACCCTGCTGACCCAGACTGCCACCTGGGCAGAGATCAAAGAGATTCTGGATGACGCCATGAAATTTGGCACCGCTTCCGCCTGTATTCCGGCAGCCTATGTAAAACAGGCCGCGGAGTATGTAGACGGAAAACTTCCGATCTGCACCGTTATCGGTTTCCCCAACGGCTACAGCACCACGGCAACAAAAGTTTTTGAGACAAAGGACGCCATTGCAAACGGAGCCAGAGAGATCGATATGGTCATCAACATCGGTTTCTTAAAGGACGGCAGATATGATGAGGTGGAAAATGAAATCTGCCAGATCCATGAAGCCTGCAATGGAAAGATCCTGAAAGTCATTATCGAGACCTGTCTTCTTACCGAGGAAGAGAAAATTAAAATGTGCGAGATCGTCACCAAGTCCGGAGCCGAATTTATCAAGACTTCCACCGGTTTCTCCAAAGCCGGAGCAACCTTCGAGGATGTGAAGCTCATGAAAGAGCATGTGGGAGAAGGCGTGAAGGTAAAAGCAGCCGGCGGCATCTCTTCCTTTGCTGACGCAGAAGAGTTCATGCGCCTTGGCGCAGACCGCCTGGGAACCAGCCGTCTCGTGAAGATTATGAAGCAGACAGATAACGGGGCTGGATATTGATAACAGCAGAAAGGCAGATCAAAGATTTCGTATAGAACTTTGATATAAAAATCGGGAAGAAGTCTGGCAGAACCAGATTTTCTTCCCGATTTTTTTAAACCAGCTGTTCCGCGCCTGTGGTGCTCCCACAGCTGTCGACTGCATTTGTAATCCTACTTACTCATACGGTCTAGTCTGTCCGATATCCATGAATTCGCTCATGCAGGCATGGCTCATTCATGGCTACCGTCCGGGACTTTCATAGTAAATTACTCCGCCCAAGTTCCGTTAACGAAGATATCCGTCTCGCTTCCATCCTCGCGGATTCCCACAATATGGAGGTCGTCAGAACCGATCATGAAATCCATATGAATGATGGAATCGTTAATTCCTTTCGCGTAGATTTCCTCATCGGTCATATCCATGAAACCTTCGATCACTTCAGAGAAACCTTGGCCGGCAGCAACGTGGCAGCAGGCATTCTCATCAAAAAGGGTGTTGAAGAACATGAGACCGGACTGGTTGATGGGGGATTCCTTGGGAACCAGTGCAACCTCGCCCAGCATGGAAGCACCCTCGTCCATGGAGAACATTTTCTTCAGGACTTCTTCTCCTTCTTCTGCGTGACAGTCCACGACTCTTCCGTCTTTGAAATCAACGGTAAAGTTGTTGATAACCTGACCGGAACGGCTTAACGGCTTGGTGGAAACCAGACGGCCCTCACATTTGCCTCTCATAGGGCTGGTGAAAACCTCCTCAGTGGGCATATTCGGAACGAAGAAAGCGCCGTTTACATGGTTGATGTCACCTGCGCTGCCCCATTTGGCGCCCGGAATCAGCTCTACGGTAAAGTCTGTACCGTTGCTGCTGGTGTAATGAAGAGATTTGAAGTTCTGCTCGGTGAGCCAGTTGGCCTTCTGGGTCATGCGGTCGTTGTGTGCCTGCCAGATCTTCTCGGCATCCTCGCCGTCTTTTAAGTAAACGCAGTCAAAAATCGCATCCCACAGCTTCTCAACAGCTATTTCCTCAGTCTCGTTCGGGAAGATTTTTTTCGCCCACTTCGGGGAAGCTGCAGCGACGATGAGCCACTGGTGTTTGCCGTCAATCTGATCGCGGTATTTTTTGAGAACTTTCTGACGCATCTGGCTGACGGTGGAGATGAGATCCGGGGAAATACCAGCCAGCTCATCCGGATCAGAGGAATCAATAAAGATACGAACCGGAAGCTGCTCTACCATCTGTTTTGTGCGTTCTTCCTCCCAGACGGGAACCTCGCCGAGAACTTCAGCGGAAGCGTACTGGTAATCCAGTTTGTTGATCTCTCCACAGGACCAGAAAAGCTCTACGCGGCTTGCGCCTGCTTTATAGCACTCCTCAGTTACCATTTTTGCAAGGGGAACCTGATCTACGCCAACCTGCAGACGGACAACCTGTCCTTTCTGCACATTCGCACCGATTTTTACGATCAGTTTCGCGTATTCTCTTAATTTAATTTCATTCATAATATCAATCTCCAGTCATTTGTAATTTGTCCGTTGACAGCAGACAGTATGAGTATACTCGTTTTTTTTCGGGGGTGCAAGGTTTTCAGACCAGTTTATACAGCACTTTTTTCATCTGTCCGCAACATCACCTTCGCCTCAAATTTCCCATCCTCATAAGTAAAGCTGCTTCCTCCGCCATTCTTCTCAGCGATATGCCGCACAGACTGGATGCCGATGCCGTTCCCGGGGCGTTTGGAGGACTGGAAAACGGTATTTTTCTGCTCGATTTTTCCATCGAAGGTGTTCTCGACTTGAATGAGAAGAAGATGCGTATGGTGAAGGCAGATCATTACGTCGATTTTCCGCCGGGCAACATTCGTCTTCTGGCTGGCTTCCAGAGCATTTTCCAGAAGGTTGGAGAGGACGAGGCAAAGATCAATCTCGTCGATGGCAAGCCGGGGCGGCAGATCGATTTTGGCCTGGAAGGGAATATTTTCCCGCTTTGCCAGGGCGGAATAGTAGCCGAGCACACTGTCCACTGCCTGATTTTCACAGAAATGAAGATCCGAGTTGGGAATTTTGCTGGCTGAGTGGGAAAGGTATTCCTTGATCTTTTCCAGATCGCCGTTTTCTGCCAGGGCAGACAGCTGAAGAAAATGGTGGCGGATATCGTGCCGTGCCTGACGGGCTTCCTCAATGGCGGCGCGGAGGTTATCGTAACGGGCCTGCTGGAGAGAAAGAAAGTGATTTTCCTGCTGAAGCCTTGCGTTTCGGTTTAGGCTGTCTGCCATGAGAAGAAACATGGCATAAAAAAGTACCAGAATTGCCAGAAGTACAAGACTGATGACGATATATCCATGTAGGATCCGGCCGGTATACAGTGTGTTGCGGTATCTGGGAACCATGAAAAGATTGAGTCCGATAAAGGTCAGCGGCAGAATCCAGAAGATATACCAAGTCCGGGCAAAATTTTCATCGTCGATCATATTTTTTGCCGCATGGGAGGCAGGATACCAGGTAGCCAGAGCGAAGCTTAAACAGATTGCGTTGTAAAAGAGGCCGGATTTGGTCTGAAACCACAGTTCGTTTTCTGTCAGATTGAGGTTGGCAGTTGTAATGGCATTTACCGCCCGGGAAAGGCTGTTGAGGCAGGCAAAAACCGCGCAGACAGCCAGAAAAATACTGCCGGACTTCCAGATGGAGATCCGAAGCGTCTTGTGATAGAGAAACAGGAGCAGTGGCAGTAGAAGAAAAAGAACGGGTAGCGTTGAAATTTGAAAGAAACAGGACAGAAAACCGCCCGAAATACAGAGCCCCAGAAGCAGGGGAAAAAGCCAGGCTGTCAGTTTCAGAGGTTTCTGCCGCAGATAACTGCTTACCGGAAGATAAGCGAGGAACATTCCCGGAAGGATCACGGTGAGTTCCAGAAATGGGCGCAGAAACTGGTTCATGGCTGTGTCCCCCTTTGGAAAAGATAATCCATAAAAGTCTGCCGGGCATCTTTGATGAGCTTCCGGCTGACAGGAATCCGGGTTTCATCGTTCAGAAGGAATTCCTTTCCGTCAAAATCAACGGCGTGTTCCAGATTGATGACAATGCCGCGGTTGCAGAGATAGAAACGGGGATCCACTTTTAAAAGCGAAGTAAAGGCTTCAAAGGACTGACGCGTGAGCACTTCCTTTTTCCGGGTGGTGTGAATATGGATCATATGGGAAAAATGCTCTGCAAATACGATTTTCTGGAAAGGAATCTGGACGTTACTCCCGTTCACTTTGACATCGAGATATTTTCCCGAAGATGGAATCCGGGAGAGGATCTCGTCAGTCAGCCCGGAAAGCTCTTTCTCCTCATAGGGCTTCACGAGGTAATGCATGGCCCGGACCCGGAAACCTTCCAGCGCATGATCAGTAGAGGTGGTGGTAAAGACAAGGAGGCAGTCGGAATCGAAGCCTCGAAGCTCTTTTGCCGTTTCGATTCCGTTTGCTCCCGTCATGTAAATATCCAAAAATACGACCGTAAAAGGCCGTTCTTTTGCTCCTGCAAGAAAGCTTTCTCCATTTTCATATTCAAATAAATCTGCGTGAACGCCGCGCCGGGCAAACTGTTCCGTCAGCCTGCTGCATAAAAGCTTCCGTTCACTGGCGATATCATCGACAACTGCAATTCTCATAGTTATTCTTCCTTTATTTAAATCTGGAAACAGTATAGCACAGAATCATAAAAACGGCTATCTCTCGTTACAATTCGTGCTGTTTTTTGACAGTTCGTGACAGATGGATTGAAAAAAATTCCAGCTTTTTTATAATAAAAGCAATAAAACAGGAAGGAGAACGACCATGAAAAAAAGAACGATGATTCTTGCGATGATCGCATTGATGTTTACAACTGGAACTGGAAAAGTACAGGCAGCAGAGGAGACTTCCGGCCTGACAATAAAACCGCTTACAGAAAAATCGGTGGATGCAAATCCTTATATGGTAAAAAATGACGCCAATATCCATCACGACTGCTACAACACAGATACAACGGATGAAGTGCTGCCGCTGGCTATTTACCCGGAGATTCATGTTTCCTATGAAAAAGTGAATGCCAACGCTTCTCCGGCGATCTTTTTTGACTCCTACGGCCATGCGGTGGTGCCGTTCTTAGGAGGCCTCGCGATCCGTGACATCAATGCGGATGAGACGACAACTATCGGCTATTTTTCGCCCAAGCAGCAGGACGGAGGCGGCTATATGATTCAGAGCTCGTATTCCTTTGTGGATGAGAGCAACCGGCTGGTATGCCCGACGAGCAACAACCATGTGCTTATGTTGAAAACGATGGATGAAGAGGAAAATGTGCTTCCGGAGTTTGAAAAAGTGCTGGACATTGATATCAAAGCCGTAGCGGAGGCAGCTCTCGGAAAGACTTTGGATCAGAATTTACTCTCGGTTGTCTTTGATTATGACGGAAATCTCTGGTTTGCCACCGGCGGCTTCCGCATTTATCCGGACCGGCAGCAGCAGGGAACCTTGGGATATATTTCCCGGACAGCCATCAATGCCATTTTAAATGGAGAAGAGACCGATCTATCAGAGGCAGTATTCGTATATGAGCTGACTCCCGGGGAAGGCGCAGAAAATGGAATTGCGGCCTCCAAAGACGGAGCTGTGATCCTGACCAACCAGAACTGTTATCTGATGCAGGCGGATAACGGGGTAAAAAAGGTCTGGGAGACGCCTTATGAGAGCGTCGGAGCAAAAGACAGTGCAGAAGGTGATGCGACTACCGGCGGCGGACTGGCCTGGGGCAGCGGCTGTTCTCCGTCTCTGACCAAAGATCTGGTGATGTTTACCGATAATCAGAATCCGGTAAATCTTCTTGCGCTGGATATAAAGACTGGGGAAGTGGTAGCCAGCCTTCCCGTGATCGATGAACTTCCGGAGGGAACACAGGTTTCTGTGGAAAATTCTGCCATCGTATACGATGACGGAGCGGGAACCGTGAGCACCATCGTCTGCAACTGGTTTGGAGCGGGCAGTGCCAAACTTGCGGAGGCAGACAGCGATTCTTCCGTACAGAGCTATGAAAATATTTACGATGTGAACTGGCTGAGACAGGGAAACAAAATGATTATGCCGGGCGTGGAGCGCGTCGATACGGTAAAAACAGAGGATGGCTATGAGATGAAGAGCATCTGGTGCAGAAGTGATCTGGCGGACACTTCCATCTTGAAGCTTTCTACAGCAACAGGTTATGTTTACGGCTATGTTCAGGATCTGGAAACCGGTATGTGGCAGTATATCATCCTGGATTTTGAGACCGGCGAGACGGTATTTACCATGGATGTCGCCAATAAGCCTGGCTATAACAATATGGCTATCGGTATGTATGCGGGAAACAGCGGAAACGCCCTTTATTGTCCGACGGGGTATCTGGAGCTTTTAAGACTTCAGGATCGTTTCGTTTATCTGCCGGAAATGCCATACCGTGAAGTGGATCTCGATCAGGCCATGCGGAATGTGCTGAGCCAGGAAACGTTTGAAGCGGACGGCGGAGAAGGAACGGTTGCCAGCTGGCTGAATACAGTGACGGTGGAAAATGTCCATCCGAATACGACAGTGGCTCTTCGGATGAAGGGACTTTCCGGAAGCGAGGATGCAATGAAACTCTATGCATATAATACAGAGGGTACATTAGCGGAAGTTCCGGCTGATCTGTGGCACATTCAGACAGAGAGCGGAGAGACTCCGGAGACCCTTTCCGAGGATGTGCTCTATGAAGTGCATGTTACCGTGGAGGATGGCGGCGCTTTCGATCTCAGTGATGCGGAAAAAGAGATCAAGGTATCGGCTGTTCTTGGAAATTAAAGCAAAAACCACACGAACCCCCAGCCCTGCCGCGACATATATTTAGAGGGATTCGAAAAAAGCGGGGGGATAACAGGTGAAGGCGATGGACACATGCAATGCTCTTTCTGCGAGAACTTCGTGGAGGCGGGTTTTCAGGTGCCGGAGATTCTGGTAAAAGGACTGGAAGTAGCAAAAAAAGCGGTAAATAAGACCAACGATACAGAGGGCGAGTGAATTTCACTTACAGAACACAAAGGCTCATGGCGTGACTCAGAAAGAGATCGCAGCCATCATCACCCACGTTGCCTTCTATGCAGGCTGGCCCAAGGGCTGGGCGGTATTTAACCTTGCAAAAGAGGTCTGGAATGTAAACGAGTAAAGAATTTCCTGTGGCGCAGGTCGTCACAGGATTTTTTATGTCACAGGAACGGTGGCAGGATTTTCAGATGAGTGTTATAATCAGAGAAAAAGCGACAGGAGAAAAGGGACAAAATGACAGAAGACCTCATTATTTACAGAAAAACCATCCCCGCCCGGGAGCCGGAGTATGCCGATTTTCCGGAGAAACTGCATCCGGATATTGTGAAATTTTTAAAGAATCATGGAATCGAAAAGCTCTATATTCACCAGACGGAAGCTTATGAGCAGGCGGCGGAGGGCAAAAACCTCGTGATCACGACTCCCACAGCCAGCGGAAAATCCCTTTGTTTTTATCTTCCCGTCATCGATGCGATTCTGAAGGAGCCGCTGACCAGGGCGCTTTTTGTCTATCCTACAAAGGCTCTGGCGGCGGATCAGTATCGAGCTCTGCTTCCCTGGATTGAATTTTTCGGAAGGGAGCGGCTGGACGCGGGAGTCTACGACGGCGATACTTCACCAAAGGAGAGAAGCCGCATCCGCAAACAGGCCAACATCATTCTAACCAATCCGGAGATGCTGAACGGCGCGATGATGCCGAATCACAGCAAATATGGGTTTGATTTCATTTTTTCTAATGTAAAATATGTGATCCTGGATGAGCTTCATGTGTATCGGGGCGCTTTCGGCTCCCATCTTGCCAATGCGTTCCGGCGCTTTTCAAGAATCTGTCGCTATTATCACTCAGCGCCGCAGTTTCTCTGCAGTTCCGCTACGATTGCCAATCCCGTGGAGCTGGCGGAAAAGATCTGTGGAGCGCATTTTTCTTGTATCGATCGAAATGGGGCCGGGGCGGAGGAGCGGGAATACTGCTTGGTGCAGCCTCCGAAGATCACGGAAAAGGATAAAAGCTACTATGGTCAGAAATCCGTGGTCGATACGACAGTGGAGCTTCTGCCTGAGATCCTGAATGAGGGAAAAAGTTTCATTGCCTTTGCAAAATCCAGAAAAAATGTGGAGATTATTTTAAAAGAAACCCGGGACAGGCTGGAGGGTGCGGGCTTTCTCGGAACCGGAAACAAGGATCAGATCTCCGGCTACCGGGGCGGCTATACGCCGGAGGAGAGAAAAGCCATCGAAGGAAAAATGATCTCCGGTGAACTCAAAGGCCTGATTTCCACAAATGCCCTGGAGCTCGGAATCGATATCGGTTCTGTCGCCGTCACGGTGCTGGCGGGCTATCCCGGAACAAGAGCCGCTTTCTGGCAGCAGACCGGCCGGGCGGGAAGAAGGGGAAAGGCGGTAAACTATCTGATCCTGGACCAGCAGTCTATGGATCAGTATATCGCGCTGGAACCGGAGTGGCTTTTCTCAGGCAGCAGCGAGAATGCGGTGGTGGACCCGGATAACCTTCTCATCGAGCTGGCTCATATCCGGGCGGCCGCGGCGGAGCTTCCTTTGTCGCTGGATGACGGAGCGCTTTTTCCGGATCTTGGCGAGGCTATCCCGGTACTTCTCAAAATGCAGGAGGTACGGAGCCAGAGCGGGTGTTTTGCCTGGTGCGGCGGCCAGTACCCTGCCGGGGAATTTTCCATGCGGAACATCGATCAGAACAAATATCAGCTGATCAACAAGGAGACTGGAGCGAATATCACCGAGATGGACGAGGAACAGGCTTTCCATGAGATCCATCCCGGGGCTGTTTACATGCATGATGGGGATTTCTACCAGGTTGTGGGGATGAATCTGGAAACCAAGATGGTTTATGCCCTGCCTTTTAACGGCAATTATTATACAGTTCCCGGAAGCGAGAGCAATATCCGGGTGATACATTGTCATAAGGAAAAGACCTGGGGCAGGACCGAGCTTCACTTTGGAGATGTCAATGTCGCGGATTTTGTCTATATGTACAAAAAACTGCAGTTTCATAACCACCAGAATCTGGGCTTTGAGCAGCTGAAACGGCCGCTGACGAAGAATTACGATACGGAAGCTGCCTGGATTAAGATTCCATCAGAGGTCGTGCGGGTGTACAGGAATCTTCTCCAGCCCGACCGGGAAGGACGCTATGTCCGGAACAATCATTTCGACGGTCTCGTCTATGCCCTGAAAAATGCGGCGCTTATGGTCACGATGACAGAGAAGGAAGATATCGGCGTGGCCGTTTCCACGAATGCCCTGGAGCTTTCAGGCTTTGACGCGGGGGAGGTTTCCATCTATTTTTATGACCATTATGTAGGAGGCCTTGGGATTGCAGAAAAGATTTATGATCTCATTCCGCAGGTGGTGGAGCATGCGATCCGCCTGGTGGATGGCTGCCGGTGCGAGGATGGCTGCGCGGTATGCGTGGGTGATTTAAGACTTGACCGAAAGATCGTTCTCTGGGGATTGAAGAGTCTTCTGGAAGAGCGCACTGTTCCGGAGAATACGAAGGTTGTCAGATGGGCAGAGACGAAATGGGTTCAGAAAGAGTTTCGTTTAAAGGAGCTGCCGGAGCGCTGGGAGGCTTTTTGCCGGAAAGCTGCTTCCAATGGAGAGAGTCTGACGGGCTTTTTCCGTACTGTGCAGAAAGTGGAAGTACATGACGGCGGGTTGCTCTTGTTTCTGAAGGATGAGTTCTATGCGAAATGGGCCAGTGAATGGGAAAATCGCCTGGCTCTCCAGAATGTGATCCTTTCCTATGTGGAGGTGCCCGTGGATTTCCGTCTGGAAATACAGGGCATCTCCGGAACTAACCCGGAAAGACAGCTGAAACAGGAGAAAATGCTGCGAAGATATCGAGGAGACGAGAATGGAACTAAATGAATATCAAAAAGCGGCGGTGCTGGATGAAAGTCCGGTCTGCCTGGTCCGGGCGAACGTCGGGAGCGGAAAGACAACGGTTCTGATTGAAAAAATCCGCTATTTTTATGAGAAAAAAGGCGTGCCGCTGGAACGGATGACGATCCTGACCTTTACGAATAAGGCGGCGGATGAGATCGGTCAGCGGCTTCAGGAGAGCGGAAACAACATCGGAACCTTCCACAGCGTCGCTTTTCACCTGCTTCAGGAAGAGCTTCCGCTGGAGGAGCTGGGCTATGCGAAAGAATTTGAAGTCTGCCTTCCGGAGGAGGAACTTCAGCTGGCAGAACAGCTGATTGCGGAGCAGAAATTAAAGATCAAATACAAGAACCGCCTGCAAAAACGGCTGGAAGAATTTTATGCAAAAGGAAAAACAAAGGATTATAAGGATGATTTTCTGAAACTGGCGGAGCTTCTCACGAAAGAGAAGAAAAGGCAGAATAAAATGTCCTACGAGGATCTTCTGAAAAATACCGTACTGCTTTTGAAACGTCATCCGGAGTTTAAAAGGCCGGCGTGGATTATTATTGACGAGATTCAGGACTGTGATGAGCGGCAGCTGGAGATGATTCAGGAGTTAAAAGGCCCGGAAACGAGGATTTTTGCCGTCGGTGATCCCAATCAGGTGATCTATAGCTGGCGGGGAAGCGTTTTTAACATTTTCTATCGTCTGAAAGCGCTCTATCAGGCGAAAGAACTCTCTTTACCCGTCAATTATCGTTCTTCCGGAACGATTCTGAAAGCGGCGGCCCGTTTTCAGGAGACCGGAATGGCTCTTGAGGGAACGAGAGAGCAGGGAGAGAAAATCACGATCCGGAATCACTACGATCCCTTTCAGGAAGCCCTCTATCTGGCGGATAAAATCAAAGGGATGCATGCAAAGGGTGTTCCCTATGAGGAAATCGCGATATTTTACCGTCTCCAGAGCCAGTCTGAGACCCTGAAAAAGGTTTTTGAGGAGGAAAAGGTTTCCTGCTGGGTTTCCCAGAAGGAGGATGGGCAGGAAAATACGGAAAAATTGGAAAACGCCGTGAATCTGATGACGCTTCACGCATCCAAAGGCCTGGAATTTTCTCATGTGTTTATCATCGGCGTCAACAACGGTCTCATTCCGCTGAATCCGAAGAAGGAAGCGGAGGAGGAAGAGGAGCGCCGGCTTTTCTATGTGGGCCTTACCCGGGCAAAAGAGTCGCTGGAGCTGTCCTATTATACTTCGCCGGGCCCCCGGGTCTTACCTGGACCGGGAAGATATCTTTCTTATTTTCCTGAGAGCCTGGTAAATCGTACCTCTGCTTTGGAGATGCGTGACCGAAAAGAGGCAGCGGAGCATCTCCAGAATCTGAAACGGATGATTTTGGAGGAGAGGGAGAATACGTTTTCTTCCGAGCCGGAACTGGCAGAGGCTCAGAAGGCAGAAGGAGAGGAAATCTATAAGGAGGCAGATCTGACAGGAGAAAACCTTCGCACGGAAACTTCATTTGCCAGCAGACGTGTCTCCCACCTCAAATACGGGCAGGGAAGCGTCGTTTCGGAAGATGAGAACACGATTACGGTAAACTTTGATGATTATGGAGAAAAAGAGCTGTTGAAGGCGTTTTCCATGTTAGAAGAATTGTGAGGAAATCAAAATGAAAATAGAACATAACGAAATCTGTCTCAGAGATGTGACAGCCGCTGACTGTAAACAGCTGGGAAAATGGTGGAATGACGGAAGTATTATGGCACATGCTGGCTTTCCCAATGGACTGGGAACGACAGCGGAGGAAATCTGGGAAAAAACTAAAAACGACAGCGACACTACCAGAAGAAGGCTTATGATTTTATACAAAGGCGCAGCTATCGGAGAGATGGCGTATTTCAACCTGGGAGACGATACAGCAGAAATAGATATCAAAATCTGTGAGAGAAACTTTCAGGAAAAAGGTCTGGGGCGGCTTGTTTTGAGTCTGCTCTTAAAAGAACTTTTTTCCATGGGGTACAAGAAAATCGTTCTGGACACCAATCTCAGGAATACCAGAGCCCAGCATGTGTATGAGCTTCTGGGTTTCCGGAAAGTCCGGATCAAAAAGGATTTCTGGAAAGACCAGGTGGGAGAGCTACAATCTGTCGTCGATTATGAGCTCCTGCTGGAGGAGTTTGTGGACTGGTCAGTTAAATTTATTGAGTGTAAGAGACATGTATACGGTATGTAGAACTGGTAGGTTCTAACCTAGCTTCAGGAAAAAGTAGCTTGTAAAGGCTACTTATTGATGCTAATATGAAGAAAACAAAAGTTTTTAAAAACTTCTTCACGGAAAGAATATCCGCCATTATGGACTGCGTTGCCAGAGATTCGGAAGGGAAACTGTTTGATGTGGAAATCCAGCAGGATAACGAAGGTGCGTCACCTAAACGAGCGCGCTACCATAGTGGACTGATGGATATGAATACTTTAAATCCGGGTCAGGATTTCGATGAATTACCGGAAAGTTATGTGATCTTTATTACCAGAGATGACACCCTTGAATATAGCCTTCCAATCTATCATGTTGACAGGCAAATCAAAGAGATTCATGCAGTTTTTCGGGATGAATTGCTGAAAGTGCCTGCCGTATATGTCCCTTTTGCAACCGCCAGTTGACAGATTTTCAGCCCGAAATGGTGGTGCGCAACCGGAAAAACTGTTATACTTTCCCCATCAAAACACTTGAAGGGGAGATGAAAAAATGATCTTAGCGAATAAGATTACAGAGGAAAGAAAAAAGAACGGCTGGTCGCAGGAAGAGCTGGCGAATCAGTTGGGAGTGTCCAGGCAGGCCGTCTCAAAATGGGAAAGTGCGAGCTCGGTTCCGGATCTGCAGAGAGTGCTGGAGCTTTCAAAGCTCTTTGGAGTTACGACAGATTATCTTCTGAAAGATGAGATAGGACCGGAACCTGTGGCGGAACGCATGGTCTATAGCGGGGAGGAGCTTCGGAAGGTTTCCATGGAAGAAGCCAATGCTTTTCTGGCTCTGAAAGAAAAAGGCGCTGAGATTGTGGCCAATGCCACAACGCTGTGTATCATCAGCCCGATTCTTCTGATCGTTCTTGGAGCAATCAGTGAGGATCAGATACTTCCTGTTTCTGAAGGAGTAGCAGCAGGCGTTGGGCTGGTCTGTTTACTTGGCCTGATTGCTGTTGCCGTCTATCTTTTCATTATCTATGGAATCCGGGAAGACCGTATGGCTCATCTGGAAAAGGAAAGCTTTGAGACGGAATACGGCGTCACCGGAATGGCAGAGGAAAAAAGAGCTTTCTATGAACCTGTATTTGCCAGAGAAATGGCCATCGGAGTAGTTCTTTGTATCCTTTCCGTCATCCCGATCGTCATTGCAGGCACCATGAATGCAGCAGATTATATCTGCGCTTTCTGTGTGGGCTTTCTGCTTCTTATCATTGCTGTCGGAGTGAATCGGATCATCCGGGTAAGCATGATAAAGGGCAGTTATGATATCCTGCTCCAGGAAGGGGAATTCAGCAGAAAAGAAAAACGGCTGAAGAGGAAAACCGATGTCTTCACCAATGCATACTGGTGTCTGGCGACTGCCATTTATCTGGGCTGGAGCTTCTGGAGCGAAAGATGGGATTTTACCTGGATTCTGTGGGTGGTTGCAGGTGTCTTATATGCGGCCCTGCTTGGAATTGTGAAAGTATTTGTGAAAAAAGAAGAATAAGGAAAATAACAGGCGGAGCGTAAACAAAAAGCGCTCCGTTTTTTCTATTTGAGAACTTTTCCCGGAATTCTTGCAAGTTTGCATGTTTCGTGCTAAAATTGCATCTGTGTTTTTGGGTCCTGAGGTAAGTGGGACTGGAAAAAGAAGCGAAACGATAGAAGAGAAGACTTTAGGAGCATATAAATTAAATGAAGAGTAAAGAAATGACACCCATGATGAAGGAGTATGTGAGGACTAAGGAACAGTACAAGGACTGTATCCTTTTTTATCGTCTGGGTGACTTTTATGAGATGTTTTTTGAGGATGCCAAGCTGGTGTCCAAGGAACTGGAGCTGACGCTGACAGGAAAAGACTGCGGTCTGGACGAGCGGGCTCCCATGTGCGGGATTCCCTACCATGCCGTGGACGGGTATCTGAACCGGCTGGTGAGCAACGGCCACAAGGTCGCCATCTGCGAACAGGTGGAAGATCCGAAGCTGGCCAAAGGCCTGGTGAAAAGGGAAGTCATCAAGATTGTGACCCCGGGTACCAATATGAGCGCCCAGGCTCTGGATGAATCCAAAAATAACTATATTATGTGTATTGTCTGCACAGCGGACAAGTACGGCATTTCCATCGCGGACATCAGTACCGGCGACTATCTGGTGACGGAGGTGGAAAACCAGCGGAAGCTTCTGGACGAGATCACGAAGTTTACGCCGACAGAGATTATCTGCAACCAGTCCTTCCTGGTGAGCGGTGTAGATATCGAGGACCTGAAACAGCGGTTCGGGACCAGCATCTACGGCCTGGAGGACTGGTATTTTGATGATGATCTCTGCAAACGGACGCTGAAAGAACAGTTTGAGACCGATTCGCTGGAAGGCCTTGGCCTGAAGGATTATAACTGCGGCGTCATCGCGGCGGGAGCCATTCTTCAGTATTTTAAGGAGACTCAGAAAACCTCCCTTTCCAACTTTACCCGGTTGGTTCCTTATGTGACCGGAAAATATATGGTTCTCGACAGCTCCACGAGACGAAATCTGGAACTGACGGAGACCATGCGGGAAAAGAACAAGCGCGGCAGCCTTCTCTGGGTGCTGGACAAGACCAAAACGGCTATGGGCGCGCGGCTTCTCCGAAATTATCTGGAACAGCCGCTGATCGAGCTGGAAGAGATCGAGAAGCGCCAGGAAGCCATCGAGGAACTGAACGCAAACGTGATTTCGAGAGAAGAGATCCGGGAGTACCTGAACCCGGTTTACGATATGGAGCGTCTCAGCAGCCGTATCAGTTATCAGTCCGCCAATCCCCGGGATCTGATTTCCTTTAAATCCTCCCTTTCGATGATTCCCCCCATTAAATATCTGCTGAACAGCTTTCAGTCTCCGCTGATGCGGGAGCTTCACGACAGTCTGGACGAGCTGGAGGACGTCTGCAGCCTCATCGACCGGGCGATTATGGATGATCCGCCTCTGGTGATCAAGGACGGCGGCATCATCAAGGAAGGCTATAATGAGGAGATCGATCGTCTCAGAAAAGCAAAAACCGAGGGAAAACAGTGGCTTTCCGAGCTGGAGGCCAGAGAGCGGGAAAAGACAGGCATCAAAAACCTGCGGATTAAATACAATAAGGTCTTCGGTTATTATCTGGAGGTCACCAATTCCTACAAAGATATGGTACCGGACTATTATATGAGAAAACAGACCCTCACGAATGCCGAGCGCTACATCACGCCAGAACTCAAGGAGTTGGAGGATGTGATTCTCGGTGCGGAGGATAAGCTATTTTCCATGGAATACAACCTGTTCACCGATGTGCGTGAGACGATTTCCAAAGAAGTCCTGAGAATTCAGACGACAGCCCGGGCCCTGGCAGCGATCGACGTTTTCACCTCCCTGGCCTTTGTGGCGGAGAAAAATGATTATGTCCGGCCGAAAATGAACAGCAGGGGCATCATCGATATCAAGAACGGCCGCCATCCGGTGGTGGAAAAAATGATGCAGAACGACCTGTTCATTGCCAACGACACCTACCTGGACAATGGAAATCACCGCGTTTCCATCATCACCGGCCCGAACATGGCCGGAAAGTCCACCTACATGCGTCAGACGGCCCTTATTGTGCTCATGGCCCAGGTGGGAAGCTTTGTGCCGGCAGATTCTGCGAAGATCGGCATCTGCGACCGGATTTTCACCCGAGTGGGAGCCTCCGACGATCTGGCCAGCGGTCAGAGTACCTTTATGGTGGAAATGACCGAAGTCGCTAATATATTAAGAAATGCCACCTCCAACAGCCTGCTGATCCTGGACGAGATCGGCCGTGGAACCAGCACCTTCGACGGTCTTTCTATTGCCTGGGCGGTGGTGGAGCACATCAGCAACTCGAGACTTCTGGGAGCCAAGACGCTGTTTGCCACCCATTATCACGAGCTTACAGAGCTGGAAGGGAAGCTGGCCGGCGTGAACAACTACTGTATTGCAGTCAAGGAAAAAGGCGACGATATCGTATTCTTAAGAAAGATTGTCAAAGGCGGAGCGGACAAGAGCTACGGCATTCAGGTGGCGAAGCTGGCCGGTGTTCCGGACTCCGTCATTGAGAGGGCCAAGGAGCTGGTGGATGAGCTGAGCAATGCGGACATCACGGCCACCGTCCGGGAGATTCAGGCTGTGGGCAGCAAAAATAAGCCCAAGGCGAAAAAATATGACCAGGTAGATCTGGAGCAGATTTCCCTTTTCGATACGGTGAGCGACGAGGATATTTTAAAGGAACTGGATGAGATCGATGTGAGCACCCTCACACCCATTGATGCCTTAAACACCATTTACCGGTTGCAGAACCGGCTCAGGAACAGGTGGGGTAATTCATGAAAACAATTTCTGTACTGGATAAAAATACCATTGACAAGATCGCGGCTGGCGAGGTCATCGAGCGGCCTTCTTCCATTGTAAAAGAGCTGGTGGAAAATGCCATCGACGCGGGTTCCAACGCTGTGACTGTGGAGATCAAGGACGGCGGCACCACGCTGGTGCGGATCACCGACAACGGGGAAGGCATCGCGCCAAGCGAGGTGAAAAAAGCCTTTATGCGCCACGCCACCAGCAAGATCACGAAGGCGGAGGATCTTTTCGGCATCACTTCCCTGGGATTCCGTGGAGAGGCTCTTTCCAGTATTGCGGCGGTTTGCCAGGTGGAGCTTATTACCAAGACGGCAGGAGAGCTGACCGGCGTTCGCTATGTTATTGAAGGCGGAGAGGAAAAGACCCCGGAACCCGAGGAGATCGGAGCGCCGGAAGGTACGACCTTTAAGGTACGCAATGTGTTCTATAATACGCCGGTTCGCCGGAAATTTCTCAAAAGCCCTCAGACTGAGGCAGGTTATATCAACGATCTGATGGAACGGCTGGCCCTGTCTCATCCGGAGGTTTCCTTCAAATTTATCAACAATAACCAGAACCGGCTGCATACCTCGGGAAATTCCAACCTGAAGGATATCATTTACGGAATCTATGGCAGGGAGATCACGGCGAATCTCGTGGAGGTCCACGGGGAGGCTCCCTTTGGAACGCTGACTGGCTATATCGGAAAGCCCATCATTTCCAGGGGAAACCGGAATTATGAGAACTATTTCATCAACGGCAGATACATCCGGAGTTCCATCATCTCCAAAGCCATCGAGGACGCTTACAAAAACTTCATGATGCAGCACAAATATCCCTTTACGGTCCTGCATTTTCAGCTGGACGGGGATCTTCTGGATGTAAACGTACATCCCACGAAGATGGAGCTTCGTTTCTCTGACCAGGAGGGTATGTACCGACTGGTATACGAGACGGTTCGAAATGCTCTGGTGGGCCGGGAGATGATTCCGGATGTCCATGTGGGAAAAGAAGCGCCCGCACCGAAAGAGCCCCCGAAAAAAGAGAGCTTTCCCGAGCCCTTCGAGGTGAAGAGGCGGGAAGCAATGATGCAGGAGAAACGCGCGGAGGCAAAAAAAACGGCGGCCACGATTTATGCAACTCCCGGGACAAACGCGACCAAGACCGAAGCAGCCGCTTCCATCGTTCGTGAGCGCCCCAACTACTCTTCTTCCCGTGAGGAGGGCGGCTTCGCCAAATCCCTCTATGAGGTTCCGGAGAATCTGCTTAAACCCACGGAGCGAAAAGTGGATGAACAGGCCGAGATGGAGAAATGGACCTCGGAGGGCAAAAATCCCGCCCTGAAGCTCCAGGCGAGACCGGCCACAAACGACACTACAGCAGCTTCTTCCGCCGCAATGGAAACTCCGACTTCTGCCAAACCAGCAGAGGCAGAGTTGCCTCCGGAATCGCCAATCCCGCCGGCAGTCCCCTCAGAATCGGAACCTGCGACATCGGTTCAGTCCCCGAAACAGATGGACCTTTTCGAGGAGAAACTTCTCTCCAAGGAACACATCAAAGAGCACCGCATCATCGGCCAGCTCTTTGAGACCTACTGGCTGGTGGAATTTCACGAGAAACTCTATATCATTGATCAGCACGCAGCTCACGAGAAAGTCCTTTTTGAGCGGACGATGAAGAGCCTGAAGGATAAGGAATATACGGCCCAGCAGATCTCACCGCCGCTGATCGTGAGTCTTTCCATCAAGGAACAGGAGCTTTTAAATAAGTATATGAAAAATTTTGAGACCATCGGCTTTGAGATCGAGCCCTTCGGCGGGGATGAGTTTTCCATCCGGGCCGTTCCGGGCAATCTTTTCGGCCTGGCAGAGCGGGACGTTTTTCTGGAGATGCTGGACAGCCTCGACAAGGATACGGGCCGCGTCAGCGAGGATCTGATCAATGAGAAGATCGCCTCCATGTCCTGTAAGGCTGCGGTGAAAGGAAACCACCGGCTGTCGGAAAAAGAGGCAGAGGCCCTGATCGACGAGCTTCTGACGCTGGATAATCCATATAACTGCCCCCATGGCCGCCCGACGATCATTGCCATGAGCAAATATGAGCTGGAAAAAAAATTCAAACGGATCGTCTGAGACTTAAGGAGGAACGAAAATGGAAAAACCACTGGTGATACTTACCGGCCCCACGGCTGTGGGAAAAACAGCTCTTTCCATCGGTCTAGCCAAAGCCATCGGCGGCGAGATTATCTCCGCGGATTCTATGCAGGTATACAGAGGGATGGATATCGGTTCCGCCAAGATCCGACCGGATGAGATGGAGGGCGTTCCCCATCATCTCATCGATGTGCTGGACCCGGAGGATGAATTTCATGTGGTCCTTTTTCAGAAGCTGGTGAAAGAGGCCATGGAGACCATTTACCGGAACGGTCATATTCCGATTCTTACCGGCGGAACAGGCTTTTATATTCAGGCGGTCCTTTACGATATCGATTTTACGGAAAACGGCGAGGACATGTCCTACCGGGAAAGCCTGGAGAATCTGGCGGAGGAAAAGGGAGCGGAAACGCTTCATGAGATGCTGAGAAAAGTGGACCCCGTCTCTGCAGAGGAGATCCATGCCAACAATATCAAACGGGTGATCCGGGCGCTGGAGTATTTCCAGCAGACCGGGGAACCCATCTCCCTTCACAATCAGCGGGAACGGGAGAAAAAAGCCGCCTACAACAGCGCCTATTTTGTGCTCAATGCCCCCCGGCCTCTTCTCTATGAGCGGATTGACAGGCGGGTGGATGAGATGCTGGAAAATGGCCTGGTGGAGGAAGTGGAGCGCCTCCGGGACCGGGGCTGCACGAGGGAGCTGGTTTCCATGCAGGGACTCGGCTACAAGGAGATCCTGGCCTGGCTGGATGGAGAGATCAGTTACGAGGAAGCCGTGGAGATCTTAAAGAGAGACACCCGCCATTTTGCCAAACGGCAGATCACCTGGTTTAAACGGGAGCGGGATGTGATCTGGATCGACAAGGACGCTTTTGATTACGATGAAAAGAAAATCCTGGACTTCATGATCCGGGAGCTGAAAGAGAGAAAAATCCTTCCGGAATTATAATAAAGACGAAAGAGAGTGACCATTATGACAACAGAATCCATGTATCAGGAGATTGGCATCCGGCCGGAAGTCCTGAAGTTTGGAACAAAAATAGAAAAATCCCTGAAAGAGCGTTTCGACCGCATTGATGAGACTGCTGAGTACAATCAGCTGAAAGTCATCCATGCCATGCAGAAAAACCGTGTCTGTGCGGAGTGCTTCAACCAGTCCAGCGGCTATGGCTACAACGATCTGGGAAGAGAGACCCTGGAAGCCGTTTATGCTTCTGTTTTCCATACGGAGAGCGCTTTGGTCCGCCCCCAGATCACCTGTGGAACCCATGCCCTGGCCCTGGCCCTTTCCAGCAATTTACGGCCGGGAGATGAGCTTCTGTCCATTTCCGGCAAGCCCTACGACACGTTGGAGGAGGTCATCGGCATCCGGCCTTCCATGGGCTCCCTGAAAGAATACGGCGTGAGCTACAGCCAGGTGGACTTAAAACCGGACGGCTCCTTTGATTTCGAGAAGATCCGCGAAGCCATCAAGCCCCACACCCGCCTCATCGCGATTCAGCGTTCCAAGGGCTATCAGACCCGCCCGACCCTTTCCGTGGAGAAAATCGGGGAGGCGATCGCTTTTGTAAAAGGCATCCGGAAGGATCTCATCGTCATGGTGGACAACTGCTATGGCGAATTGGTAGAAAAACTGGAGCCGGGCCATGTCGGCGCAGATGTCGTGGTCGGTTCATTGATGAAAAACCTTGGGGGCGGTATTGCGTCAACGGGCGGCTATATCGCAGGAAAGGCTGAATTGATCCATATGGTGGCTGAACGGCTGACCGCACCTGGCATCGGCAAAGATCTGGGCGCAAACTTCAACTTGAACAGTTCATTCTTCAAAGGCATCTTCATGGCCCCTAACGCCGTCAAGAGCGCATTAAAGACGGCGGTCTTCTCTGCCTATATGTTAGAGAAGATGGGATACAACAACGTATCTCCCGCCTATGACGAAGAAAGAACGGATATCATCCAGACTTTAGAGCTTGGCACAAAAGAAAACCTTGTGCATTTCACACAAGGCATTCAGGCATCCAGCCCGATCGATTCCTTTGTCCGTGTCTTGCCGGCGCCGATGCCAGGCTATCCTTTTGATGAAGTCATGGCTGCCGGAAGCTTCACCCAGGGAAGCACGATCGAATTGAGCGCTGACGCACCGATGGTCGAGCCTTACACATTGTATATGCAGGGCGGACTGACTTTCGAATATGGCAAGCTCTCGATCTTATTGGCGCTGACCAACATGAAAAACAATGACCAGTGATCTGGTCCAAACGACTCAACGGGGTGTCTCCACCCCGTTGTTTTCGTCTTCAGCTTTGTCCTCAGCGATCTAGCAGCTGCCCGGCTGTCCGCCATCGATCCGGATGATGGTATTGTTGATGAAGTCCGCTTCATCGCTGATCAAAAATTTGACCAGATAGGCGACCTCCTTGGGATCGCCGTAACGCTTGACCATGATCTTTTCAATCTCTTCCTTCAAAAACTCCTCATCATACCCATCTAATTCATTTTCCGTGCCGATGAATCCCGGCGCTATGCAGTTGACATGGATATAGGGGGCAAACTCAAACGCAAGATTATGCGTCAGAGAAATCAA
>ERZ824488.1153-NODE-1153-length-30843-cov-6.297356_pt1 | contig 30843 bp, 22 predicted proteins | sample MGYA00519936_ERZ824488 | MGnify/ENA primary metagenome ERZ824488 (study PRJEB31778, sample SAMEA3449153) | human gut metagenome | biome: human gut; feature: human-associated habitat; material: faeces | place: United Kingdom | collected 2010/2012 ... | reverse complement strand
GAAGTGCAGTAATGCATGGAGCTGACTGATACTAATAGGTCGAAGGCTTAACCAAAGCCGAGGTTGTTCTGTAAGCGAAGCGAGCAGAACTTCCTCAAGGCAGTCTGGGTAGAAGAAAATCGGATGGAAAGAAACAAAAACATTTCTGTGTGTGGTTTTGAAGGTATATGAAATGAGAGCCAGGAGCAAAAGCTTCTGGTTTTTTTGTTGTCTGAAAGGTTTCTTTTATATGGTCTATTGCTTTTTTTAGCTAAGTTGTTTAAAATATTGATAAAGTATTGATAAAGTATTGCTTTGTGGTGATAAAATTGCACAAAAACCGGTTTTATTTGCCGGATAGAATGAGAGGTAGGATATTATGCTGACAGAAGAAATGGAAATTTTTATGGAAGAAAACCAGGCAGAGGTAAAAGCACTTCTCTGGAAACTTTGTGAGATCCCCTCACCCAGTCATCATGAGGAACGTCGGGCGGCCTTTATCAAAGAATGGTTGGAAATGCAGGGAGCAGAAGGAGTCTTTATTGATGAAGCGAAGAATGTGATCTATCCGTATCATTATGAAGAAGGTGTGCCGACCGCTCTTTTTATGGCACATATCGATACGGTATTCCCGGATATGGAATCCATGGGTGTCCGGGAAGAAGACGGAAAAATGTTTTCTCCGGGGGTCGGAGATGATACAGCTAACGTAGCGATCCTGATGATGATGGCAAAATATGTGGCAAAATATCATCCCAAGACAAACGGAAATCTGATTTTTGCAGCCAATGCCTGCGAGGAAGGACTGGGAAATCTCAAAGGTTCCCGTGCTTTGAACAACCGTTATGGAGAAGATCTGGTCCAGGTGGTTTCTTTTGACGGATATATGGATAGTATCTGTACCCGCGCAGTAGGTTCTGTCCGTTACCGGGTAGAAGTACGGACAGAAGGAGGCCATTCCTACTTTAATTTTGGAAAAAAGAATGCACTGGCAGAGCTTTCTGCCTTGATCCAGGCACTTTATCAGTATCAGGTGCCTCAGGATGGAAGCAAGACAACCTATAATGTAGGCATGGTAAAAGGTGGCACTTCTATCAATACCATCGCCCAGCAGGCAGAGATGCTCTATGAATTCCGCTCAGATAACCTGGAAAGCATGGAGAAAGTGCGGAACTATTTTGAGGAAACACTGGAGAAATTCCGAAAAACAGGTCTGGATATTCGAACAGAGATCATAGGAGAACGTCCCTGCGGAAGAAAAGGAAACGAGGATCCGCGCCAGAAAGAACTTGCGGAACTGTGCCGGAGGATCATTACAAAACATTATGGAAAAGAACCGGTTTTTGCACCTTCTTCCACAGACTGCAACATTCCGCTGTCCCTTGGGATTCCTGCTGCGACCATCGGCCTTTGCCTGGGCGACGGAGAACACACCAGAGAAGAGTGGATCTATACAGAGAGTCTGAAACCGGGCTTTGCCATTGCGGCCGATCTGGTCTCGGAGCGGTTTGTAAGATAAACAGGAAGGGAGAGTTCCTGATGAAAAAAACGAATAAAAGTGCAGGAGTTCAGTATAAACTCATTTTTTACTATGCACTCTTTGCACTTCTTCCCATGTTTCTCATTGCAGTCTTTACTTATGGAAATACGAAGAAAATTCAGCTGGAACGTCTTTATGAGGAGCTGTCCTACCAGATGGAGCATACCATCAAAAATCTGGATGAAAAAGCAAACAATTATTATGCAGTCTCTAATATGTTTTATATGGATAATACGCTGCAGAGTTATCTTACAGCAGACTACAGCCAGAGAGGGTATGAGGATCTTTATTCTTATGTAGATGATCTTTTTAGCAATATCAAAACCTTTAATCCGGATATTACAAAGATTTCCGTTTATACCAGCAACCGCACCCTTCCACAGGATGAGTATTATTTCTATCTGCTGGATCCGGAAAATCTGCCGGACTGGTGTCAGACGACCGGAAACGGTGGGGTCATGCATATGCAGAACACTGGTAACGGAACAATTTCTTTTACCAGAAAACTGAATTTTTATGAATCAGGTCAGTATCAGATATTTGTGTATATGGAAATAACAGAAGATTATCTGAATCAGATGTTGGGCCTGGGAGATGAAGAGATCATCATGGTGCTTCTGGATGATGCTGGAGAAATCCAGGCCTCCAATGATCAGGAACTGATCGGTAAAAATATGGCTTCCATAAATCTGGAAAAGCAGCTTTTTATGAAAAACAATACTGCCTACTGCGGTCAGCTTCAGTTGTTTACGGACAGTCGGCGTTATGATAAAGAAGCGGGACTGGTAGCTTCCAGGATTTTTTTGGTCTTTTTCGTGAGTGCGGTTCTGGCTCTTGCGGCGATTTATCTTTACAGCCGTTCCTTTCGGAATAAAGTGGATAAAGTCCGTCAGGGAGCCAGATCCATTGGTGAAGGCAAACTGAATTACCGGATTTTTCTCCCTGAGAACGGCAGAGGCAGGGATGAACTGGATGAGATCGCGGACTCGGTCAATCAGCTGGGAGAGAAGATCCATACTCTGATTGAAGAGTCTTATAAAAAGGAACTGGATCGGAAAATTTCAGAACTGAATCTTCTGCAGGAACAGATCAATCCTCATTTTCTATATAATGCCCTTTCATCGATTTCTGTGCTTGCCATGGGAAATGGAGACAAAGTTGCCTCTAGGGCAATCCTTTATCTGTCAGATTTTTACCGGATCACGTTGAGTAAAGGAAAACAGGATATTACTATCCGAGAAGAACTGAATCTTCTGGAAAGTTATCTGAAGATCCAGAGAATGCGGTTTGATGATTCCATAGAGGTGGAATATGAACTGGATGAATCTCTTCTTGATGTGCATGTGGTAAAACTGACGCTCCAGCCTATTGTGGAAAACGCGATTCACCATGGCAGAGATGATGATTCAGAAGTTTTCCATATTTTGATCCGCCTCTTTGAAGAGCAGGGAAAAACAGTGTTCGAAGTTATTGATGATGGTTGTGGCATGGATCCGGAGAAACTGATGGATCTACAGAATTCCATGAATCATTCGGAAGGAGGCTACGGTCTTCGGAATGTAAACATTCGGATCAAGCTGCAATATGGTCCTCAGTATGGCGTCTATATTGAGAGTGAAAGGGGATTTGGAACGAAAATACGAATTGAATTTCCAGGGAGAGAAAGGGCAAAAGCATGAGAAAATTTACGAAAATTCTTTTTTTAGTGGCAGTGGCTTTTTTTCTGACTGGTTGTATCGGACCCCAAAAGACAGAGGATACGGAACAGTCAAAGGAAGGGGAGACAGAAATACCGGAAATCACTGTGTTTGATGTGAATTCCGGTGAGTACCAGTTCGATGACCGGATTGCACGGGAAATCATGAAGCAGACGGGTGTGAAAATCAACATCATGGATCCCACAGATGATGTTACAGAGAAAGTGAGTCTTATGCTGGCTTATCAGGACTACCCGGATATGATTCTAATTAACATGGACAATATTCAGAAATATGTAGAAGCCGGTTATCTGGTAGATCTGGAACCTTATATGGAGCGACTTCCGAATGTGGAGCGCATGTACGGAGATGTGCTGAACAGGCTCAGGACAGAAGATGGCAAACTCTATTATTTAAGTAACTGGTACGGAGTAGATGAGGATTCCTCATCAGCATTTCAGATCCGCTATGATTACCTCTGTGAACTGGTAGGAAAAGAACGGGCAGACAGCAATGAGCCTTTTACGCAGGATGAATTTCTGGATCTTTTGAGAAGGTTTCAGAAAAAATATCCGGAATCCGAAGGAAAAACTTCTCTCCCATTAGCTCTGTGTACAAGTCTGAATTATAATACGCCTCTTCGCGGCATGTATGGAATGAAAAATTATTATGAAAACAATGGAAAGTTATATCATCTGACAAGAGATCCTAAATATCGGGAATTGATCCTTTTTCTGAATCAACTGTATCGGGAAGGTTTGCTGGATAAGGAGTGGATCGTGACTCAGAGAACTCTTTTTTCCAAAAAACTTACGGAAGGAAGAGTTTTTGCCACAGCTTGTGCCTACTGGGATCTGGATAAAGACCGCAACCAGGTAAAAGAAAAATGGGGAGAGAATGCGGATTATTATCCTTATAAGGTTCTTGGAAAAGGGATATCAGCAGATGAAACTACTTATAACGGCAGAAGTACTCTGGGCTGGGATGCAATTGCGGTAACTGATCACTGTAAAAACATGGATGCCGTGCTGAAAGTCATCGACTTTCTGGCCAGCGAAGAGGGACAGTACCTGATGCTCTGGGGGATTGAAGGAGAAGACTGGAATTATGTGGATGGCAAACGGACACCGGATGCGGCAATATTGGCAGAGGCACTCAGTGATATCAATCAGGCCAAAAAGAACACGGGTATTCGGCGGTGGAGCTGGTTTATAAAAAACGGTCTTGGGAGTGATGGAAGTCCTTATGACATGATGACCAAATATGAGATATCCAAGGAGGCAAAACTGGGAAATGAACGGTTTCGGACAGACCGGTGGGATACCTCTTTTTATACAAATCTGGATCCTGCCAGCGGTACCGAGGAGGCTCTGATCTGGAAAAATGTTCAGGAAATTTACCAGAAAGCTTATCCGCGGCTGATCGATGCATCCAGTGAAGAAGAATGCCTCCGGCTTTATGATAAAATGATTGCCGATATGGAAGTGGAGGGACTTTCAAAAGCAGAGAAAGTCATAACAGAGAATTATAAAAAACGGATCAGACTGTGGGGAGAGGAATAATATATGTATCGAATTTTACTTGTTGATGATGAAAAGATGGAACTGGAAGCTCTGAAAAATTATATAGACTGGAAAACGCTGGGCATTGATCATGTAGATACGGCAAAAAACGGAAAGGCTGCCTATGAACTGGTACTGGACCGGCAGCCGGATATCGTCATTACAGATATTCAGATGCCTGTCATGAACGGTGTCAATTTGGCGAAAAAGATTTATGAGTGGAACAGGGATATTAAGATCATCTTTTTAACAGGCTATGATGATTTTGCTTATATAAAAGAAGCCTTTCAAGTAAACGCTGTGAATTACATCTTAAAGCCTTTTTCCGAAGAGAGCATCGCTGAGGTGATTCATAGAGCAATCAAACAGATTGAAAAAGAGAATCTTTTTCAGAATTCTGTGGATGTGATGGAAAAACTCCTTCTTCAGCGTCTCTGTACAGAAGAACAGATACCGGAGGACAGACTGCTTCAGGAGCTGAAACAGGTATCCGGGGAAAAAAACGACGGCCGTTTCGGTATGGTTCAGTTTTTTCAGGTTTTTCAGAAGAACCTGGACCGGAGTATGGAGAAAAAACTGGCAGAGATCGAAACTGTCTGGCTGGATGGCAGTACACTGACTTTTTTGATATGGGGATATGTGGATTTTCACGATGCGGCTTTTCGGATCCAGAAGATCCTGAAAGACCTTACAGGAAAAAGTTATGGAGGTGTCTGGCTGAAGCAAAGTGTGGAGAAAGAAGGTCTCCGGGCGGCCTGGCATCAGCTGAAGAGCTGGGAAAAAGAGATTTTTTATGAAGAAAAAGGATCCTTAAAGCCGATACAGGAAAGCTTCAGAGAACCGGAGGGAACTGGAAGAAAAGAGTATTTTCGGGAATTAGAATCTTTTAAGAATCAGCTGGAAGGACTCATACGTGCTGGCCAGGATGCTGAAATCGGTAAACTTCTGGCTCAGGCTTTTACCTTTTTCTCTGAGGAAAAAATAGAAAAAGAAGATGTTTTGCAGTTTCTGTACCGGGTTTCTCTTAAACTGGAGAGAAAGATCATGCCGGAAAATAGAGAGGGAAAGGAGAAACAGAGAGAAAATCAGTATGAGAATCTGCGGAAATGCTGCTGTATCGAGGAAGCCAGAGACTATGTGGATGGGATTTTGAAAATCATAGAGGAGAAGAGGAATCAGCAGCTTGGCGACTGTAAAAGTGCCTATGTAGTCCGGAAAGTCCAGGAGTATGTCAGAAGCCATTACAGCCAGTCCGTGACGGTGGAAGATATGGCTGCAGAGATTCATTTTTCGGCTAATTATATCCGTACTATTTTTAAAGAAGGAACCGGTCAGACAATTCTGGAATATATCACAAATTACCGGTTTGAACAAGCCTGTGAATTGTTGAAAAATCCGAAATACAAGGTGAAAGAGGTCAGTATGCAGGTGGGATATGAAAATGTTTCCTATTTTTGTTCTATATTTACAAAAAGATATGGAGAAACGCCCAATGAATACCGAAAAAAATACTTATAGCAGTGTTAAAAATTGATATGTTTTGGTGAAAAACAGCATTCAAAAATTATGGGATGCTGTTTTTTTGTATATTTAAGATATAAAATGGAAAAAAGAAATATGGTAGAGATGGAAAAATAACCATAAAATATAAAATATCAAAGGAACAATTGAACATATTACACAAAACAAAGGGAGGATAAGAAACATGAAAAAAAGAATTGCATTACTTCTTGCAAGTGTTATGGCAGTCAGCTCTATGACCGTGATCCCGGCAGCAGCCGATGAGGAGCGTCCGACCATTTCTTTTTTTGACAAGAACTCTGGTATCAAAGCATTTGATGATCGTATTGCCGAGGAACTGATGAACCGTACAGGCGTAAATATTGACCTGATCAGCCCGACCGGAGATCCGGGAGAAAAACTGTCCCTGATGCTGGCAGGACAGGATTATCCGGATATTATCCTGATGGACAGAAGCTCCGATATTGTGAACAAATACATTGAAGCAGGCGCTCTTGTGAACTTAAGCGACTATATGGACAAGCTGCCGAATGTGGTTGAAATGTATGGAGATACCCTGAATAAGACCAGATACACGGATGGAAATAACTACTATCTTTCCAACTGGTATGGTCCGGATCCAGATCCAGTAAATGGTTTTATCTGCCGTTATGATATCATGGTTGACCTGTTAGGTCAGGAAAGAGCAGACAGTGATGAACCATTTACCGTTTCCGAGATGGAAGAGGTTTTCAAACAGTTTAAAGAAAAATATCCGACCCTGGAAGGAAAAGATTCGGTAGCACTGATGCTCAGTGAGCCTAAAAAAACAGACGACCTGAATGGAACCTTTGCAGGTATGTATGGAATGAAAACCTATTACAAAGATGAGGACGGAAAACTTCATTTCCGTGTCAGTGATCCGAAATATCTGGAAGCGGTTCATTCCCTGAATGATCTTTATGCAGAAGGCTATCTGGATAAAGAGTGGGTAACACTTACATCTGATCTGAAAAACCAGAAACTGGCAGCAGGAAATGTGTTTGCTTATGCAGGTGCTTACTGGGATGTGTGGACGGCAAACGCCAGCCTGAACCAGATGATCGGTGAGGATGCGAAATACCTTGCTTATAAAGTGGTTGCGGATGATGTGGATCCGGATGAGACTACATTGGGCGGCAGAAGCTCTCTTGGCTGGGACGCTATCGCCATTACCAATAACTGCGAGAATCTGGATGCGGCGCTTGCTTTTGTTGATTACTGCGCAAGCCAGGAAGGCCAGGATCTCCTGCTGTGGGGTATTGAGGGAGAAGATTACACCATTGAAGATGGTGTCCGTACTCCTGTCGGCGATATTGTAGAGCGTTTCAAAGCAGACAACACCAAGATGCAGGAAGAAACAGGTATCACCAGATGGACATGGTTTGTTAAAAACGGTAACCACGAAGACGATGGAACTCCGAGCCGTATCTCCATGGCTAAAAAAGACATCACCGCTCAGTTCGCAGAGAAGAATCTGACCAATACATACTGGGATACCGCAGAATTTGACGGCCTGATTCCGACTGGTAATACTCCGGTTGCTTTGAAAGCACAGAAGGTACAGGACATCATCGCTCAGGCTTATCCGCACATGGTAAATGCTGCTTCTTCTGACGAAGTAGACAGTGTGTATAACCAGATGATGAGTGATCTGGATGCAGCCGGCATCGCTGAGGTAGAGGATGCAATCAATGAAACCTATGCCGCACGTATGGAGCTGTGGAACGAGTAAATCAGGAAACGTAACTGGGAAAGTACGGAACGATTACAAAATAAATAGAAAATATCCGGAAACGCAGTTTGAAAAAACTGCGTTTCTTTGAAGAATTGAAAACGAGGTGACAAAATGAAAAAGATATTCTGGACTTGTACAGAGAATGGAACTTTTGAACTTCACTGGGAAGGAAAAAGAATCCTGCAGGCATATGCACAGGCTTTTCATGTAGACGGAAGAAGAATGGACAGTCGTTATTCCAGACTGACAGATAAAGTAGAAGAAGGAGGCAGACTGAAGCTTACTTTTGAAAGAGACGATGACCTTATTCTGACAGAGGAACTGGAGGTTCTGGAAAATCATGTGCCGGTTGCGAAGGTGAGTCTGTCTTCCAGTGAAGGAAACGGGGTAGAGACGCGTTGCCTGGTTCCACTGGTTGTGCAGGAAGCTCCGGAAACAAATGAAAAACTCTGGAAAAGCCTTTGGTCAAAAATGCTTCTTGTTCCCTATGATAATACCATGTGGCTCCGTTATGAAGCAGTACCGCTTCGTGCAGGCAGAAAGAGCTATGATCTTACAGTCCTTTTTCAGGAGGATACAAGGGAAGGCCTGCTGATCGGTGCGATTGATTTTGATTTCTGGAAAAATGGTCTGATCTGTTCTGCTTATGATGCAAAGAGTATTTGCGCAGTCAGCGGACTTGCAGATGAAGGAAGCCATGATACGGAGGAACATGGAAGCCTTGCAGGAAAAAAGGTATCGTCTTCCCGCTTCGTTGTCCTTTACGGTACGGATTACAGGGAACTTTTAGAGAAATATGGAGATCTTGTTGCAGAAGAAACACGGCCTCTTGAATGGAACGAAGGTGTTCCTTTCGGTTTCAACAGTTGGGCAGGACTGGCATTCAGACTGAATGCGGATAATTACCAGAAAACAGGAAAATTTCTGAGAGAAGAACTGGCGCCGAAAGGATATGAAAACAAGGGAGTCACTTATGTCAATCTGGATGCTTGCTGGAATACGATTCCGGAAGAAGTTCTTACTGCCAGAGTAAAGGAATTGCATGAAAATGATCAGAGGGCAGGAATTTATGATGCACCGTTTGCTTTTTTTGGAAAAGAACCGGATGCGGAGATTCCGGGAATTGCCGGACACTGTTTCAATGAGATCCTCCTTCGGGATTCCAAGGGGAGACTGCTTCCAAGGGTGGATGGCGCGATTCCTTATGATGTGACACATCCGTTGTGGAAGGAATATACAAGAAGAAAATTCAATGACTTTGTAAAATGGGACTTTGATTATGTGAAAGTGGATTTTATGAGCCATGGTGGTATGGAAGGCGTTCATTATGATTCTTCTGTACGGACCGGACGGCAGGCATTAAATGCAGCATATCAGTTTATAGATGAGCTTTTAAAACCGGAAAAAACAGGGAAACCTTTCTTTATCAGCCTTTCGATTGCTCCTCTTTTCCCAAATGGTTACGGTCATGCAAGAAGATTTTCCTGTGACGCATTTGGAACAGCGGAGGATGTAGAGTATGTTCTGAATGCACAGACATATGCCTGGTGGCAGAATCATCGGCTCTATGCGTTTAATGACCCGGATCATAGCTGCCTTTTGAAAAGCTTTTGCATGGATCGTGACAGCAGTCTTGGGGAAGCAAGAGCCAGGTATACCGCTTCTGCGATTGCAGGAACCGTTATGATGCTGAGTGATGATTATGAACGGGAAGAAGCAAAAGAGCGCAGTAGGATTCTTACCGGAAATCCTGAAGTAAATAAAGTGGCAGCTTCGCGGGTGGCTTTTCGGCCGACAGAAGCGGGAGGCACTTCTGCATCCCACTGCTTTACGGCAGTTATTGACGGAAAACAGTATATCGCCATGTTCAGCTGGGAAACAGGAGAGCAGATCGTGGAGTTGGATCCTTTAAGGGCAGGTCTGAAAACAGGAGTTTCCTACAGGGAACTCTGGAGTGGAAAAACTGTCCAGGAAAAGGACGGACGGATTTCATGGAATATAAAAGACTGCGATGCTGCACTGTTTAAGGAAGAGTGAGCAAGCAAAAAGGAGGAAGTTATATGGCAAAAACAGCTGCTGTGAAAGCATCAAAAAAGCCGCTAAAGAAAAGAATATGGGACCAGCGTTATCTATTCCTTCTGATGATTCCGGCTATTATCTGGGTTGCCGTGATCTGTTATGCGCCCATGACCGGTCTTTATATGGCATTCACCAATTATGCACCGTCTACCAAGGGATATTTTCATGACCTTTTAAGTGCACCTTTTGTAGGCTTGGAATGGTTCCAGTACTTTTTTGAAAATGATTTTAAGATGATCATGAGAAATACCATGGCGACCAGTCTTCTGACTCTTTTGTTTTCTTTTCCGGCGCCAATCATCATTGCTATCCTTTTAAATGAGGTACGGAGCACAAAGGCGAAAAAGTTCGTGCAGACCGCATCTTACCTGCCCTACTTTATTTCCTGGGTTATCGCATCCAATATTTTCCTGACCTTCCTCTCAGGAGATGGTCTCATCAACAAAATTCTGCTTGCCCTCCATGTGACGGACGAGCCAATCCTTTTCTTCCAGAAAGGTCCCTACTTCTGGTGGATCATCGCCCTGGCAAACACCTGGAAGAACATGGGTTACAATGCTATTATTTATCTGGCAGCTATTTCTGGTATTGATGCAGAGCTTTACGAAGCAGCAGAAGTGGATGGAGCCAACCGTCTTCAGCGGATCTGGCATATCACTCTTCCGGCTCTTCGTCCCCAGATTGGTATCCTTCTGATCCTGGCTATCGGCGGCATCCTGAATACCGGTTTCGAACAGCAGCTCCTGATGGGAAATAATGCGATCCTGAACTATTCTGATGTACTGGATACATACGCTTACCGTTATGGTATGAAGAATGGCATGTATTCCTATGGTACTGCCGTGGGTTTCTTCAAATCTGCCGTTTCCTTTATCCTGGTGTTGGCTGCCAATAAGATTACTGCGAAACTGAATGATTCTGCACTGTTCTAAGGAGGAGAAAAAATGAAAAGACATAAAAAAATAACAAGAACTCCAGGCGAATGGGTGCTTGATATTGTGAAAGTTGTTTTTCTGGCTTTTGTGGTTGTGGTAACGGTATATCCTTTCTGGAATATCTTTATTATATCCATCAATGACGCAACGGATGCCATCCGTGGCGGACTTTATTTCCTTCCCAGAAAACTGAGCCTTAGCAGTTATGCGGAAATCCTGGGAAGATCCACGTTCCTAGCTTCCATCAAAGTCAGCGTGGGCAGGACGCTGATCGGTACTCCCATTGCTGTCCTGGTGACGGCCATGCTGGCCTATCCCCTTTCCAGAAAAGATCTGGTAGGAAGAAAATTCTGGAACCTGCTGTTTGTATTTACGATGTATTTCGGCGGCGGTCTGGTTCCCTATTACATGGTATTGAAAGGCATTCACATGCTGAATACCTTCTGGGTTTTCATTTTTCCCATGATGATGAGTGTTTACAATATGATCCTGATCCGTTCCTATATTGAATCTATGCCGGATTCTCTCTTTGAGGCGGCTAAGATCGATGGAGCCAATGATCTGGTCGTATTTGTAAAAATGGTGATTCCGTTGTCCAAACCGATTCTTATGACAGTGGCTTTGTTTGTGGCCATCAACCAGTGGAATTCCTGGTTTGACGCCTATCTGTACACTTCTGATCAGGCACTGAAACCCATGCAGTCCATTCTGGTTGAAATTCTGAACCAGTATCAGACCGGTGCATCAACCTCTCAGGCAATGTCCAATGCGAAAGCCGGTGTTACAGTGACTCCTGACAGTATTCGTATGGCAGCTACCATGGTTGCTACACTTCCGATCATTATGGTCTATCCTTTTGTCCAGAAATATTTTGTAAAAGGTATTATGCTGGGCGCTGTAAAGGGATGACCATACATCCTCCCTGTCCCCGGGCGATTTCGTCCGGGGACTTTTCCATGGGGACGGTGTTTTTTGTTTTTTTCCATCCCCAATGGCTAAATCTTAAGAATTCTGAAAATTTCCATGGAGCCATTTCTAAGAGCGGGAATGTATGGTAAAATAGCCTTAAGAACTGTGCAAAGGAGTAAGTTATTTATGGAAAAACAGAAGGTTCTGGACCGGATCAAGAGTTCCATGATGGTCCTGGTGGGGATCGGTACGGAGATTTCGGAAAAACATCATACAAGAGAAGAACTGCTGGCTTTTTATCAGGAGATCGCCGGGGCGGTCAAAGGGAAATTTTACTTTGTGGTCACACTGAACACGGATGATCTGATCTACGAAGCGGGTTTTGATCCGTCGCTTATCGTGGCTCCCTGCGGAAGCGACAGGACAGGCAACGTTATCACCAACGGCCATTATGACGAGAGCGGCTATCTCCCCCAGTGGAAGGCATACCAGACCTGGCTGGGGAATACGCTGAACCGGGAGCTTGTGATCCTGGAACTGGGAGTAGGCTTTGAGTATCCATCTGTTCTACGCTTCCCGGATGAAAAGATGGCCTTTTTCAATCAGAAATCCACACTGGTCCGGATCCACAGTGAATTTCCTCAGATTCCGAAGGAGATCCGGGAGAGAAGCCTTTCCGTGACAGCAGATCCAGTGGACTTCTGGAGTAAGTAAAGAAACTTGTCTTTGTATGGCGCAGCTTTTAACGACAGAAAAGAAGGGAGAACTTTTATGAAGAAAAAACAATTGCTTTGTGTACTGCTGACAGGTATTATGCTTCTCGTTCCGTATTCCGGTGTTCTTGCAGAGGAGCCGGAGATTCAGACAGAAGAGCTGACGCTGGCCTCCGGAGTGGAAGGTGAGGAGGCGATGATCTCCCGCTTTGACCGGTATGTTATGACGGAGGGGCAGGAATATGAGCTGGATCTGGACGGGGACGGAAAGACCGAGACCATCAGCTACAAGGACACTTCCGTCACGGATGAGGACAATGGAAACTACCAGGCAAAGGCGGAGATCTACCGGAACGGGGAGCTCCTTTTCAGTCTGGAGAGCAGCGAGTACAGCTATTACTGGAGATTGAGCTACTGCACAATGAAGGATGGAAAGACCTGTCTTCTGGCAGCCAGTGTCAGCGATAACGACTGGACTGCGGAGCTTCTGCTCTTATCCCAGGAGGATGAGGACAGCCTGACGATCGTCGGAGATCTGGCGGAGCTCTCCCGGAAAAACAGTGAGACCTCCGAAAATTTCCTTTCCGGCTGGGCCCGCTTTGGTTATGTGAGTCCTTCGGAGAAGGAAAATCAGTTTACTGTGACCTGGTCCGAGACCCTGAGGGCAACGGGGATTGTGGAAGCAGATCTCACCTATGAGCTCACAGAGGAGGGCATCCGGCTTCTGGAGCCGCCCTATAAGATCTACCGCCTGGGAATGGATGGCAAGCTGAACGGAGAGGGGCAGGACTGGACCGCAATTTCCGCACTGGATGTGAAAAAGGAGCCGGGAAGTGAAGAAACGGCGTATACAGTGCAGCCGGAAGAAACCGTGAAGCTTCTTGAAACGACCTGCCAGGATGGAAAGATCTGGATCTTCTGTGAGAACAGCAGCAAAGAGCAGGGCTGGCTTGAGGATCCGGAAGAATATTTGTATGATGAAAGCACAGGATGCTCCGGCTGCTTTAAGGAAGCTGTCTTTGCCGGCTGATGTGAGAAGGCACATTTTTTCTTGTAGTCTTGTGTGAAATATGCTAAACTGGAGGGGAATTTTGTAGAAAAATAAGCAAAATTCCCTTTCCTGTTTCTGACAAATAGGGAAGACGAATGAAAAAACAGAGAGTAAGGATGTGAAGACTTGATAGGAATCATTGATTATGATGCAGGCAACCTGAAAAGTGTGGAGAAAGCACTGTTACATCTTGGACAGGAAACGGTGGTCAGCCGTGACCGGGAAACTCTTTTACATGCAGATAAGGTCATCCTTCCGGGCGTGGGTTCTTTTGGAGCTGCCATGGAAAACCTTGAGAAATACGGTCTGGTGGAGCTGATCCATGAGATCGTGGAAAACAATACGCCTTTCCTTGGCATCTGCCTGGGACTGCAGCTTCTCTTTGAAGAAAGCGAGGAAAGTCCGGGCGTAAAGGGGCTTGGGATCCTGAAAGGAAAAATCTTACGGATACCGGAGCACGAAGATTTAAAGATTCCGCATATGGGCTGGAATTCCCTGAAGTTATCCGGGGACGGACGACTTTTTAAAGACCTGCCGGAGGATCCGTATGTGTATTTTGTACACTCCTATTATCTGAAAGCAGAGGAGGATATCGTGAAGGCCAGAACCTGGTACAGCACCGATATCGATGCTTCTGTAGAAAAAGGGAATGTCTTTGCCTGCCAGTTTCATCCGGAAAAGAGCAGCAGGACCGGCCTTCAGATACTGAAAAATTTTGCAGAGCTGGAAGGGGGAAAAGGCTGATATGTTTACGAAAAGAATCATCCCCTGTCTGGATGTGAAAAACGGCCGGGTTGTAAAAGGCGTCAATTTCGTGGATCTGAAAGATGCCGGAGATCCGGTGGCCATCGCGAAGGCCTATGACGAGGCCGGGGCCGATGAGCTGGTCTTCCTCGATATTACGGCTTCCTCTGACAACCGGGCGACTGTGGCAGATATGGTGAGCCGGGTGGCGGACCAGGTGTTTATTCCCTTTACGGTGGGAGGCGGAATCCGTACGGTGGAGGATTTCAAGGCGATCTTAAGAGAGGGCGCGGACAAAATTTCGGTCAATTCCGCGGCCATCAATGAGCCGGAGCTCATCAGCCGGGCGGCGGACAAATTCGGCAGCCAGTGCGTGGTTCTGGCCATCGACGCAAGACGAAGAGAGGACGGCGGCTGGAATATTTACAAAAACGGCGGCCGCATCGATACGGGCCTTGACGCTGTGGAGTGGGCCATCCGGGCAGAAAAGCTGGGTGCGGGAGAGATTCTTCTCACCAGCATGGACGCCGACGGCACGAAAGCGGGCTACGATCTGACCCTCACGCGGACCATCGCCGACGCAGTACATATTCCCGTCATCGCTTCCGGCGGGGCCGGAACAAAGGAGCATTTTTACGAAGCACTGACAGAGGGACATGCAGATGCGGCCCTGGCGGCATCTCTGTTTCACTATAAAGAACTGACCATCCGCGAGGTGAAGGATTATCTTGCCGAGCGCAACGTACCGGTCAGAAGAGAGGGAGAGCGATAAAATGGCAGCGATATCCAATGACTGGCTGGCTCCTCTGAAACCGGAGTTCGCCAAGCCCTATTACGCTACTCTTTATAAGAAAGTAAAAGAGGAGTATTCCACGCGGCAGATCTTTCCACCGGCGGATGATATTTTTAACGCTTTTGCCCTGACGCCTTTAAGCCAGGTGAAGGTCGTGATTCTGGGCCAGGATCCCTATCACGGGGATGGTCAGGCCGAGGGACTTTGTTTTTCCGTGAAGCCGGGAATCGACATCCCGCCTTCCCTGATGAATATTTACAAGGAGCTTCACGATGACTGCGGCTGCTACATTCCCAATAACGGCAGTCTGGTTAAATGGGCAAAAGAAGGCGTTCTGCTTCTGAACACCGTGCTCACGGTCCGGGCCCACCAGGCCAATTCCCATCAGGGCATCGGCTGGGAGGAGTTCACCGACGCGGCGATCCGGATTCTCAACGAACAGGATCGGCCTATCGTGTTCCTGCTCTGGGGAAGACCCGCCCAGATGAAAAAAGCCATGCTGAACAATCCGAAGCACCTCATTCTGGAAGCGCCTCACCCGAGTCCGCTTTCCGCTTACCGTGGCTTCTTCGGCTGCGGCCATTTCAGCCAGACGAACCGTTTCCTGAAAGCCAACGGCCTGGATCCGATCGACTGGCAAATTGAAAACCTATAGATAAAGGAGGAGTATACAAATGGGCAAGAAGATTTTCGGACATCTTTTGTTCGTGGCAGCGCTGGCAGGCTGTGTCGGCATGACCCTGCTCATGGGCAGTCAGGGAACAAAGGAATCCATGCTGTACAATCTGATCTTTCTCGCGATCATGGTCGTCCTGTATTTTGCAGGCCTCATCGGCGGCTTCTTCCGGATGAGCGGCTTGGAGCATGACTTCCAGATTGCAGCGAAGAAAGCCGAGAGAAACGATCCTACACTGAAAACAGACAAGATTTTTGCAATCCGCTCCATCGACAAGCAGCTCAAGGATTTCTGGGGTTACGCAAAGAGCTCCAAGGGCGGTATCGCCGATGTGGAGGATTACATCAATGAGGATCTGGTGGACAGCAGCATCCACAGATCTCTCCTAGAGATGATCCCCGACATGCTTACCAGCCTCGGTATTCTCGGTACCTTCATCGGTCTGGTCTGGGGTCTTAAGAATTTCAACCCGGCAAACTATGACGCGATGACTTCTTCCGTGGCTTCTCTGGTAGAAGGAATCAAGGTGGCTTTCCTGACTTCCATCTATGGTCTGGCTCTGGCTCTCGTCTATACTTATAATATGCGGAGTAGCTACGATTCCCTTGTCACCGCTCTGGATGAATTTCTGGACAAGTTCCATGCCCATGTGATGCCTTCCGCTGAGATGGAGTCCAAAAACCTTATGATCTCCTTCCAGCAGACTCAGGCAGATTCCATCAACCGTATGGCAGATCAGTTCTCCGATCAGCTGGCAGACAGCTTTGAGAAAGTTATCACCCCGGCTTTCCGGAAAATGAACCAGTCTCTTGACATTCTCGTGACTTCCATGACCAAGGGCCAGGAAGAGATGGTCAAAGGCATTTTGGATGAGTTCCTGAAACAGATGAACAGCTCCTTCAAGATGGAGTTTGACGGCTTTAATAAGGCCGTGACGGAGCTTACCCAGGCCCAGGAGAGCAACGCGGTTTACACGAAACAGCTCTATCAGCAGCTGGCCACCGAACTTAACGCCACCTTCCAGCAGGAGCAGAAGAATATGCACCAGCAGATTCAGGAGATGGTTCAGTCTCAGGGCCAGTACATGATCAGCGCCGACCAGGTAATGCAGGACAGCCAACGGATCATGAAGGAGCAACAGAACGCTTACAAGCAGATCATGGATTACATGAAAGAGGCAGAGCAGACCTCCGCCAAATTCTGGGTTGCCTGCAACCAGACCATGCAGAAATATGTCAACGCCGCCGCTTCCGGCCTCGAAGGCTTTACAATGTCCCAGAAATACAATGAGCAGATCTTTGAGGCCAACACCCGTCTCATCGAGAACTACTCCGAAAAAGTGGACGAGTACATGGCCGCCCAGAAAGAGGTATCTGCAGCTCTTGAGCAGATCAAGCGGGTATTTGAAGATCTGGCTGTCAGCAGAGATGATAAGAATGTTTACCTTCACCGGGGAAATCTGCAGAACGTCAGCTCCAACCGGGAACTGGTACAGCAGATGGAAAATATGTTGAAGGAGGAGCAGGAAAATCAGCGCGAAACCATGCAGGAGATGTCCGAGTGGGTTCAGGAGCTGGCAAAGAACGGCGGAAAAGCCAACGCGAAGTTCGGCTTTTTCAAGAATAAGAATGACAGGTAGGGTTGCATATGAAAAGAAGACGTAAGAAAAAAGGAAATGGAAGCTTTAACGTCTGGCGCTCCTATTCCGATATGATGTGCGGCCTTCTGCTCCTGTTTGTACTGATCATGTGCGTGACTCTTTTCCAGGCCCAGAAGACCTATGACGACAGCATCAAGGAGCGGGATGAGAGAATCGCTGCTCAGGCCCAGGTCATCAGCCAGCAGACCACGCTGGATGAGCAGCAGGGCCAGATCGAGGACAAAGACCAGCTCCTGGCAGCCCAGAAGGCAAAACTTGACGAGCAGCAGGCGAAGCTGGATGAACAGCAGAGCAAACTGGATGAGCTGGCAGCGGCCCTGGCTGACAAGCAGATCACGCTGGATGAGCAGAGCACGCAGCTCGCTGCCCAGCAGAGCGCGCTGGATGAGAAGAACCAGCAGCTTCTGGATCAGCAGACCCAGATCGAGAACATCATCGGCGTCAAGGCCGACGTCATTTCAGCCCTGAAAGAAGAGTTCACAGCTCAGAACCTGAACGTGGATATCGATTCCAAGACAGGAGCCCTGATGCTGGACAGCAACGTCATGTTTGACTACAATAAGGCGGAGCTCACCGAAGAAGGTATGGCAGTTTTGGATCAGGTGCTTCCGGTATACTGTCAGGTGCTGATGAAAGAAGAATACAAGGATTATCTGGCAGAGATCATCATCGACGGTTACACCGATACTACCGGTGATTACGCTTATAACTTAAGCCTCTCCCAGCAGAGATCTCTGGCAGTTGCCCAGTATCTGCTCTCGATCGAGGATGATTTCCTGAGCAGTACCCAGGAGGAAGACTTAAAACAGGTGCTCACGGTAAACGGCCACTCTATGTCGAACCCGATTCTGGATGCAGACGGAAATGTGGATATGGACGCCTCCCGCCGAGTGGAAGTTAAATTCCGTCTGAAGGACGACGAGATGATCGACGAGCTCAACAAGATCATGAGCGGAACCACAGACGAGACCGAGACAGAAACCGAGACTCAGGCAGCAGAATAATAAAAAAGCATAAAAAAGCGTTCCCGGACGCCATCATAAAAGGATGGCAGCGGGAACGCTTTTTTTCGCTATGCGTCTTTTTGTGCTTTCAGATTCTTCTGGGCTGTGGAGAGCATCAGCTTGATACGGTTCAGCTGGTTTACTTCGCTGGCGCCGGGGTCATAGTCGATGGCCACGATATTTGCCAGTGGATACTGATGGCGGATCTCCTTGATGACGCCTTTACCAACGACATGGTTGGGCAGGCAGCCGAAGGGCTGGGTGCAGACGATATTGTTGACTCCGCTGTGGATCAGTTCGAGCATCTCACCGGTCAGGAACCAGCCCTCGCCGGTCTGGTTTCCGAGAGAGACAATATCCTTGGCATATTTTGCCAGGTCCTCAATGTGGGCCGGCGGCGTGAAGTGACGGCTGGCCTGGAACTCTCTGGCGGCGGCTCCGCGGATCTGCTCCACGAGCTTGATGCCTATGTTGGAAAGAGTCGCGGTGGATTTCTTCATGCCAAGCGCTTCCGCCTTGAAGTTGCTGTTGTAGAAGCAGTAGAGCAGGAAGTCAATGAGGTCCGGCATAACGGCCTCGGCTCCCTCTGCCTCCAGAAGCTCTACCAGATGGTTGTTGGCAGCCGGCAGGAATTTTACCAGGATCTCGCCGACGATGCCGACTTTCGGTTTCTGCTCGTCGGTGATCGGAATGTTGTCAAATTCCCGGATGATCTGACGGCAGATCTTCTTGAACTGGCCGTAGGTCGGATAACGGCTGGAGATGAATTTCTTGCAGATGCCCACCCATTTTTTATGGAGCTTATCTGTGGTGCCCTTCACCTGCTCGTAAGGCCGCATCCGGTAAACGCAGCGCATGAAGACGTCGCCGAAGAAGGCAGCGTAGACGCCGCGGATCAGAAGCTGGGGTGTGAGCTTGAAGCCCGGGTTCTTCTCCAGTCCGCTTAAGTTGATGGAGATAACCGGAATCTGCTCCATGCCGGCTTTCTCCAGGGCCCGGCGGATGAAGCCGATGTAGTTGCTGGCCCGGCAGCCGCCTCCGGTCTGGGAGATCAGGACTGCTGTCTTATTGAGATCATACTTGCCGGAGAGCAGAGCGCTCATGATCTGTCCCACGACGATGATGGAAGGATAGCAGGCGTCGTTGTTTACATATTTAAGGCCGAGGTTGACGGCCTCTCTCTCGTCCCGGTTCAGAACCTCCAGGCGGTAGCCGGAAACATTGAAGGCAGTCTCGATGAGGTCGAAATGGATCGGTGTCATCTGGGGGCAGAGGATCGTGTAGTCTTTTCGCATCTTCTCGGTGAAGACCACACGGTCAAAGCTGGCGGGAACGACTTTTCGCTCCTCCTTTTTCTCCTCCCGGGCGCGGATGGCGGCCAGAAGAGAGCGGACACGGATACGGGCGGCACCCAGGTTGCTGATCTCGTCGATCTTCAAGCAGGTATAGATCTTTCCGGAGTTGGCCAGAATATCTTTTACCTGGTCGGTGGTAACGGCATCCAGACCGCAGCCGAAGGAGTTCAGCTGGATGAGATCCAGATTTTCCGTGGTCTTCACATAGTTGGCAGCGGCATAGAGACGGCTGTGGTACATCCACTGGTCCATGACGATGAGGGGCCGCTCCGGCTCATTGAGGTTGGAGATGGAGTCCTCGGTAAGAACGGCCACGCCGTAGGAATTGATGAGCTCCGGAATACCGTGGTTGATCTCGGAATCCACATGGTAGGGTCTTCCTGCCAGAACGATGCCGTGGCGGTTGTTGTCCTTCAGCCATTTTAAGGTCTCCTGACCTTTTTCCCACATGGCCTTTCTGGTCTTTGCCAGCTCATCCCAGGCCAGGCGGACAGCCTCCTCGATCTCGGAGGCCGGGATTTCCGGAAACTCTTTGGTAAGGCCAAGGGTGATGGTTTCGGGACTCTCGAAGTTCAGGAAGGGATGGCGGAAACGGATGCTGCCGTCCCTAAGTTCGTCGATGTTATTCTTGATGTTTTCCGGATAGGAAGTAACGATGGGGCAGTTGTAATGGTTGTTCGCATCCGGGAATTCTTTCCGCTCGTAAGGAATGCTCGGATAGAAGATCTCCTTGATGCCCTGACGGATGAGCCAGGTCACATGACCGTGAGCCAGCTTGGCGGGATAGCACTCGGACTCACTGGGGATGGACTCGATGCCCAGCTCGTACATTTTGTGGGAGGAGGCCGGTGTGAGGATGACCCGGTATTTCAGCTTCGTGAAGAAGGTGAACCAGAACGGGTAGTTCTCGTACATGTTCAGAACTCTCGGAATACCGATCTCTCCGCGCTCTGCCTCGTCTGCCTCCAGCGGTGTGTAACCGAAGAGGAGTTTATTCTTATATTCAAAAAGGTTCGGGATCTTTTCTTTATTCTTTTCCTTGCCCAGACCGCGCTCACAGCGGTTTCCGCTGATGAACTGACGGCCGCCGGTGAAGCGGTTGATGGTCAGACGGCAGTTGTTGGTGCAGCCTTTACATTTTGCCATCGTGGTGGTGAACTGAAGCTCGTTGATCTTCTCGATGGAGAGCATCGTGGTTTCGGCACCTTCCACATAGCGCTCTCTTGCGATGAGGGCGGCTCCGAAGGCTCCCATGATACCGGCGATATCCGGACGGATGGCCTCGCAGTCGGCGATCTTCTCAAAACTTCTGAGAACCGCGTCGTTGTAGAAGGTTCCTCCCTGGACAACGATGTGGCGGCCGAGCTCTGTGGCGTCGGAAACCTTGATTACCTTATATAAAGCGTTCTTGATGACGGAGTAAGCAAGGCCTGCGGAGATATCGGCGACGGTTGCACCCTCCTTCTGGGCCTGTTTTACCTTGGAGTTCATGAATACGGTACAGCGGGTTCCAAGGTCGATGGGGTTCTCGGCAAAGAGAGCGGCCTTCGCGAAATCCTGGACGCTGTAGTTCAGGGAGTTGGCGAAGTTCTCGATGAAGGAACCGCAGCCGGAAGAACAGGCCTCGTTGAGCTGTACGCTGTCCACGGCGTGATTTTTGATCTTGATGCATTTCATGTCCTGGCCGCCGATGTCAAGGATGCAGTCTACGTTTGGATCAAAGAAGGAAGCAGCGTAGTAATGGGAGATGGTCTCCACCTCGCCTTCGTCCAGCATCAGGCCGGCTTTGATCAGGGCCTCGCCGTAACCGGTGGAGCAGGAGTAGACGATTCTTGCGGTATCCGGCATCAGGGAGTAGATTTCCTGGACGGCGCGGATGGCGGTTTTTAAGGGGCTTCCGTTGTTGCTGCTGTAGAAAGAGTAAAGCAGGCTTCCGTCCTCACCGACGAGGGCTGCCTTTGTGGTGGTGGAACCGGCGTCGATGCCGAGGAAGCAGTTTCCTTCATAGGTGGAAAAGTCTTTCTTGGCCACGCTGTACTGGTTCTGGCGCTCGGTGAACTTCTCATAGGCTTCTCTGGAAGCGAAGAGGGGATCGAGTCGTGCCACCTCAAACTCCAGCTTGATGTTGGAGGAAAGTTTTTTCACCATCTCGGAGAGGGAAACGGAAACCTTCTCGTCGTAGTTCAGCGCGGAGCCGATGGCTGCGAAAAGATGGGAGTTCTCCGGGGTGATGGCGTGCTCGTCGTCCAGCTTCAGCGTGCGGATGAAAGCGGCTTTGAGCTCGGAGAGGAAGTGTAAAGGTCCTCCCAGGAAAGCCACATGGCCGCGGATCGGTTTACCGCAGGCCAGGCCGCTGATGGTCTGGTTTACGACCGCCTGGAAAATGGAGGCGGAAAGGTCTTCTTTTGTCGCGCCCTCGTTGATCAGGGGCTGGATATCGGTCTTTGCGAAAACGCCGCAGCGGGCGGCAATGGTGTAAAGAGCTTTATAATCTTTTGCGTATTCATTCAGGCCGGTGGCATCCGTCTGAAGAAGGGAAGCCATCTGGTCGATAAAGGAACCTGTACCGCCGGCACAGATACCGTTCATACGCTGCTCCACATTTCCGCCTTCAAAGTAGATGATCTTCGCGTCCTCACCGCCGAGCTCGATGGCTACGTCCGTCTGGGGAGCGCAATGCTGCAAGGCTGTGGATACGGAAATTACCTCCTGAACAAAAGGAACCCCGAGGTGTTTGGCCAGGGTCAGTCCGCCGGAACCGGTGATCATGGGATGAACGGTGAGTTCCCCTAAGGCGTCGTGAGCTTTTTTCAGAAGAGAAGAAAGAGTCTCCTGGATGTTGGCGAAATGCCGCTCATAGTCAGAAAAGAGCAGATTTTTTTCTTCGTCCAGGATCGCGATCTTCACAGTAGTGGAACCGATGTCGATTCCTAAAGTATATCGGTTTTGCGTCATATGTACTTACAGGAAAATCCTGTGTCCTCCTATTCTCTGTATGGAATAAAACGATGGTGTGTCAGACTCTGAGAGAGAAACTTCCTTTTATAATAAAAGGTTTCTCAGAGCATATGAAGCTATTATAGGGCAAAGCCGGAAAAAATTCAACTGACAAAGATACCAAACTGTCAGCTTCTGAATCGAAACTTGTTGCAAAAAAAGCCATATCACGGTATACTAAACTGATGAGCAATCAATGACAAAAAAAGGATGGTGAATCATGTATCAGCTGATAAAAAGAGACGGCAAGGCAAAAAGAGGCCGTTTTACAACCGTACATGGAGTGATTGAGACGCCGGTATTCATGAATGTGGGAACTGCGGCGGCGATCAAGGGCGCAGTCTCCACCATGGATTTACAGGAGATCGGTACCCAGGTGGAGCTCTCCAACACCTATCATCTTCATGTGCGCCCCGGCGACGAGGTTGTGAAGAAGATGGGAGGTCTTCATAAATTTATGGTTTGGGACAAACCGATCCTGACCGATTCCGGCGGATTCCAGGTCTTCTCCCTGGCAGGACTCCGGAAAATCAAGGAGGAGGGCGTGAAGTTCAACTCCCACATCGACGGCAGAAAGATCTTCATGGGACCCGAGGAGAGTATGCAGATTCAGTCTAACTTGGCCTCCACGATCGCGATGGCCTTCGATGAGTGCCCGCCGAGTACCGCCAGCCGGGATTATATCCAGAATTCCGTGGAGCGGACTTACCGCTGGCTCGTTCGATGCAAAAATGAGATGGCCCGCTTAAACAGCCTGCCCGATACGATCAACCCCCATCAGATGCTTTTCGGCATCAACCAGGGCGGTATTTATGAGGATATCCGTATCGAGAATGCTAAGGAGATCGCGAAGCTTGATCTGGACGGCTACGCTGTAGGCGGTCTGGCTGTGGGAGAGTCTCACGAGGAAATGTACCGGATTCTGGACGAGGTTGTGCCCTATCTTCCGTTGGAGAAACCGGTTTACCTGATGGGTGTCGGCACACCGGCCAATATTCTGGAGGCCGTGGACCGGGGCGTGGACTTCTTCGACTGCGTATACCCGAGCCGGAACGGACGTCACGGCCACGTTTACACGAAGTACGGAAAGCTGAACCTTTTCAACGCGAAATATGAGCTGGATCAGAAGCCCATTGAGGAAGGCTGCCAGTGTCCGGCCTGCCGTCATTACAGCAGAGGCTATATCCGTCACCTTCTGAAAGCCAAGGAAATGCTGGGCATGCGTCTCTGCGTGCTCCACAATCTCTATTTCTACAACCATTTAATGGAAGAGATACGCACAGCCATCGAGGAAGGACGCTACAAGGAATTCAAGAAAGCCAAGCTCGAAGGAATGGAACAGGGCGAATAATCAAGAAAAAAGGCTTGATGTATTCGGGAAAATTGTGTATAGTAGTAAGCATGCACAGGCGTTAGCCATAAGGAGGAAAAAATATGTTTTTATTATCAAGTGACACCGCAGCAGCAGGCGGTATCGGCATCGGCTTCACTCTGGTTTACATCGTTGTAATCGTAGTGATCATGTACTTCCTTGCCATCAGACCCCAGAAGAAAGAGCAGAAAAAGCTGAATGCCATGCTGGCAGAGCTGGCTGTAGGCGACAGCGTAGTAACCACCAGCGGTTTCTACGGCGTTGTCATCGACATCACCGATGAGGACGTGATCGTGGAGTTCGGAAGCAACAAGAACTGCCGTATCCCCATGAAAAAAACTGCAATCTCTCAGGTTGAGAAACCGGAAGCAGAATAATTTTACCGAAAAGGCGTTGGATTTTCCAACGTCTTTTTTTATGCATCACTGTAACTTTTTATTGAAAAACAGTGAAAAATGAATTATGATATACTTTAACGCAGCAGAGAAAGGATGATTGTGATGAATTATAAGATAGCAGTGATTTCCGGTGACGGTATCGGTCCGGAGATCGTCCGGGAAGCAAGAAAAGTCCTGGATGTGACAGGAAAAAAATATGGCTTTTCTTTTGACTACACAGATCTTCTCATGGGAGGCGCTTCCATCGACGTGAACGGCGTGCCCCTCACCGACGAGACCATTGAGAAAGCCAAAGCAAGCGATGCAGTCCTGATGGGTTCCATCGGAGGAGACGCCAAGACTTCTCCCTGGTACAAGCTTTCACCGGACAAACGCCCGGAGGCAGGCCTTCTGAAGCTTCGGAAATCATTAAATCTTTTTGCAAATGTGCGGCCGGCTTACCTCTATGAGGAACTGAAAGCAGCCTGCCCCTTAAGAGATGAGATTATCGGCGACGGTTTTGATCTGGTGATTATGAGAGAACTCACCGGCGGCCTTTACTTCGGTGAGAGAAAGACCATCGAGGAAAACGGTGTGAAAAAAGCCATTGATACCCTGACCTACAGCGAGACCGAGATCCGCCGGATTGCCAGGAGAGGTTTCGATATCGCTATGAAGCGTCGGAAGAAAGTCACCAGCGTGGATAAAGCCAACGTGCTGGATTCTTCCCGTCTCTGGAGAAGCGTTGTGGAAGAAGTGGCGAAGGATTATCCGGAAGTCACCCTCGAGCATATGCTGGTGGACAACTGCGCGATGCAGCTCGTCCGTGATCCGAAGCAGTTTGACGTGATCCTGACCGAGAACATGTTCGGAGATATCCTTTCTGACGAGGCCAGTATGGTGACCGGTTCCATCGGAATGCTTTCCTCCGCCAGCCTCAACGAGACAAAATTCGGTCTCTACGAGCCGAGCCACGGTTCCGCGCCGGATATCGCGGGCCAGGACAAGGCCAACCCCATCGCAACCATTCTTTCCGCAGCCATGATGCTCCGCTTCTCTCTGGATCTTGACGAGGCGGCAGATGCCATCGAGGCAGCGGTAAAACAGGTCCTGAAGGACGGCTATCGCACCGGCGATATCATGTCCGAGGGATGCACCCTGGTGGGAACCGTGAAGATGGGCGATCTGATCGCAGAGAGAATCCAGTAAGAGATAGAAGGAGTGTATATTATGAGAAGTGACGCAGTAAAAAAAGGCGTACAGCAGGCGCCGCACCGTTCTCTTTTTAATGCCCTGGGCTTTACCAAGGAAGAGATGGAGCGTCCCCTGGTTGGTATTGTAAGTTCCTATAATGAGATCGTTCCCGGCCACATGAATCTGGACAAGATCGTGGAGGCTGTAAAAATGGGCGTGGCCATGGCAGGCGGAGTACCGAGAGTATTCCCGGCCATCGCCGTCTGTGACGGTATCGCCATGGGCCATGTGGGCATGAAGTATTCTCTGGTTACGAGAGATCTGATCGCCGATTCCACAGAGGCTATGGCAATGGCTCATCAGTTTGATGCTCTGGTTATGGTTCCGAACTGTGACAAAAACGTCCCGGGTCTTCTGATGGCAGCAGCCCGTCTGAATATCCCCACTGTATTTGTCAGCGGCGGCCCGATGCTGGCCGGCCATGTGGAAGGCAGGAAGAGAAGCCTTTCCAGCATGTTCGAGGCAGTAGGAGAGTACACCGCAGGTAAAATCAATGCGGAAGAGCTGGAAGAGTATGAGTGCAAGGTCTGCCCGAGCTGCGGTTCCTGTTCCGGTATGTACACCGCCAACAGCATGAACTGCCTGACCGAGGTTCTCGGCATGGGCCTCCAGGGGAACGGCACGATTCCGGCTGTTTACTCTGAGAGAATCCGTCTTGCGAAAAAAGCTGGCATGCAGGTTATGGAGCTTCTCCGGAAAAACATCCGCCCGAGAGACATTATGACCAGCGAGGCCTTCATGAACGCCCTGACCGTAGATATGGCTCTCGGCTGTTCCACCAACAGCATGCTTCACCTTCCGGCTATCGCTCATGAGGCAGGCGTGGAACTGAATGTGGATATCGCCAACGAGGTGAGCGCACGGACTCCGAACCTCTGCCATCTGGCGCCGGCAGGCCCGACTTACATGGAGGACCTGAACGAGGCAGGCGGCGTTTATGCCGTGATGAAAGAGCTGACGAAGAAAAATCTTCTGAACCTCGACTGTATGACTGTGACAGGAAAGACCGTCGGCGAAAATATCGCAGACAGCGTCAACCGCAACCCGGAAGTTATCCGCCCCATCGACAATCCCTACAGCACCACCGGCGGCCTGGCTATTCTTAAAGGAAATCTGGCACCGGACTCCGGCGTTGTCAAACGTTCCGCTGTTGTGCCTGAGATGATGGTTCATGAAGGACCGGCCAGAGTCTTCGACTGTGAGGAGGATGCGATCGCAGCCATCCTCGGAGGCAAGATCGTGGCAGGGGATGTGGTTGTCATCCGTTACGAGGGACCGAAAGGCGGCCCGGGCATGCGTGAGATGCTGAATCCGACCTCCGCGATTGCAGGTATGGGTCTTGGTTCCAGCGTAGCCCTCATCACAGACGGCCGTTTCAGCGGAGCTTCCAGAGGAGCCTCCATCGGCCATGTGTCCCCCGAGGCAGCTGTGGGCGGTCCCATCGCTCTGGTGGAGGAGGGAGATATCATCTCCATCAATATTCCAGAGAACAAGCTGGAACTCAAGGTCAGCGATGAAGTGCTGGCTGAGAGAAGAGCAAAATGGCAGCCGAGAGAGCCGAAGATCACTACCGGCTATCTGGCCCGCTATGCAGCCATGGTTACATCCGGAAACCGCGGCGCAATCCTTGAAATCCCGAAGACAAAATAAGTGACTAACTGGAGGAAGAAGAATGAAATTAACAGGTTCCCAGATCGTTGTAGAATGTCTGAAAGAGCAGGGAGTGGATACCGTTTTCGGTTATCCCGGCGGCGCGATCCTGAATATCTATGATGAACTCTATAAACATGACCAGGAGATCCGTCACGTCCTCACCTCCCATGAGCAGGGAGCTTCCCACGCGGCGGACGGCTATGCGAGAGCCACCGGAAAGGTCGGCGTCTGCATGGCTACCTCCGGACCAGGCGCTACCAATCTGGTCACTGGTATCGCCACCGCATACATGGATTCTGTTCCCGTCGTTGCCATCACAGCCAACGTGACCGTCCCCCTTCTGGGCCGGGACAGCTTCCAGGAAATCGACATCACCGGTGTTACGATGCCAATCACAAAGCATAACTTTATCGTAAAAGACGTTACGGAGCTTGCTGATACGATGCGCCGCGCCTTTTTCATCGCCCAGGAAGGCCGTCCCGGTCCTGTCCTGGTAGATATCACGAAAGACGTGACCGCAGCTGTGACGGAATATACCCGTCAGGAGCCCTGGCCGGTTCTGCGGAGCACCGAATATATCAAAGATGCAGATCTTGAGACGGCTGCGGAGATGATCAACAAGAGCGAGCGTCCCTTCCTCTATGTGGGAGGCGGAGCCGTGATCTCCAACGCTTCCGAGGAAGTGCGGGCTCTGGCTCACAAGATCAACGCTCCCGTGGGCGACAGCCTGATGGGAAAAGGTGCTTTCGACGGCAGAGACGAGCTCTACTGCGGCATGATCGGTATGCATGGCACAAAGGCTTCCAACTTCGGTGTGACAGACTGTGATCTGCTCATCGTCATCGGCGCCCGTTTCAGCGACCGTGTGGTTGGAAAGGTCTCCAAGTTTGCCGAGAATGCCAAAATTCTTCAGATCGATGTGGATCCCGCAGAGGTCAACAAAAACGTCATGGTGGACGCTTCCATCATCGGCGATGTGAAGGAGGTGCTCAAACGCCTGCTTCCGAAGCTGGATGAGAACGCTCACGAAGACTGGGTAAAACATATCGAGGAGTATAAAAATAAATTCCCGCTGAAATACGATCCTGCAGGTCTCACCGGCCCCTATGTGGTGAAAGAGCTCTACCGGATCACCGAGGGAAATGCTCTGATCGTCACCGAGGTTGGTCAGCATCAGATGTGGGCGGCTCAGTATTATAAATACAAAGAGCCCCATCAGCTTCTGACTTCCGGGGGCCTGGGCACCATGGGTTACGGCCTGGGCGCAGCCATCGGAGCCAAAGTGGGCTGCCCGGAGAAGACCGTCATCAACATCGCCGGAGACGGCTGCTTCCGTATGAATATGAACGAGATCGCCACCGCTGCCCGGTACAACATTCCGGTCATCGAGGTTGTCATCAACAACCATGTTCTGGGAATGGTGCGTCAGTGGCAGACTCTTTTCTACGGAAAACGCTATTCTAACACGATCCTCAACGACAACGTGGATTTCGTGAAGCTGGCAGAAGCCATGGGAGCAAAAGCAATCCGTATCACAAAGATGGAAGAGGTAGAGCCTGCATTAAAAGAGGCTCTGGCATGTCCGGGACCTATCGTACTTGACTGTATGATCGATCAGGATCTCAGCGTATTCCCGATGGTACCGGCAGGCGCAAGCATTGATGATATTTTTGATGAGGAGGATATGAAAAACAATGAGCAGAGTGTATAATTTTTCCGCAGGACCGGCTGTACTGCCGGAAGAGGTACTGAAAGAAGTTGCAGAGGAGATGATGGACTATCAGGGAACTGGTATGTCTGTAATGGAAATGAGCCACAGAAGCGCTGATTTCCAGAAGATTATCGACGAGGCAGAGCAGGATCTTCGTGATCTGATGAAGATTCCGGATAACTATAAAGTATTATTCCTTCAGGGCGGAGCTTCCCAGCAGTTTGCAGCAATCCCCATGAACCTTATGAAGAACAAGGTTGCTGATTACATTGTAACAGGACAGTGGGCAAAGAAAGCATACCAGGAAGCACAGAAATATGGAAAAGCAAACAAGATCGCTTCTTCCGAGGATAAGACTTTCTCCTATATTCCTGACTGCAGTGACCTTCCGATCAGCCCGGATGCAGACTATGTATACATTTGTGAAAACAACACAATTTACGGAACAAAATTCAAGAAACTTCCCAACACAAAAGGAAAAACTCTGGTAGCAGATGTTTCCTCCTGCTTCTTATCCGAGCCTGTTGATGTATCCAAATATGGCATCATCTATGGCGGTGTACAGAAGAATATCGGACCTGCAGGTATGGTAATCTCCATCATCCGCGAAGATCTGATCACAGATGATGTTCTGGAAGGAACACCTACTATGCTGAAATTCAAAACACAGGCAGATGCAGGTTCTCTTTACAATACTCCAAATTGCTACTGCATCTATGTATGCGGTAAGGTCTTCAAATGGCTGAAGAAAATGGGCGGTCTGGAAGAAATGCAGAGACGTAACATTGAGAAAGCGAAAATCCTCTATGATTTCCTTGATCAGAGCAAGCTTTTCAAAGGAACTGTTGTACCGGAAGACCGTTCTCTCATGAATGTACCATTCGTAACAGGTGACAAGGACATGGATGCCAAATTTGTAAAAGAAGCAAAAGAGGCAGGACTTGTAAACTTAAAGGGACACCGTACAGTGGGCGGTATGCGTGCAAGTATCTACAATGCTATGCCAAAAGAAGGTGTGGAAGCACTGGTTGCTTTCATGAAGAAGTTTGAGGAGGAGAATGCATAATGTTTCAGTATCATTGCCTGAATCCCATTGCAGAAAAAGGTCTGGGATTATTTGATGAAGAATATAAGAAAAGCGAAGATCTGCAGGAGTGTGATGCAGTCCTTGTAAGAAGTGCAAAGATGCATGACATGGAGCTTCCTGAGAGCGTAAAGGTAATCGCACGTGCAGGTGCAGGTGTCAACAATATTCCTGTAAAGGACTGTGCAGAAAAAGGCGTGGTAGTATTCAATACACCGGGCGCCAATGCAAACGGTGTGAAGGAGCTTGTACTTGCAGGTATGCTCCTTGCTTCCCGTGATATCGTAGGTGGTATCGAATGGGTTGCCAAAGAGAAAGACCAGGAAGACATCGATAAACTTGCTGAGAAACAGAAAAAACAGTTTGCAGGATGCGAGATCATGGGCAAGAAACTGGGTATCATCGGTCTTGGTGCCATCGG
>ERZ824488.1151-NODE-1151-length-30864-cov-24.588886_pt1 | contig 30864 bp, 31 predicted proteins | sample MGYA00519936_ERZ824488 | MGnify/ENA primary metagenome ERZ824488 (study PRJEB31778, sample SAMEA3449153) | human gut metagenome | biome: human gut; feature: human-associated habitat; material: faeces | place: United Kingdom | collected 2010/2012 ... | reverse complement strand
GTTGGCATAGCCCGTAATGATGGCCTCTGTGGTGATCGCGCCGGGGTTGGCAGCAAACTCGTTCCATCGCGCCTGCGCGCCGGTCATGTCAAGGTCGGTGGCGATTTTGAGCACTTCCTCCGGCAGCGCCTCGCCGAACATGGAGGTCAGGCCGGGAAGCTCCACCTCGCGGTTGTTGAGGAAGGTCTGGATGGCCGCGATCTGCTCCAGCGCCGTGGTGAAGTCGATTTCCGGGAACATGGCCTGAATCTCGCCCTCAGTCATGCCGCTATCCAGAAGCGACTGAATCTGGGTGAGCATGGCGATGTACTCGGTCATCGCGCCCTCGTCCATGGCAGCGGAGATCGCGTTCAGGTCTTCCAGCAGCGCAGGCTTTTCGGTTTCCGTCGCCGCACTGTATTCGCGGAGCTTTTGGGTCAGCGCATCCACATCTGCGGCGGCTTTCTGGATGTCCTCCTGCTGCCAGACGGGCATGACCACATCCGCCAGCAGCTGTGCATACTCCATCGCCGCAGCCCGGCGTTTTTCGGTGTACTCGCTGTTGAGCTGCTCCAGCGCAGTCTGTCGCTCGGTGCTGTCCTCCATCAGCTGAATGAGCGCGTATTCCTTGTCGTACTGCGTGTCGATCTGCTGATTGACGGCGGCAAGCCCCTCGGCGGCGGCTACCAGCGCGTTCTCGTAGACGGTCACATCCGCGTCCTGCTTGCCTCGCGCTTGTGCGCGGGCGACCTCGGCTTCCAGCTTCTGCCGGATGGTATCAAAGCCGTCCACGTCCTCCGGGGTCAGGTGATACTTGATTTTAATGGCCTCACGGGTGTCGATCAGCTCCTGCAGCCGGATTTTTTCCTTTTCGGTCAGGAAGCCGTTCTGCCGCTTTTTCAGCAGCCGCTCGATCTCCGTATCCATCTGATCCAGCGCCTGAATGTCCGCTGCCAGCCCCTGAGATACGCTGGTATAGCCGCTTTTGTCGGCTGTGTCCTTGAGCGCCTGCAGCTCGGTGCGTGTGCTGTCTGTCAAGCTTTTGAAGGAATCTGTCCAGTGTGCAACGATTTCATTGCTTTCCTTCTCACCGTCCGTCCAGACGGCAATCAGGCCGTTCAGCCATGGCATACCATTCCAGATGGCGCTTGCGCTGCTGATAATCCGGAACGGCGAGCAGCAGACCGATGTCGATGGTTTGTAAAAGGTCAAGCATGACAATCTGATCGTCGCGGAGGTAGGGACGAATGCTCTGTCCCTTTTCCAAGCCGTGTGCTTCCCGAAACTGCTTTGCCGACATTCCGATCACGATGCGGTTGAGCATGTCGCATTCGTTGGAGTAGTGGTAGGGCTTCGCGTCCGGGTGGAGCAGACGAATCTGCGCCGTCAGCTTCGGGAACTGCTCACGCGCCGAAACCAGTGCGCCGATGAATCGCTCCATTTCGTTGAATCGCTTGATATAAAATTCCTTGAACCGGGCTGCCTTTTTGCCGGTAAAGCCCATGACCAGCGCGGTGAAGCCGTCCCGCGTCATGGCATAACAGCGCTGCTTTCTGCCGCGCACATCGGTGTAGCTAATCGGTGCAAAATTGCACCGATTAAATTCGGCACTGTAGCCGGAATCCTCAGAAAGAATCTGGTCGATGCTGCGAAGAACTTCTCTGTGACCTTTCTCAAAGGCATCCGCTACAAAGCGGCTGTCAACCAGTGCAGTATCGTTGTAGTCAGCAAACATACCGTGTTCATCCATAGGGATCAGCTGCTTCATTTTCACATGCCTCCTTTGTGCCTGGGGCTGTTGCTGGCGGCGTTCCAGCGCTTGCGGCTGCATTCCGCGCAGCAGACGCCCATGCCGAACAGATCCAGCTGCCCTTCATCGTCGATGACGTCATTCAAATCGACGGAAACCTCCTGCCCACAGTCGGGGCAACGGGTGAACACGTTCTCATCGGTGATCTCGGTCAGCAAGGTTGTGCTCTCATCGAGATGGGATTTGACATAAAACATATTGTGGAAACCTCCCTGTGCGTGATAGAGCAAAATGCCCTTCGCTTTCCTGTTCGGACAAGCGAAGGGCGAATGTGGACATGGGAGGTCAATCTTTTTTATAGAAATCGGTGGCATAGCCGTCGGCGCGAAGATGCAAGCCCGGAGCCCACGGTGGCGTTCTGCCCATCTGCTCGCACACGGTTTCCAGCGACATACGGGGATCGGCCTCGATGATCAGTTCGTCGTGGACATGTGCCACAATGGAGCAGCAGTGGAGCGTCTGCATGGCGTAGCACAGAATGTCGCGGCTGATCGCCTGCACGATGTTCTCCACGAATTTCGGGCCATAGCTTTCCAGACGATCCCATTGTCGGGCAGCGCTCAAGCCCATATAGGTCGCGGCGGGGTTTCCAAATTGGTTCTCGCCGATGCGCGGCTTCACATATGACAGCTGCCGCCCAGAGGGGAGCGTGATAAACAGCATGCCGGACTGGCAAGTGAAGCGAATGCCGTGCGTCTCAGTGGAGGACTTCACGCGGATCGCCGTCACGACCGCGTCGTCAACAGCCCACCAGAGCTTTACGATCATGGGGTTTGCTGTGCGCCAAGCGGCCACCAGCGGTTTCAGTTCCTCTTCCTGCAAACCCATTTCAAGTGCGCCCATAGCTTTCAGGGCACCAACCGAGCCGCCGTAACCGAGCGCCAATTCAGCGATTTTTCCTTTTTGCCGCAGGTGACCATTGATGCCGTGCTTCTCGACCGGCACACCAAACATCTGACTGGCACTGGCACAGTAGATATCCTTCCCGTCGGCGAACACCTGCTGCCGCCAATCCTCACCAGCCAGCCACGCGATTACGCGGGCTTCGATGGCCGAGAAGTCGGCGACGAAAAAGGTGTGTCCAGAACGAGGCACAAAAGCCGTGCGGATCAGCTGGGAAAGCACATCCGGGATGGAATCATAGAGCATACGCACCGCGTCATAATCCCCGGCGCGGACGATGGCACGCGCCTGTTCCAGATCAGGCATCTTATTCTGGGGCAGATTCTGAAGCTGAATATTCCGGCCAGCCCAGCGTCCAGTTCGAGCGCCGTAGAATTGAAAGCATCCGCGTACACGCCCATCGGCGCAGACCGTCGCTTCCATAGCCTGATACTTTTTGACGGAGCTCTTCGCCAGCTGCTGCCGGAGAACAAGCACAGACCGCAGTGGTTCCGGGGCGGTCTTGAGCAGCTCCGCGACCTGCTTTTTACCGAGCGTTTCTGTTTCCAGTCCGTTATCGGCAAGCCAGTCCTTCATCTGCTGCACGGAGTTCGGGTTATCCAGCATGGTGAGCTCTTTCAACTTGGCAGTCAGTTCCTCGCGAGAGCGTTCGTCGATGGAAATGGCGCTGCGCACCAAAGCCATGTCCACGGCGAGGCCCCGGTCGTTGATCTGCTGGTCGAGGTGATATTGATCCCATACCGCATCTGGCACAGGATACTTCCGCAGCCGCTCCTGAATGCCCATTTCAGTTTCCACGTCGCGCAGGTTGTAGGCTTTGAAGGTCGACCATTTGTCGGGCGCATCAGCGGGCAAATGCCGCTGTCCGTCCTTGCCCGGAACACAGAAATACTTGATGAGGTCTTTGCCTTCCGTGAGCTTTTGCTTATCCAGCCCCAGTGCGGCTCCAGCATCCTTCAGGGATAGCGGCAGACCAAGATAGGCTGACCAGACCATGGTGCAATGCCAGCCCACTGGATCGAGATAGCCCATACAGGGATCGTCAGGGGTAGAGTAGTGTTCGTTGTGAAGCGGATAGCTGTTTCGGCGCAGCCACTCAGACAGGCAGACGCGTTCAAAGTTGGCGTTGAATGCCCACTTGTGTACTCGCTCATCTGACAGTGCGTCGATTATTTCGGGTGGGATCTGCTCACCCTGCGCCAAATCGACTACCTGTACCGGGCTGCCGTCGGCGCTGAAGCCAAGCAGCAGAATGTCAAAATCAGGGCTTTCCACATAGCGATAAACCGAGGATTTTCCTAAATCGACGCTGCTGTACGTTTCCAAGTCGAGGGATAGTGTTTTCATATAGAACCTCCTGCGAAAAGGGCGGCGATGAAACACCGCCGCCCCGATGGGTCACTTGTCGCTGGTTTCCTTGAGTCTGCGCTTCTTGGCACGATGCTTCGATATCAGATCACTGATGAGGTTGATCAGGAGACCGAGGAACGTGCCGATAAAGTTTCCAATCGTCGCCGAGAAGCACACGAGCAGCATTCCGTGTTCAAATTCCGTCATAGCGCCCACCTCCGTCAGGACAGGAAATCCTCGTCGTCATCCGCAAAGTCGCTCTCCGCAGAAGCCCTGCCGCCCAGAGGTTCGCCGTCACGAATCTTCTGCAGGTTGTTGAGCCCGCAGGCGATGCCGCGATTGCCGTTCGAGTTGAAGGCGTAGAAGGAGATGCTGGCGCGACCGTACACGCCGGAGTAAACCTCGCTGCGGGTCAGGATGGGATTGCAGTCCGCATCTACCACACCCGGCGCGGTGGCAGAGTTCGCGTTGACGAAGTAAGCGTTCTTGTAGGCCAGATCGTCGGGGCGCTCCGTGTCGCCGTCGCGCAGGGGGTTCTTGATGGCCACCAGCGGGGGCACGGTCTTGCCGTTACCGCGCAGCTTGCTCTCGCCGTCATGATAAGCGGCATCGATGGCAGCCTTGATCTTGCGAACGGTCGCTTCGTCGGATTTGGGGATAATCAGGGAAACGGAGAATTTCGGGGTGCCGCCATTGATGCTCTTGGCGTCCCAGACGTTGCAGTAGCTCCAACGGGTGTCCTTGCCGGTAATAACCTTGGTGGGATTGATATTCTTAGCCATACAGATGTACCTCCAATCAATTGTTGGCGAAGTCGTTCTTCGCGTTTGTCATTTCGGGTCTTTTGTCGCTGGTGGGGACGAGCACAGGCTTACCCTGCGGGCGCTCCACCAGATCGGAGAGTAATGTGGCAAACTGCTTCTTACCGAGCAGCTTTTCCATGGCGGTAATGCCGAGCAGCTTGTGCTCGTAGGGGTCGTGGCCGGTGTCGCTGACGATCTGTGCCACGGCGGTTTCGTCGGTATACCTGCGGTTCGACCTGCCTTCGACCAGCTTCCAACCGTGGAAGCGTGTGCCGTGAAGGGCTGCGTTCAGGGCGTATTCCTTGACGTCGCCTGCCCAGCTGATCAGGTCGTCCAGCTTATCGAGGATCATGGCGATCTCTTCGTCGGACAGCGTGGGTGGCAGTTTGAAATCGTGCTGTGCCATGGCAAGGTTGGCTTCTGCCCGTTTCCGGCAGGTATTGCGCAGCTTACAGAATCGGCACCAGCTACCTGCGTTCAGGTCGCCTTCGCCCTTGTAGGCTTGATCGGCCAGCGGGCGAAGCGTGTTCTCTGCCCAATCCAGCAGGTCAGTCTTGGAAATCATGTCCGTACTGATGCTGGCGAGCCGGGGCTGGTAGATGGTCGTGACTACTGTGTCGATGTCGTACAGTTCGCCGAACATATCGAGCGCACCGAGGGCGTAAAGGCGCATTTGACTGTTGCATTCTGCCGAAACGGGCACCCCGGTTCCGTACTTGAAATCGACCACGTGGAGCGTACCATCCGCGACGATGACCGCGTCACCTGTACCGTAGCCGTCCTTCACCCAGCGGGAGTAGTCCAGCTTCTGTTCCACCATAACGATGGGATCGGAGCAGGTTTTCCGAATCTCCTCCAGCAGTTCCAGCACGAAGGCCGCATAGCCGGTAGCTGCGTCCTCCATGGTGCCGTCGTAATACTGAAGGCCGATGGGGGTATCCAGAGGGTTGTGTGCTTCCATGCCCAGCAGCTGCCGGAGCTTGAATTCACACAGTTCGTGGGCTTCGCTGCCCTCGGCGGCATAGATGCTGCCATTGTCGGGGATGCGCTCGGTCAGCCTGACCGAAGGCGGGCAGTTCAACCAGCGATGGCTGGCTGATGCTGAAAGTACAGCGTGGTTAGTCATCCGCGCCAACCTCGGTTCCGATTGCCTGTGCCTCAAGAAGCAGATCCGCATAGTCGTCCGGGTTTACAGCGGAGAGCTGTGCCGCACCGTAGCGTTTGAGCAGTGCGCGTACCTGCACTCCGTAGCCCGCTGCGCTCTTGGCGGCCAGTTCGGCACGGACTTCCTCTTTGGTGATGGGCTTGGGTGCCGGTTCTTCCTTGGCGGGCTCTTCACTGGAGAACAGCTGCGTCAAGGAATCCGCCACACTGTTCAGCGCCGCCGCCGCGTTCCTAAGCTCGTCGATTGCGATTGACAGTTCGTTCATGCGGGACATGTGTGCTTCCTCCTTCCTTGTGTTGACTCTGATTGGGACTGTACTTGGCCATCTTTTCCACCTCCGTTCCGGCGCTGTAGCGTCCTTACACCTTCCTGTTCGGACAGGCCGGAACGGAATGTGGACATGGGGTCAGGAATTTTCTTCGATTTTCTTTTCAAGTCGTACAGCGGCACGCTTGACGAGCTTCAACACACCGGAAGGGTCTTTTCCCAGACGCCGGGCAAGCTCACGGGCGTTGTACCCAGCATTAATGAAGCCGGTCAGGATATCGCGGTCGGAATCGGAAAGGGCTTTGAAGGAAGCATCGTGTTCTTTGGTAAGGAAGATGCTTTCTGGAGTTTCTTCCGATACCAGCCATGTGCTCTGCATATCGTCGCCTTCAGCAGCCGAATCATCAAACTGGTCAAGGTGAACGACCGTCATACGACGGCCTGCGCGAATGCCTTCCTGCTCCCGATAAAAGCGTTTGTACTCGGTCTCGAATTCACGATATGCAGCAGCAAACTGCTCTGCGCGTTCAGGGTCATAAGGGAAGAGATAGGCGCAGCCGCCGTCAAAATCGATGGATACTTGTCCCATGGGATAAGGTTGCTCTGCCAGCAAGCGTAGAAATACCGAGCGTGAGATTAGCTTGGCAGTGGTCTCGGTCTCACAGTAATAGTGCCGCATGGGCTTGAATTCGCGGGACAGCTTGGGGATGAAGGGACTGTGCTTCTGATTGGCCATGGTGATCGCTCCTTTTCGTTTTCGGTCGTTGATTGACAGAAAGCGAATGGAGCGAAATGCAGCCGCCCAGACGCTTTCTTGCATCTGTGGGAGCATTCGCATCATTTTGAGGCGCACTTAAATAAGGCCAGCCTCCAAATGAAGGATTGCTCCTTTATGGGCTGCACCTGCCGTCTTCTCACGGCGTGCAGATCACCATCCTGAACGAGAAGATTTCATCGGGAGCTACCCGATGCGAACAGGATAGGAAAGATAAAAAAATACAGCAGAAGGACTCCCATAAGGGGTGTCCACTCTGCCGTATTGCGGTCTGGTGGGGTTGTTACGCTTTTTTTCTCTTGTATATTACTTTTATTGGACCGGGTTGCATCTTGAGAAGAGTGATGTTTTTACCTTGGACAATTTCAATCTGTCCCTCCTGTTCATTTACTGTACAAGCTAATTGGTGTGCGTCCGGATGCTTTATGCGGCGAACTTCAGATTCTTTTTCCATCAAACTCCTCCTGTTATTTGTAAAGCTAACAGCTAACATTGCGGGTAAAAAAATATGTCAATTATCCCGTATTCGATGAACAGCAAGTGAAACCAAATATGCTAGCCTGCTGGTTTCTTACTGGATATTCTTTATCCACGTAACCAAGGTCAACCAAACGATAATATGCTGCTTCTGTTGAGACATTGAAAGTTTCCCCCATAGCATAAGCAAGACCGTATCCGCTCATCACGTTCCTATTAAGCGGATTTCGAGCGACCATAACTGCCACCATGGACTTTGGCATTAGAATAGCAGCTGATAACCGGTTCGCCTGCCATTCGACCCTACGAATATCCGTCCATACCACAGAACTTTTCTCACGTAGATCGTAATAGTCGGATCGGCATCGAATCCCGGCGGCTTCTTCTTCGTATAAAGAACAATGCCCATCATTTCTTAGAAAAAACTGCTCGTGAAGAACGCCATGGGAAGCCTCATGACCAAGAGTAAAGCGGTATCTCTTCTCCTGCTTCTCATCCAACAGAGTTTCATCAATAATGATTGTATGGGAATTAACATGAATATACTCTGCGCGGTTTTTTTCGGGAATGTAGACAGGTATTTTATCGGATGACGTAAAAATCGTGGTGCCGAGATAAAGACCACAATGCGAGAGAAATTTGTAATCCAGACCCATGTGGAGATATCGCGTAACAAATCGATCAATATCAATTGTCTTGGGTTCCAACGGAGGAATCTGGAGAAAATCCGTAACGAGTCTTTCACCGATGGTGTCGAGTTCTGAACCAGAAATCACAGGTGCACCATTGGGGTTCAGTTTTAGAACAGGGTGATACATAATTCAGCGTTTACCTCCTGCTTTTTAAATCCTCAACAAACTTTGCCCATTCATCTTCTCCCGCGTCCAAATCTCTCGCTGTGCGCAGTGCTGCACTGACATAGTCACGTTCCATGATATACTCCGGAAGATCCGGAGCAACACCCCCTTTTTGTCTACCAACGATGTCGTACATTTCAGCTTTCTCTGCCGCGTTAAGTGATAAGACTTCCGCAAGCCTTTCCAAACGTTCAGGGGTTAATGGTGCTCGGCGATTTTTCTCGACATCACTGAGAAAAGGAGCCGAAACATCAAGTTTTCGAGCCAATTCTCGCAAAGTGATGTCTTTTTCTTCACGCTTTGCAGTTAGATACTCGCCAAATGTGATGTTGGTGATTGCCATGGTCGCATCCTCCTTTATCAAATGTGGTTGTAAGCCGTTTGCTTAACAGCTTATATTCTACATACAGGAACACCATTTGTCAAGACCTAACGGGTATAATTAACTTGAACTTAGGACTGATTCGTGATACAATATTTACGTTCGCGAAGGTAAATTCGCGTTTGTGAACTTTTTATGAGGAGGAATCATATGGCAGTAAGTTACAAAAAACTATGGAAATTGCTAATTGATCGAAATATGAAAAAGAAAGATCTTCGTGCGATGACGGGGATTAGTTCAGCGTCCATGGCCAAGCTTGGAAAAAACGAAAATGTAACTACGGAAGTATTGGTTCGGATCTGTACGGCATTGGAATGTGAATTTCAAGATATTATGGAACTGACAAACGATACTGCACAATCGCCAGTTGTGCAAGCAGAGGTGAACGATGAGAAGATCAAGGATTGAGAACCTGCAAGGAAAGTTTTTATCCGGTGACTGTGAGAAAGTATTACGCAGGTTCCCTGACGATTGTATCGATCTCGTTCTAACGTCACCACCATATGCCGATAAAAGAGACTATGGTACCGAAGGTTCGTCTGTTTCTGCAGATGATTATGTCACATGGTTTCTGCCAAAGGCAAGACAGATTTATCGCGTACTTAAGCCAAATGGAAGTTTTGTCCTCAACATAAGCGATAAAGTTGTGGACGATTTTCAGCATCTGTATGTATTTGACCTGGTTCTCGCTTTGTGCAAAAAAGTAGGATTTCATCTCGTCCGAGATTACATATGGTACAATCCGGCAACTCCACCGAATGTGTATTCTCGTGGCGGTTATGGAAGGACCAAAAAGTCACATGAATATTGCTTCTGGTTTAGCAAAAGTAATGAATGGACTTTTAACCTCGATCCTATCAGAAAACCGTATAGCAGAGACATGCTTAGATATCTTAAGGGCGAAGGTAAAGGAGATCGCCAGCAGAACACGCGGCCAAGCACACATAATTTTGACTGTGAAAAAATCTGGAACAATAACGGAGGTTCTGATCCGGGCAGCGTAATAGAATGTGGGAATACAAGCAGTAATGATGCATTCATGAAGCTTTGTAAGGAAAGAGGAATCAGTCACCCTGCTCGTTTTCCCGAAAAATTAGTTGAGTTTTTCATTTTATCTGGAACAAACCCGGGAGACCTTGTGCTTGATCCATTTTCTGGCTCAGGAACGACTGCTGTGGTCGCTGCAGTAAACGGAAGAAGATGGGTTGGCATTGATATGAATGAGGTTTTTTGTGAACTGGCGGCTGAAAGAATGAAACTTGAAGCAAAGGAGGAACCCCAGTGATACCAGAACTTCGAGAGAATGATTATTTGATCCGCTGTATTGATGGCGCACAGGGGATGCTCCAATTACCAGAGCAATCGGTGAAACTGGTCTATGGCTCACCACCATATCCAAATGCCGAGCGTGATTATGGTGCATGGCATGCAGCGGAATACATCGACAAAATGACACCTTTCATCGAGGCGGCGAGAAAAGTACTAAGACCGGACGGATTTCTTGTGATCAACGTTAAAGCAAATCGCGAAAAGGCATCAGCAAAAGTATCCTCAAAAAGGTCATTGGTCGTTGAAAAACTTGCCATTTTGCTCGAAGAGAAATGGGGACTGCATTGTGTTGATATAGAGATTTGGGTAAAGGAAAATCCTGCTCCAACTGGTTTAAGGGTTGCTTGCCAAGACGCCTATGAACAGAACCTGTGGTTTTCCGTTTCTCCCAAGTGGACAATAGACATTGATGCGATCCGGAGACCATATGAATCCCATAGTGTTCAGACATATATGGGGTATGAATATAAGCCGAGATCAAATGGATTGACATATGTTCGTAAGAACAAAATGATTCAACCTAATCCCTTGGGAGCATTACCCAAAAATATAATCAGTGGCGGTGTGTCTGCAAGCGTCCAAGATCATCAAGCTGTGCAACCGCTTTACTTACCCGAAAAGTATATCAAAGCGACAACGGCTGAAGATGATGTTATTCTTGATCCTTGGATGGGAAGTGGAACTACCGGTGTTGCAGCTTTGCAGTTGAAAAGGAAGTTTGTTGGATTCGACATAATGCCAGAATATGTTGAACTCGGCAAAAAGCGGTTGGAAGCAATCTCCTCGGAGGTGTAAACATGCCTGACAGCAGCGTTTCGCGTTTGTCAAAAAAACAACTGAATCAGATTTTACTGAGCGCTCTTGGTTCTGCTGTAACCTATATTGAAGACGCTGAAGGGAATCCGCTTCAGATAGATGTAAACATTCCATATAAAGTACAGCTGCGAATCTACATTTATAACTGTACTAATCCTCCGGGCGGGCGAACTCTTGGTGAGTATAAAATACAACCAATGATCAGAGGGCATCAAAACGGTGATAAGTGCCATTTTGATTTTTCGGAGAATCGCATTCCTTTAGTCGTCGGATACGCACAGATACTTGGGGGCGTTGATGATGGAGTATTTGTGCTGTGGGATGCTTATAAGCATGACGAGTTTTCTTTCAGTGCGAATTTTCAAGCAAAAGCGCAGGTAATAGTTGATGCGCTTAGTACTGCTGTTGCACAAGGGACGAAGACAAACGGAGAGGTCGTAGTAGCTGCTCAATCGCGTCATTTGCTTCAAGCAATTGCAAAACGCATAGAGATCAGTTTCTCTAATACTTGATAAAGGGAGGCAGGAAGAATGAAACTATCTGAATTAACGATCAAACCTTCTTACACGAAAACAGATGATGATATAGCAGAAGAGTTCTATCTGCCATGCATGCGCTGTGCCAAGGGATACGATAGGATATCTGGCTATTTTGGAAGTACCATATATATCATTGCATGGGATGCCTTAAGGGAGTTTATCGAAAACGGTGGTCGAATGCGTTTGATTTGTTCTCCGTATATTTCGGATGATGACGAGAAAGCAATGGCAAAAGGATACAGCGCCAGAAACGATACTGTGTTAGCTGATTCTCTTCGCATTGAAATGGATCGCTTATTTATGCAACCGGCGCTATCTGCCCCAGCGACATTACTGGCATACATGGTTTCTGAAGGAATTATCGATATCCGAATAGCAGCGATAGATACCGGTATGGTAGCTTCTGATGTGCGAAGGTTATTCCATGATAAAGTAGGAATCTTTGAAGATGCATTTAATAATGCAGTTGGATTCCGTGGCTCGATGAATGAAACGTTTAAAGGGCTTTCTTCGGATGGCAACATTGAATCTATTGATGCTTTTCCTAACTGGCTCGGTGAAAGAGACGCAAAGAGATTATCTGACGCTTCTGCACTCTTTAAACGCTTATGGGATAATGCTGTTCCTAATGTTGCTGTTTACCAATTTCCTGATGCCGTCCGCACGGTATTGAAGGAGAAAGCAAACGGATGTAATTGGCATGAATTGATATCTGAAATTCAAGTTACAGAGTCTGCGTCTTTACGCTGGTGTGCAGATAAACATCCCGGGGCCAAAAGACCTCGAAGACACCAACTGGACGCACTGAATGCTTGGGAAAATAATGGAAGACGCGGGATTTTTGAGCATGCAACAGGGAGTGGAAAAACATATACAGCCATATGTGCGATTCGTGATTCTCTGGAGAAAAACGAAACTGCTCTTGTCCTTGTTCCTTCCATTGCGCTCCTAAAGCAGTGGAAAGATGAAATTGAAAAGAATATCAAAGACCTTCAAATAGAGTATCTTCTGTGTGGTGATGTATACACAGATTGGAAACAGGAAGGTGTTTTAGCGGCATGGACTGCCCCAAGTAAACACCATAGAATCATTCTGGCTTCTATGGATACGGCCTCGAATCCGCGTTTCATTCAACGCATTACTCAAGGTACACATCTGTTTCTTATTGCGGATGAGATGCACAGACTCGGGAGCCCTAAAAGAAGAAATGTTCTATCTATTAAGTCGGGCCCACGTCTGGGTTTATCGGCAACACCTCGCAGATACGGTGATACTGAGGGCACGAAGGCATTATTCGATTACTTTGGAGGAATAATTGAACCGCCATATACACTTATGGATGCAATCCATGGTGATGTTCTCACTCGCTATTTCTACTTCCCGCAGAAAATAAGGCTATCCGCAAAAGAGCAGGATGACTGGGATGAAATAACTAATCAGATTCGTAAGATGGTCGCGAGATTGAGCGGTGATAGTGGTAGGAATGAGAGTATTTTTCAATCTCCTACGCTTAAAAAACTTCTCATCACACGATCACGCATAGTCAAAAATGCAATGACGAAGGTTGAACTCGCATTGAAGGTGATCCAAGAGCATTATCAAGAAGGACAAAAATGGATCGTCTATTGCGATAACATTACTCAGCTAAATCAAGTGCTCGATGTTTTGACAAGCAATGGGTTCAATGCCTATGAATATTACGCAGAGATGGAAGGAGATCGGCAAGAAACACTTAACTATTTTTCGCTGAATGGAGGAATAATCGTTTCAATAAAGTGCCTTGATGAAGGAGTTGATATTCCGTCAACAACACATGCTTTGGTTCTTGCTTCTTCTCAGAACCCAAGAGAGTTTATTCAACGTCGAGGCAGAATATTACGAAAATCAAAAGGGAAGCATTATGCTTACCTATACGATGCAGTAACTGTTCCATTTATCAAAGACGATGAATGTGAGAAGGGACTCTCAATTATTGAAGCCGAATTATCTCGCGCAATCGAATTTGGTGAAGGCGCAGAAAACCCATCCTGTATTGCGGATTTAAAACTAATAGCTTTGGATTACGGTATCGATTATTCAAAGATCAAAGAAGGGGGCTTTGAGGAAGATGAAGACGAAGAACAATGAATCTCATGAAGAACTGATTGATGTTCTTAACAAAATACGTGCGGAACTGTATCCGGACATACCAGAAAGTTTGATAAAAGATATCGTGGAAGCTGAATCAAAGAATCAGGATGATCCGGTCGAGGGCAGAAAAGCATCTCGTAAAGTTATTGATGCATTCCTTAAAAGCGCTGTAAGTGATGTTGAGGAGGAATAAACCATGCTGAGATTTACCAAGCTGGTAGTGGAAAATTTCGGCCCGTTCAAAGGGACTCAGGCTATCGATTTTACCCAGAATGACGGCGTGACAATTGTTTGGGGGAATAACGGTCGAGGCAAGACCACTCTTCTAAACATCTTTCGTTATGCTCTTTTTGGGAAAATTCAAACTCGACAAGGAACGGTTAACGATTTCTCCACATTGTCAAATATTGAGGGACGCTCAGAAGGAAAGTATGGATTTAAAGTTGCTCTCCACATGGATTTAGACGGCGATCATTATGAACTAACCCGTCAATTTGATGTGCGTGATGGCGTGAGCATTCCTACGAAAAATGATGATTTTGTGCAGAATGTCTTTTTGCGCAAGAATACTTCTGTTCTTTCTGGCGAAGCAAGAGATCATATGCTTAGAAACATCATGCCAGAACAAGTCGCAAGATTTTTCTTGTTCGATGGTGAGCTTCTTCAGGAATATGAAGAGCTTCTAAAAGATGATACACATGCCGGAGTAGTAATAAAAGACGCTATAGAAAAAATTCTTGGCGTGCCGGTTTTGACTCAAGGCGCAATTGATGTAAAAGCCGCGCTTGATGAATATCGTGCTGAAAAGAACAAGGCAGCGCAGAAAAGTACAGATATCGACAAAATAACTGGACAAATTGCTGTACTTCAATCCAAGCTCGAACTTCATACGGCTGAGTATGAAAGGATGAAAAGCGAACTATATACCGCGCTCAGTGATAAAGAGGCGTCAGAGACAGAATTGTCTCAAACAGAGCATATCCGAGATCTTCTTTCGCGGGCAAAAGAACTCGATGGAAGTATCGAGGAGGCAAAAGCCAAAAAGGGCGCTATGATTAGTTCCATCTGCGTAACCACCAAAGAAGCATGGAAAACAATGGTCATTCCCTGCCTTGATAGAACAGTTGCCGACATAGATAAAAACATAAAAGAACTTGAGACGAAAGCCAGTGCACATGACCAAGCTTCTTACTTAATTGATGCTCTGCGCGTAGCGATTAAAGACCATCATTGCCCGGTATGCGAACGAGGTGTTGACGATGATATCATAGAAAAATTAGAGAACCGCATGAGTGAAGCAGCATCGGAATTTGCTGGCCTTTCCGAGGCTGAATCACAGGAACTGGCTACTCTTCGTTTACGCCTTGCAGCATTGAGCCAAATGAAATTTGATAACTGCAAGCCGGTTTTGGAGGTATATGAAAAACAACTTCAAGAGTTAATTGTTCAAATAAGTAAATTTGAGCGTGATCTCAAGACTGTTCGAGAAGAAATAGCAAAACACGGAGATATAGATGAAAGCCTGACTCATTTGGTTGAGGAGCATTCTAAGATTGTTCAGAGAATTGAGATTCTCGAACAAGGAAAAAAGAAAGAACAAGATATAATCGATGAAACAAGGCAATCATTAGCTTCTATGGAGGCAAAAATAGATAGTTTGGCTGTTGGTGCGAAGTTTACCGCAGCCAAGAAACGTGTCGAGCTCTTGGATCATCTCTATGAAATCTTTGATAAAGGCATCGCAGCATATAGAGATAAGCTGCGTGAGGATGTTGAGAGCGACGCGACTGATCTATTCCTAAAGATCAGAAACGATGAAGATTATGTACGGTTAGAGATTAACGACAACTATGGTCTTTCGATTGTTCATAAGAGTGGCACCAAAGTGCCTTTCCGATCCGCTGGCTATGAACACATAGTTGCGCTTTCCTTAATTGGTGCCCTTCATCAAAATGCTCCTTTGTCGGGTCCGATTATCATGGATTCTCCCTTTGGGCGACTTGATCCTGACCACAAAAAGAAGATTGCCTCAGCGTTGCCAACGATGTCGAATGAGGTTATTCTTCTTGCATATACCTCAGAAATCGATGAACAGGATGCGCGGGAAAGGCTGGGATCATCCCTTAATCATGAATATCGACTTACAAGGTATTCTGCATTCAATACTCAAATTGAGCGACAGAACTAATCGAGGAGGTTACTATGGAAGATTTCACTAATGTTCGTTTGTCTGCATATGCGAGTCAAGTGGCAGAAAAGTTCAAAGACAGAGGTCTGTTTGATTACGAATATGATGCGGCGAAATTCGCTATGGGGTATGCTTTGAAGAATTATTATAGCTCTTTTGATCCTTCTACCTATCAGGTCGAAGATAATAATGGATCAAACCATAGTGTCGGAAGCTACGATGGTGATGGACAGGTAGCCACACTGATTAAGGCGCTTTATCCAGATACTACGACTCCATATCGATACATGCGAGCATTGATGGTATATGGGTTAACTGAACTTGGAAAAATTGATGAAAAAGAGACAATCACCACGATTTCGTCCTTAATGTAAATGCTTATAAGGGGGGGGAGTTTCGAGTGAAGTCATATTATGCACAGAGGAATTGCTTCCAAGGTCAACCAATGATGAGTAACTCTTCACCTTCAAACGCTCGTCCATTCCCAAACGAAATCAAGAGTAACGTTTGATGTGCAACCACCAGTGCTACTGTAGTCGCTATCATTCTTCAACAACAACTCCATAAAGTATCGAACACCCCGGAAATACCCTGATGTCAAGGGATTTCCGGGGTGTTTTTGTATCAATCTCGCGAGGGTCTTAGACCCGGCGTGCGGAAGCGGAAACTTCCTCACGGAGACCTATCTGTCCCTGCGCAAAATGGAAAATGAGGTCATTCGCCTGCTGCTGGACTCGCGCACGGCAAATACCAAGGCCGGACAGGCAAAAATCAGCTCCGGCCAGATTGCCATGGGCTTTGGCGTTGCCAATCCCATTCGCGTGTCCATTCGCCAGTTTTACGGCATAGAGATCAACGACTTCGCCGCCACCGTCGCGAAAACCGCACTGTGGATTGCGGAAAGCCAGATGATGAAGCAGACGGAGGATATTGTCCACATGAATCTGGACTTCCTGCCGCTGAAGTCCTATGTGAATATTATCGAGGCCAACGCGCTGCGCGTCGACTGGGAAACCGTCGTGCCTAAGCGTGAATTGAACTATATCATGGGGAATCCGCCGTTTGTGGGCGGTATGTATATGTCCGAAGCACAAAAATCAGACATACTTGATATCATGGTCGGGTTTAAATCTGCGGGCGAGCTTGATTATGTGGCTGGTTGGTATAAAAAAGCTACAGAGTTGATGCGGGATACACACATCCGAACGGCATTTGTATCAACGAATTCTATTTGCCAAGGTCAGCAAGCAACGACCCTTTGGCAAACGTTGCTTTCCGATGGCATATATATTAACTTTGCGCATCGAACATTTATGTGGGATAGCGAAGCGTCAATCAAGGCGCATGTTCATTGCATTATTGTAGGGTTTTCATATCATAAATCACTCAATGCTCGTCTATTCGATAGCTTGGGCAATGTGAAATTGGTTGAAAATATCAATCAGTACTTAACCGATGCGCCTACTGTAATCATTGAAAGTCGTTCTAAGCCACTATGTGCAGTCCCTCCTATTCGATTTGGCAGCATGCCACGAGACGGCGGCGGTTTCATTCTAACCGAACGTGAGAAAGATGAACTCACCGCCCACGAACCGTTATCCAAACAATGGATTCACCTCTACCTTGGCGCAGACGAGTTTCTCAACAATAAGAAGAGGTATTGCTTGTGGCTCGTGGGTGCAAAACCAGCCGAAATCTCAAAGTGTCCAGCGGTCAAAGCTCGGATCCAAAGTGTCAGAGATTTCCGTTTGGCGAGTAAAGCTGCCGGGACAAGAAAATTCGCAGAGACACCGTCTTTGTTCTGCCAAATCGCTCAACCGCAGGCTGGCTGCTATATTGCGGTTCCTAAGACATCATCGGAGCGTCGGCGCTATATTCCTCTGGGCTTTTTGGACGCGAGCGTTATTGCAAGCGATCTCTTGTTCTTGATCCCAGATGCAGCATTGTTCCACTTTGGCGTGCTTGAATCCAATGTTCACATGGCATGGATGCGCACGGTCTGCGGCAGGCTAAAGAGTGACTACCGTTATTCCAAGGACATCGTCTACAACAACTTCCCATGGCCTACGCCCACCGACGCGCAAAAGGCCAAGATCGAGCAGACTGCGCAGGCGATTCTCGACGCGCGCGCCCTGTACCCGGATAGCTCTCTCGCCGACCTGTACGACGAAGTAACTATGCCGCCCGAGCTGCGCAAGGCGCACCAGCAAAACGACAAGGCCGTCATGGACGCCTACGGAATGTCCGTCAAGGGAACCACCGAGGCCGCCTGCGTCGCAGAGCTGATGCGGCGCTATCAGGAATTGACGAAGTAATGAATTGGAGGAATAGACTATGGAAAATTTTGATTGGAAATTCTGGGTCGGAGATGTCGGCATTCCGGTTATTACGTTCATCATTGGTCTGTTCGTTGGCAAAACCGTTGAGCGAAAATCCAAAGCCAAAGTAAAAGGCGATAATAATACAATCATCCAGAATAGTAAGGTGGATAAATAAAGGGGGCGGCAGTATGGTTAAACGTCTGTACAATATATTCGGAAAAAGCAAGGCGTCTATAGGCCAAAATTCAAATCATAATACCATTGTGCAGAACAGCGAAATTAACAATCCGATTATTTGTTCCAATAACGTTGAAGTGATAAGAACGTTAGGAAATATAAAAGCGTATGACGTCATTCAACAGCAAATGCAAGATCTTATGTCGGTTGTTAAGAAGTCGCACCCTCTCTATCCAGTTTTCAGTGCTAAGTATGACAATCAATTAGATTCGCTTGTTAGCACGCCGGAAACTGCGGATGCTTTTAAGCGATACCCGAAGAAAATCAAAGGTTCAATCCGAATGGACTATTCTAAGTACCCGAAAATGGATAGAGCAGAGACACCATGGGAATATGCATACAGAACGCAAACAACCGTGGAGTTGGAAACGACGGCATATCAGGAATACTTAGGCGACATGGAAGATCCTTTTCCTGTTACACGATATGTAGATGGAATGACCATGATAATAGGTGCACCTGAATTTCCACCTGCTGTTCACGCGATTATTTCATCTGGCGATGTGTCAATTCCGTGTGAGATACGAAGACTACCGTGTATTGAATATGGACAGATATGTTTCGGAACAGTAGCAGGTGAGTGTGGTCTAAACATTCGAATAATTTCTTACAATGACTTGCAAAAAATGGATATCAATCTTCAGAAGGAACATGGAATTGATATCAGACAACAACTGCAACGTGAAAAGCTGTTAGATGCAATGAGACTGTCAAAACAGTTCTCAATTGCTATCTGGGATTCGCCATCACTGAATGTACAGTTGTCAGATGCTAATCTCAGCTCTGATATGTTGCGTTCTGCAAGGCATTTGATTCAATATTATGAGAGTCTACTCAGAATCGAGGAGACACTTCATTGCACGTTTGCCTCAGTGGATGGAGAAATTTCGTGTGACGATTATAAAACGGCCCTGATACTGGCAGCTTCTCTTGACGAAAAATGGTATCGAGTAAAAATTGATTATGACAATGAAATTCGTTTGGATTGTGATCATATTCCGAATGATATGCTCGATGTAAACTTTGACATTTCAGAATTCACCATCGAGGCAAAAGTAACAAATATAGAGTTGCGAGGAATCAAGTTTTCAGCAGATAAGTACATAAGGATCTATCAAGGTGCTCGAATAAACAATCTTGATTCTGTTATAAGAAACAAGAAGAAAGGACGTAAGGATATACTTGTAACATTCAAGCCAAAGGAAGGTGCAAACTATTTCTATAAGTTATGCCGTTTAGATGGCATAAGAGTAGCTGATGATGGCTGAGTGCTTATGAATAAAGAGATCAATCACCGATAAAGCACAATGCGTTGAGCAAGGTATATAAAATTCAAAGAAGCCTTCCTTCGTCAAAGAACTCCTTGGCACCGTTCAACGGTATTCCTGCTCACGGACAACCTCCTCAATGCTATTATACGCCACGCTTGTGAACAGGCTTCGAAGCTCATCGGCGCAGTTCAGGGCGAGGGCGAGCTTTGTCAGCGAGAGGAGGGAGATTTGCCCGGTGGATTCGAATCTCTTCAGGCTACCATAGCTAACGCCGCTTCTTTCGCTAAGCTGCTGCTGCGAAAGGCCGCGCCGCTTTCGAAGCTTTTTCAGGCGAAGGGCCAGCGCCTGATTTAGCTCTTCTGCTGTTTCCCATTTAAGTCTGGTCATGGATACGCCTCCGATTGGGTGGATCATATTTTATCCGTTTTCGGTGAAAACGCGTCAAATTGCGCATATTTTATCCATTGTCAAGTATACCACACGCGCGCGCGAGGCGCAAGAGGGAATGGGCGGCGGCGCCCTTGAAACGCGGGCGAAAATATGATATGATTAGGGTGTAGAATAGATGAAGGAAGTGTCCGCAGCGGATGGCGTTCTGTGCTTTTGCAGACGGGAACGCGATGTTTGGGTCGACGCCCGTCGAGAACATGTTCATATTGGAGTACATGCCCGCCGCGCCGGGGGATTTTGTGCGCGTATATCTATACGGGCTGATGCTCTGTCATCATCCGGAGATCGACGAGGGGTTAGACGCGGTGGCGAAGGCGCTGCGCATCGAGCCGGAGGCGGTTTTGAGCGCGTACCGATACTGGGAACGCGAGGGGCTGGTGGTGCGGCTTTCGGACAATCCGCCCACGTATTCCTATGTGCCCCTGAGCCGTATGACGGGCGCGGGCGAGCCGATGGACGAGGTATACCGCTACCGCAACTTCAATCAGGAGCTTCAGCAGGCGCTGCCGGGCATGGTGCTGGAAAGCCACGAAATTCGCATGGCGAACGACTGGCTGGACGTGATGCATCTGAAGGAGGACGTGATTCTTCTGATGGTGCGCGCCGAGGTGAAGCGCCGGGGGGACAGGCTTCCCGCGCCGCGGACGCTTTTCAAGCGCCTGAACGAGACGGCGCAGGAATGGGCGAAGGCGGGCATTTCGTCGGTGACCGAGGCGGAGGAGTATCTGAAGCGCGCGGGCGACGCGGCGAAGTGCGCGCAGAGCGTCGTGCGGCAGTTTGGCCTGAGCCGTCAGCCCACGAAGGACGAAATCGATCTGGCCGAAAAGTGGACGGAACAGTGGGGGCTTTCGCGCGAGGAGGTCGTTTCCGCGTGCGCGGAGACGGTAAAAAGCAGCAACCCGTCGTTCGCCTATCTGGACAAGATTCTGGAATCCCGCCGCACGGGCGGCGAGGACGAGGGCGACCGGTCGTGCGTGAAGAAGCTGCTTACGCACCTGGGTGTTTCGTCGCGGCCCACGCCGGCGCAGCTGGAATCGTATAAGACCTTCCGAAACTGGGGGTTTGAGTTTGCCGCCATCGAGCAGGCGGCGATCTGGTGCGGCGAAAACAACCGGCGCACGTTTGACGACATCGGCCGTAAGCTGGAGCAGTGGAAGAAGATCGGCGCGTTCACGCTCTCCGAAATCGAGGAGGAGCGCCGCGTGCAGAAGCAGTACACGGACATCTGCCTGAACGTGTTCGAGCGCTGCGGCATCGACAAAAAGGTGACAAAGACCGACATCGGGCAGGTGCGCATCTGGACGGCGCTAGTGGAGCTGGAAACCGTGCTGTTCGCCGCCGAGTGCGCCAGAGGAACCGACGCGCCGATGAAATACATAAACAAGCTGATTTCCTCGTGGAGCGCGCAGGGCATTCGCACGCTGGAGGAGGCGCAGAAGGCCTCTCAGCAGCACAAGGCTTCCTTTGCGCCCGCTGCGGCGAAGCCCGGACAGGACTACGCCCAGCGCGAGGTGACGGAGGACGAATTTGAGAACGGGTTCTACGTCGATTTGATGAACCGTGGAAAGGCGGAAAAGGCATGACGCGCGAGGACGCGATTCGCAGACTGAACGGGGAATACGACCAGAAGCAGGTGCGCCATCTGACGGATTTGCGCGCGCGAGAGGCCGAAATCGCGGCGAAGAGCCCGGAGATCTGGCAGCTGGTGTCCGCCCGCGCGGCGCTGCCCGCCGCCAGCCTGAAGCTGGCCATGAGCGACCGCAAAAACGCCCGCGCCATCGCGGACAAAATGCGCGAGGAGGGGCTTCGGCTGAACCGCGAGATTCGCGCGAAGCTGGTGGACGAGGGGTATCCGTCGGACTTCCTTTCCATGCAATACGACTGCCCCGTGTGCCGGGACAGCGGCTACGTGGGCGACGGCGTGCCCGCGCGCGCCTGCGCGTGCTACGAAAAGCGTCTGCGCGAGCTGATGCGCGAAAGCGACGGCGTGGCGGCGTTTGACACGCAGAACTTCGCCGCCTTCGACGAAACGCGCATCCCGGACGAGCCGATCAAAGAGGGCGGCGTGAGCCAGCGGGCGTACACGCTGCGCCTGCGCGACCTGTGCGAGGAATACGCCGACCTGTATCCGAACACCGTAAAGCCGAACCTCATTCTGATGGGCGAGGCGGGGCTGGGCAAGTCGTTCCTGCTGAATTGCATCGCGGAGCGCGTGGAATCCCGCGGCTACGCGGCCACGCTGATCACCGCCTACAAGCTGTTTGAGGTGATGCGCGAAAGGCATTACCACATGGACGCGGACGAGGGCGAATTTGAAAGGCTTTCGAATTGCGAGCTTCTGCTGATCGACGACCTTGGCTGCGAGCCGATGCTCAAGAATATCACGCAGGAATACCTGTTCATCCTGCTCAACGACCGGCTGCTGAAGAACCGGCACACAGTGATCGCCACCAACCTCACCCCGCCGCTTCTGAAGGAGCGCTACGGCGAGCGCATCATGTCCCGCCTGTCGGACACGAAGGCGTGGGATCACTGCCGCCTGATGGGAAAGGATCTGAGGCGCGCATGACGGACGCGGAGAGAGCGGTCTATGCCTTTCTGGACGAAACGGGAATCGCGTACCATTCGCTTTCGCACGCGCGCGTGAGCGCCATCGAGGACTGCCTGCCCATCGCGGAAAGGCTGGGCGGCGTGGTGCCGCGAAACTATTTCCTCGCGCCGCGCAATCAGAGCGAATTTTTCCTTCTGCTCGCGCATCCGGACAGCGTGTTCCGCACATCCTCGGTAAGCAGGCAGGCGGGCGCGTCGCGGCTGATGTTCGCGCCGGAGGACGCGCTTTCGCGCCTTCTGCACACGCATCCCGGCGCGGTCAGCCCGCTGGGGCTGATGTTCGAAAGCGCGAAGGACGTGCGCCTGCTGGTCGACCGGCGGCTGCTGAACGAGGAGACGCTCGTGTTCCATCCGCTGGAAAACACTGCCTCGGTCGCAATGCGCGGGGAGGACTTCTTTGGAACGTTCCTGCGCGCCGTATGCAAACCATATACCCTCGTGGACATGGAACAGAAGGGAGATTTCCATGCGTAAGCAAAAAAACGCGATCCGGCGCGCGTCGTTCGTCATAAAGGAAAACCGGCTCATCCTGTTCGGCGCGCTGGTCATGCTGGCGTGGACGCTGTGGGAGGGCGCGGTGCGCTATGAAGCGGTGGACGGCGTCACGAAGGCGTATTTCGGCCTGGTGCGGGAGGGCGATATCACGCTCCGGCGCGCGCTCGAAAACCTGTGGAACACGCCCGAGGCGCGCAGCGACCTTCTGAGCTTCGTCTATCTGGCGCTGACGGCCGTGTTTTCGGTCGTCTGCCTGTTCCTGCGCAAAAAGTGGAAGGCGGGCTTCGCGATCATCCCGCTGTGCGCGCTGGTGCTCGCCTATCGACCGGCGACGAACCCGATTCTGCGCGCGCTGAACCTGTTTGAACTGATTAAGGACGTTTCCGCGGTCTCCGTCGCGCTCGGCGCGGCGGTGAACATCGTCTCCGCCTTCCCGCGGCGTAAAAAGAAAACGCCGGCAAAACAGATTTCCGGCAACAAAGCGTATGAATGGGAGATCAAATCCGTCCCAGCGCCAAAGAAGGATCGCTTCGGCTCCCCGCGCACCCACGTGCCCCGCCGGACGGAGCACGGCAAGACGGACGGAAAACGAAGCAGGGGGTGAACGCATGCTCACGAAAAAGCTCCCGGTGGGAATCGACAGCTTTGAAAAGCTGCGCCGCGAGGATTTTTACTATGTAGATAAGTCGAGGATGATCGTCGACCTCATGGCCAACTGGGGCGAGGTGAACCTGTTCACGCGCCCGCGCCGGTTCGGAAAGACGCTCAACATGAGCATGCTGAAGTGCTTTTTTGAGATTGGAACGGATAAGAGCCTTTTTGATGGACTGGCTGTTTCTAAGGAAAAGGAACTCTGTGAGAAGTACATGGGAAAGTATCCCGTGGTATTTGTCTCGCTCAAAGGTGTGGATGGACTGACATTGGAGGACGCGTACAGGCGGCTGCGGGGCATAATCCGGGAGGAAGCGCTGCGGCTCAGCTTTTTGAAATCCAGTGAAAAGCTTGACGAGGACGATCTGCGCAGCTTTCTTCGAATTCTGAGCGAACAGGATACTTCGGCGGATATGGTCGGCTCGCTTCGAATGCTGTGTACCCTGCTGGAAAAGCACTACGGCCAGAAGCCCATCCTGCTGATCGACGAATACGACGTGCCGCTGGACAAGGCGTATTATCACGGTTACTATCCTCAGATGATCGATCTCATTCGCGCGATGTTTCAGGCCGCGCTCAAGACGAACAGCAGCTTGTTCTTTGCCGTTTTGACTGGCTGCCTGCGCGTGTCGAAGGAAAGCATCTTCACGGGACTCAACAATCTGAAGGTCTGTTCGATTTCGGATGTGAAATTTGATGAGTTCTTCGGCTTCACGGATGAAGAGGTTCGAGCCATGCTTTCGGCCTACGGGCTGGAAAATCATTACGAAGAAACCCGCGAGTGGTACGACGGCTATCGCTTCGGCGGGCAGGATGTGTACTGTCCGTGGGACGTGATTAACTACTGCGACGACCTGCGAAGCGATCCTCAGACGGAGCCGAAGGCGTACTGGCTGAACACCAGCGGAAACGCAATGGTGCGCGCGCTGGTCGACAAAAGCGCGGATGGCACGACGCAGATGGAAATCGAGCGCCTGATTGAGGGCGAGACGATCACAAAGACGCTGAACGAGCAGCTGACGCACAACGAAATCAACAGCAGCATCAACAACATTTGGAGCCTTCTGTACATGACCGGCTACCTGACGACGACACAGAGGCCGTCCGGCGGTCGATATGCGCTTCGGATTCCGAACCGCGAGGTGCGTCAAATCTACATGCAGCAGGTGCTTTCGTGGTTCAACCATAAAGTGGAATCCGAAACAGACAAGCTGACAAACCTGTACGCCGCGTTCGAAACGGGCGACACGGAAACGATCAAAGAGATTCTCGACGAGCAGCTTCTGGACACGGTGAGCTTCTACGATGCGCACGAGTCGTTCTATCACGGTTTTCTGCTGGCGCTTTTAAGCACCTGCGCGAACTGGAACGTGTCTTCCAACATCGAAACCGGCAAAGGCCGCAGCGACATCATCGCGGGGCGGAAGGACAGGAAGATCGGCTTCGTCGTGGAGGTCAAGGACGTAAAAGACGAAGACAAGCTGGACGCGGCGTGCGAAGCGGGCATGAAGCAGATTGACGAAAAGGACTATACCGCGCTCCTTCGCCGCTTCCGCGTGAAGGAAATCCGCAAATACGCCATTGCGTTCTGGGACAAGGAATGCCGCGTCGCGATGAAAGAAAGCAGGGGCTAAATGCGGGCTCACAAAGAAGCTGCCAATCGGCATCGAGAGTTTCGAAGAGATGCGGAAGTGGGGCTTCTATTATGCCGACAAAACCGGCTTCATCATCGAGCTTCTGGAAAACGGGGTGCAAGGTGAACGTCCTTTCGCGCCCGCGCCGGTTTGAAAAACGCCCAATCCGAGAATCGGCACTGACGAGCATCTCTTCGACGGGCTGAAGGTTTCCAAGGAAAAGGCGCTGTGCGAAAAACACATGGGCAATTCCCGGTGATTTGCATTTCCCTCAAAGACACACGGCGCGCTTCTGAACACCTGCGCACAGCGGCAGGTGTCCTCGAATGCGGAAACCGGAAACGGCCGCTGCGGCCTCATCGTCGAGCGCGCCCAGCCGGACAGCGCCTGCGAAGCGGCGCCGAAACAGATCGAAGCCCGAGATGCCCCCGCACACCGAGCCCTGATTTTACAGAAAGAACCCGCCGCGGCGTGTTCTTTCTTGTATTATAACTGCCAGTTGTTCACGTTCAGCTGTCCGGCGTCGTTCAGGCCGAAGGCCTGCACGCGGCCGTCTTCCAGCAGGATCACGTGGTGCGTGCCGCTGGAGGCGATTTCGACGGCCTTGCCGTTGAGCTGGATGCCGGGATCGTCCGACGGGCGGAAGAAGTGCGTTCGGATTTCGCCGGTGTTTGTGACGGCCAGGATGCCGGTGGTGGAGGTTTCGACGTGCGCGATTTCCGTCCACGCGGGCGCGCCGTCCCACGAGCACACCAGCGTGCCGTCCGGCTGCACGCCCGCCGCGCAGGGGCCGCACACGGACAGCTGCGAAAGCAGCACGCCCGTCTTCATCTGCGCGCCCTTATGGGTGGACAGCATCATGCCCTGCCCGTACAGGCAAGCGGCGGAATAGGAGCCGCCGGATATCGACGTGACGTTATGCCAGTCGGCGGCGTCCGAGTAGCCGTGCAGGCCGGTGGTTACGACGGTGCCGTCGTTCTTCAGCCCCAGCGTGTCGTAATCCGAGCAGGCGATCATCTTGATGTCCGTCCAGTCGGACACGTTCAGCTGCCCCTTCGAATTGTCGCCGGTAGCGAAAACCGTGCCGTCGGATTTCAGTCCCACGGTATGCCGCGCGCCCGCGGCCACCTGAATCACGCCCGACCACGAGGACACATCCGTCTGCCCATAGGTGTTATCGCCGACCGCGACGACCGTGCCGTCGGATTGCAAGCCCACGGTATGGCGGCTGCCCGCAGCGATGCGGCCGCCCTGCAGGCTCTTCTGCGCTTCCAGAACGGCCTGCGAATCCAGCTTCAGCTTTCGGATGCTTTCGGGATTGAGCGCGTCGCCGGACAGCAGCGCGTTCGCTTCGTTCTCGGAGCCGGTCACGTCCAGCGCCGCGCGGCGAATGTACTCCTCCGCGCCGTCCACGCTCGTCAGAAGCCGGTGCGCGCCGGGCGTGTCGCCGTCCAGATACGCTTCGATGGCCAGCGCGCACACGCAGTCCACATAGCGCGACGCGGCGTCGCCCATGCCGGACAGCCGGTAGAACAGCCTCGACGCTTCCTCATAGTCCCCCTCGGCATACAGCGCCTCGGCCTTCTGATAGCGCGCCTCGGCGGTCAGCCGCGCGGTCTCCGCGTCGTCCGCCGCCGTCAGCGCAAGCAGCGCGAGCGCGTCGTCCATGCGGCCGCCTGCCAGCATGCGGGAAGCCAGCTTCTGCCGGAGCGTCTGCACGGTGCTTTCGTCCGCGCCGTCCTTTTCGGCGCCGTTCAGCTCCTCCACCGCGGCATTGATCTCGCCGCCCGCGACCATCTTCTTCAGCCGCGCCATGCGGATGCCCGGCCAGCACGCGCCCAAAATGGCGATCAGGATGATCAGCGCCACCATCGCCACCAGCGAATTGACCACCATCGTGCGAACCGGCGTGGTGCGATAGCGGTTCAGCCAGCCGTGCAGCTGTGAAAACGGCCGGAACGCCGCCTTCTTTTTTCTTCTTTTCCTCGAAACCGCCGGGCGCTGTCCGGCTTTCTTTCTCACGGCGGGCGCGCCCTTCCCCGCCGCCGGGCGGGATGAACGAGTGTTTTTCATGCGCTGCGCCCCCTCATTCCACAAGGTATTTCCGGAGATAGATCAGGGAATTGTTCTTGCGAAGGCCGTTGGCGGTGGACGTTACGATGTACACGTCGTCGATGCCGAAGTATTGCATCAGCTCGCCCATCGAGCCGCCCGCGAGCTTTTTATCGAAATCTCCCTTGCGGAAGTCCGCCATGTGCACCTCGTCGTAATACGGCAGCAGATACGGCGCGAACGCGTTGCCGAACGAATCGCAGATCACCAGCGCCCTGCGGCCGGTATTGAACCCGGTGATGATTCGCCGCCACGGCTTGCGCGTGTTGTTCATAAACGTGCGGTAGGTGGGCACGGAGTAGTTCATCAGCGGAAGCTCTGTCTCGTTCGTGCGGTTGGTCACGATCAGGCTGCGCACGGGCAGCAGCGGATACAGCGCGTTGAAGGTGTCGCGAACGCCCTTTTTCGTCCGCGCCTTGGAGCGAATCGCCTTGTAGTCGTATTCCTCATAGGGCACCACGGGCAGCCCCTGCGCCTTCATCATTTCCGAAGCCACGATGTACGCGCCCTCGGCCGTCCAGTGGTGGTCGGTCTGGTAGAACATCTTCTCGCCCGCGGCGATGTGCGGCTCCAGAATCGCCATGCTGTTGAACACGTGAATGCGCTCTTCGTCGCCGATGCACTCCCGCAGCATCGTTTCCGCGCTCGAGCCCCAGCCGCAGTACGTACCCGGCTGATCCGTCCAGCGGTTGCCGATGGACGCCAGCGGCGCCTGCGTGAACAGAATCTGCCCGTCCGCCGGCAGGTAATCGAGCATCATGCGCAGCGTCTTTGCGTAGGTTTCCAGATTTTTCCGGGAAAAGGAATAAATCTTCTTTACGTCGCCGTCCGTCTGCTTCAGCCACAGATAGCTCGTGTTCTGGCTGATGATCTCGTCGCCGCCGAGCAGCGGCTCTTCTTCCAGGTTTTCGTCCGGATCGTCCACCGCGTCCGCAGCCTGCGGCTCATCCTCGTGAACCGGCTCCTCCGGCGCGTCCGGCGCGGCGGGCGCCGCCGTCTCCTCCGGCGCGTCCGCGGCCGGCTTTTCCGCGGGATTCTCCCCGTCCGCCGCGCCCTCGGCCTGCAGGCGCCTGTCCATCTCCTCGGCCTTCTGAACGGCCTCCTCCTCCGCGGTAAGCACGGAGAATTTGTCCATCACCCGGTCGGTAAATTTCGTCACGCCTTCGCGCCCGAAGAACGCGTCGGAAAGAAAGTCCTCAAACCCGTTCATAAACGACGCGTCCGCCAGCGATTTCCCGCTCAGCGTCGGAAACGCCGCCAGCATGCGGTTTTCATCCTCGGATTCGCGGCTGTGCTTGTCGGTAGCCGCCAGAAGGAAAAAACCCAGCACGGCCAGCAGCAGAATCCACCACAGCGCCGTCAGAAAGGAAAACTTGTTTTTCATAACGGCCTCCTCAGAACTGGAAGTAAATAAAGGGATTGTACGACTGCCCGACAAGGAACAGCACGGCCAGCGCGACGCACGCGCTCAGCGCCACGCTCTTCACGATTTCAAACGCCTTCGACCCCAGAAGCCCGCGCCCCAGCCGGTTCAGCATCGGCGCGATGGGCATCGAACATACAAACGCCAGAAGCGGGAAGAACGAATACGTGCGAATCACAAGCCGCGACCGCGCGTCGATGAAGCCCGCGCTTCCCACGCCCAGCATCGCGGAAATGTGCCGCGTCACCAGCCCCATGTCGGTGTAATAGAAAATCACAAAGCTCACGACGATCAGAATCAGATTGAGCGCCCAGCGCGCAATCGCGGGCAGCTTCTCGCGCACCTTTCCCAGCGCAAACTTTTCCAGCAGCTGCAAGACGCAGAAATACAGTCCCCACACGATGAAATTCCAGCTCGCGCCGTGCCACAGCCCCGTGAACGCCCACACGCACGTCGTCGCGATCATCGTGGCAAGATTCCGGTAATACATGCGCCCGTGCCGCTCGCTCTTCTTCATCGAAAGGCGGCGCATGCCCCGGCTTCTCAGAATCGGATACAGCAGATAATCGCGGAACCACGTGCTCAGCGAGATGTGCCAGCGGTGCCAGTACTCGCTCACGTCCTTCGCGATGAACGGATAATCAAAATTCTCCTTGTAGGTAAAGCCCAGTATCCGCCCGATGCCGATGGCCATGTCCGAATAGCCCGAAAAATCAAAATACACCTGAAGCATGTACACGAACCCCGCGTACCACGCGCCGCCAAAGCTCATCGCCCCCGCGTCCGCCAGCGGCAGGTCGCGCAGAATCAGCCCGCAGATGTTCGCGAAAATGACCTTCTTGCCCAACCCCACCACAAACCGCTGCATGCCGCGCGTGAAGTCCTTCGCGGTCGTTTTCCGGCTGCCGATCTGCTTCGCCACGTCCGAATACTGAACGATCGGCCCCGCGATCAGCTGCGGAAAACAGCTGACATATAAAAGCAGCCGCGCAAACGACCTCTGCGCCGGCGTTTCCCCGCGGTATACGTCCACCGTGTAGGAAATGATCTGAAAGGTGTAAAACGAAATGCCAATGGGCAGCTTGAGCCCCGCGACGCGCGCCTCCGACCCGAAAAGCGAAAGGAACGAGTTCGCGAAAAACGCCGTGTACTTGAACACAAATAAAAGCGCCCCGGCAAACCCCACGCCCGCGATCATCCATCCCCGCTTCGCCGCGTCCCCTTTGCACACGGAGATCATCCCCGCGCATACCCAGTTGACCAGCGTCGAAGCCAGCATCGCCACAATCCATATCGGCTCGCCCCAGGCATAAAACACCAGCGACGCCGCCAGCAGCACCCCGTTGCGCCACCGAATGCTCCCCTTCACAAAATACAGCGCCAATACGATCGGGAAAAAACACGTCAGAAACGTAAGACTGGAAAAGACCATCTGTCACTTCTCCGTTTGTAAGTATTCCGCCCTATTATACCAAAAAACCCTTTCTATGTAAACCCCCGTTTCCGCTAATAAAATCCTTCCGCGCGCCAAACCATCCCCCGGGAGAGCGCGAGAGGGCCACACCCTCTCGCACCCCGTCCCCGAGGGGATGTAGGGGAGCGGAGCGCCCCACACTCGCGTCGTCGGAAACAAAATCTCTCAAAAGAATAGCCCACATCGTCGGAAACAAAACCCTCAAAAGAACAGCCCCCGGGAGAGCGCGAGAGGGGCGCAACCCTCTCGCACCTCCGTTACCCGAGGGGATGTAGGGGAGCGGAGCGCCCCACGCCCGCGTCGTCGGAAACAACGTCCTCAAAAGGATAACCTGCTTCGTCAAAAACAAACCCTTCAAAAGCACAACCCTCTCGCACCCCCGTCACCCGAGGGGATGTAGGGGAGCGGAGCGCCCC
>ERZ824488.1147-NODE-1147-length-30920-cov-5.796145_pt1 | contig 30920 bp, 25 predicted proteins | sample MGYA00519936_ERZ824488 | MGnify/ENA primary metagenome ERZ824488 (study PRJEB31778, sample SAMEA3449153) | human gut metagenome | biome: human gut; feature: human-associated habitat; material: faeces | place: United Kingdom | collected 2010/2012 ... | reverse complement strand
CGTGCTGCTCTTTCAGCTGACTGGTCAGGTTGGAAAGCATTCCGCCCGGTACCTGATACAGCAGAGTCTTGATGTTTACGCCCAGGTTCTTCGGATTCAGAAGGCCGCTGTCCAGAGCCTCGTCACGGATCGGACGGAAGTAGTCAGCGATCTCAGCCAGAAGCTTCTGGTCCAGACCGGAATCATAGGGAGTACCCTTGAAGGTCTCAACCATAACCTCGGTTGCCGGCTGGGAAGTACCCAGTGCAAACGGGGAAATAGCGGTATCGATCACATCAACACCAGCCTCTACGGCTTTCATGTAAGTCATGGAAGCAACACCGGAAGTATAGTGAGAATGCAACTGGATCGGGATCTTAACGGTCTCTTTCAGTGCTTTCACAAGATCGGTTGCGGTATACGGAAGGAGCAGGCCTGCCATATCCTTGATACAGATGGAGTTTGCACCCATCTCCTCGATCTCTTTTGCTGTCTTGGTCCAGTAGTCCAAAGTGTAAGCATCACCCAGGGTATAGGACAGGGCTACCTGTGCATGTCCGTTCTCTTTGTTGGCAGCCTTTACTGCAGTCTCCAGGTTACGGAGATCGTTCAGACAGTCAAAGATACGGATGATATCAATACCGTTTGCGATGGATTTCTGTACAAAATACTCTACCACATCATCTGCGTAGGGACGATAACCCAGAATGTTCTGTCCACGGAACAGCATCTGCAGTTTGGTGTGTTTGAAGCCATCACGGAATTTACGAAGTCTCTCCCATGGATCTTCGTGAAGGAAACGAAGAGATGCATCGAAAGTAGCGCCACCCCAGCACTCTACGGAATGGTAGCCTACTTTATCCATTGTTTCTACGATGGGAAGCATCTGCTCTGTGGTCATTCTGGTGGCGATCAGGGACTGATGGGCATCACGCAGAATGGTCTCAGTAATTTTAATCGGTTTTTTTTCGATTTCAGACATTACTAAACCTCCATTTATTGCAGCTGTCCGGACTTTTACGTCTCCCGGACAGCATCAGTGTTTTATTATTATACTCCAAAGATAGCCATGAAGGTACCTGCTGCTACAGCAGTACCGATAACACCTGCTACGTTGGGTCCCATTGCATGCATCAGTAGGAAGTTGGTCGGATCAGCCTCCGCACCTACTTTCTGAGATACTCGTGCTGCCATGGGAACGGCAGATACGCCGGCAGAACCGATCAGCGGATTGATCTTTCCATGGGTCAGCTTGCACATAACCTTTCCGAGCAGAACGCCGCCTGCGGTACCGAAAGCGAAGGCAACCAGACCAAGGACAACGATTTTCAGGGTATCCAGGTTCAGGAAAGCCTCTGCACTGGTGGATGCTCCTACGGAAGTACCCAGCAGGATAACAACGATATACATCAGGGCATTGGATGCGGTCTCGGTCAGCTGTTTTACAACACCGGACTCACGGAACAGGTTACCAAGCATCAGCATACCAACCAGGGGAGCGGTAGTCGGAAGGATCAGGCAAACAACGATGGTGATCACAACCGGGAAAAGGATCTTCTCCAGTTTGGATACCGGACGAAGCTGCTCCATCTTGATTTTCCGCTCTTTCTCGGTGGTCAGAGCTTTCATGATCGGCGGCTGGATGATGGGTACCAGAGACATATAGGAATATGCTGCCACGGCGATGGGGCCCATCAGTGCGGTCTGTCCCAGTTTACCGGCAAGGAAAATGGAAGTCGGGCCATCCGCACCACCGATGATGGAGATGGCTGCTGCTGCTGCTCCATTGAATCCCAGGAAAATTGCCAGGAAATATGCAACGTAAATACCGAGCTGTGCTGCTGCTCCCAGAAGGAAACTCTTCGGGTTTGCGATCAGGGGACCGAAGTCTGTCATCGCTCCTACGCCCATGAAGATCAGGGACGGCAGGATACTCCACTCATCCAGGATATAGAATACATGGAAAAGGCCCGGCGCTCCGTTTGAAGCTTCTTCCGCACTGTACATGATGTCAGGATAAATATTTACCAGAAGCATACCAAATGCGATGGGTACCAGCAAAAGGGGCTCAAAGCCCTTGCGGATTGCCAGATACAGGAAAACGCACGCAACCAGTATCATCAGGTAGTTACCCCATGTCAGGTTAAAAAATGCCGTCTGATGGATCAGATTCGACAATGTATCAGCTACATATGACATGTTTCTACCTCCAATTTGATTAGTTCAGTGTTGCCAGGGTGCTGCCGTTCTCTACTGCGTCGCCTGCTGCTACTTCAATGCTTGCTACGGTGCCGTCCTGCGGAGCGACAACCGGGATCTCCATTTTCATTGCCTCTACGATCACGATGCTGTCACCGGCTTTTACAGCCTGTCCGACAGATGCTTCGATCTTTACGACTTTACCCGGAACAGAAGCGGTTACTTTTACAGAACCTGCTCCTGCGGAAGCCTTCGGTGCTGCTTTCGGAGCAGCCTTGGGAGCAGCCTTCGGTGCTGCTTTCGGAGCGGCTGCCGGAGCAGCGGTTCCGTTACCCTCTTCAACGGTTACGTCATATGCGGTTCCATTAACGGTGATTGTATAAGTTTTCATTTGAATTCTTCCTCCTATTGCTTATGCTCTTTTCCACTTATTGGTTTTTGATCTCTTGATCGAGCGGACAACAAAACCGTCGGTGCTGGTGCTTCCCTCGTATGCGGCGATGGCTGCTGCGATAACTGCCACCAGTTCTCCGTCATCGGCAAGCTCTTCTTCCGGCTCCTCCTCGACAACTGCGGGTGCAGGAGCGGGAGCAAGTGCTGCCGGAGCTGCGGGCTTGTTTTTCTCTGTCAGCTTGCTGATATGCTTGAACTGGCTGATCAGGAAGCTTAAGAAGATCAGCATCAGGAATACGATACCAAGACCCATCAGAGTATTCAGACCGGCCTGCTCCATCTTCTCACCCATGGTGTAGTTGATGTTGAAAGCCATACTCTCGGATGTGTTGGTCTTGGAGTTGACAATCAGCTCCACATCTGCTGTCTTGTTCTCGTAGGTGACATCGGAATTGATGATTACATTATTTCCATCGGTGGTAACAGTCTGATCGCCGACTTCCACATAGGCACCCAGCTCATCCTTGGCATTGTCCCAAGAAGTCAGGGCTGCTGTAACAAAATCATCATCCTGATCCAGATAGTTCTGAATCTCTTCATCGGAAAGTCCCGCAATCTGTTCAATCACTTTTACAGCGCCAGATTTGTAGGAAGCCACCTGATCCTCGGTCAGCACTTTATCCTTTGCGGCAAAAACGGTCACGCAGGACAGGCATACCATGCACACAACCAGTGCAAGGCTCAGTAAGCTTTTTTTCATTTTTTCCTTCATATTATCCACCTCTCTTAAACCGTGCCGTGTTTCTTGCCGGGGCGGTCTTCTCTCTTTGTGAATAACATTTCAAAGGCTCCGATCAGATACTTTCTGGTATCCTTCGCGTCGATGATCGTATCAACATAGCCTCTCTTTGCTGCGGAAAGAGCACTGGACTGAAGTGCTGCGTACTCAGCTGCCTTCTCGTTGATTACAGCTGCATCCTCGCCGTCATACATGATCTTGGCTGCGGATCTTGCATCCATCATACCGATCTCTGCATTCTCCCAGGCATAGGTCATATCTGCGCCCAGAGCTTTGCTGTTCATGATGGTGTAAACGCTTCCGAATGCTTTGCCGGTGATCACGTTTACCTTGGCAACAGTAGCGTCAGCGAAAGCATAGGTAAGCTCTGCTGCTGCGTTGGCGATGCATCTCTCGGAATGCAGATCTGCCTTGAAACCGGTGAGATTGGTCAGAGTCAGAACCGGGATCTCGAAAGCGTCACAGAATTTCACGAATTTTGCAGCCTTTCTTGCTCCTCTTGCGGTCAGGACATCTGCGTATTTCTCAGCCACATTGCCATCCTCGTCGTAGCTCTCGGTACGGTTTCCAACTACGCCGACCGTCATGCCGTTCAGACGGATGAAACCGGTTGCCATCTCTTTGGCGTAAGCAGCCTTGGTCTCTACGAATACATGGTCGTCGCCGATCTCGGAACAGATCACAGCGGGATCTCCAACTGCATTCTCAAGAGTCTCGGAAGCACGGTTCAGATCGTCGGTGCATTCCTCGTAGGACATGTCATCCTCGTTGTTGGACGGAAGCATGGATACCAGCTCACGGATACCAGCGTAGATCTCATCCTCGCTGCCGGTGAAGTCTACAAGTCCTGCGTCCTCACTCTGGAATTTAGCGGAAGCGGTGTCACATTTGGACTCGTGGTTGCCATCCAGTGCGTTGGGGGAGTTTACGAAAAGTTTTGCTTTCTTGGACTCCATGAAAGTGAAGTCGGTCAGTGCCGGAACCAGTGCCAGTCCGCCGCCGCAGGTGCCGAATACAGCTGTGATCTGCGGAATTACACCAGAGGCAAGGGTCTGTTTCAGGTAGATCTCACCGAAAGCGTTCAGCGCATCGGTAGCTTCCTGAAGACGGATACCGGCGCAGTCGATCAGACCGATAACCGGAGCTCCCATTTTCATTGCCATATCATACAGGGCAGTGATCTTCTTTGCGTGCATTTCACCGATGGTACCGCCTAAAACGGATGCGTCCTGGCTGTAAACGTAAACCAGATTTCCGTCGATGACACCATATCCGGTAACAACGCCATCTCCTGGGGTCTCTTTTTCATGCATGTTGAAATCTGTTGATCTGGCTGTAACGTATCCACCGATTTCAACAAAACTGTTCTCATCAAGCAGAGCGTTGATACGTGTGCTTGCCAAGCTTTGTGATGTGTTACTCATTCTTAGCCCTCCATTTGTAAAAGATTTACTATGAAAACTGTTGAAATTAAATTTTCAGCCGATTATAATTTTAGCCTGTTTCGGACAAAATAGCAAGCCTTTTGTCATATTTTTATCTCTTCTTATTATTATACCTTCCGGCCTATCTGTTTATAGTTCCAGATATTGTTCAAAAATTTTCAAGAAGCACCAGGAAAAATCCTTTTTTTTAACGGTTTTGCCCGCTGTTATCGGACAGACGGCGATCTCTTCCCCATTCAGTAAGAGAACTGCCTTTCCTTCCTCCTCGCCGGCAGTCACCGGAGCTGCAAGACTCCTGGGCAGAGTCACCTGCAGTTTCACTTCATCTTTCCCGGAAAGCAGAAGCTGGAGGCTCTTTTCCCCGGATAAAAGAAGGGGCACCTCTGCCGTCTCATCGATCCCCTGGCCCGGCAGGATTCCCTCCTCCACCGCTACCTCACCGAAATTCTCCGGAAACGTCAGCGTATCGTACTGATAGGCAGACAAGCCATAGGAAAACAGTGCCCTGGCATCGCTCCATTTATAAGTCTTGTTGTTCGGCCAGCCGCAGGCCAGAAGGGCAATGACGAAAGTACGTTCTCCATCTTTCAGCGCCCCCACATAACAGTAGCCGGCTTTCCCCGTAAAGCCTGTTTTTCCCGTCAGGGCCCCGTCCATCATGGAAAGAAAGGCATTGTGGTTGACGCAGGAATAACTCCTGTTCCCGGCAAGGTTGAAAAAGGTCTTCTCCCCCGTCCGCGTAATCTTCAGGAACTCTTCCCGTTTCGGGGATTCCTGAATACAGTAGCGGAGAATCCGTGCCAGATCGGCAGCTGTGGTCTCGTGGGCTCCCTCCGCATCCTCCCAGTCAAGACCGTTCGGCGAGACAAAATGCGTCTCCCTGCAGCCGATCTCCTTCGCCTTTTCGTTCATCGCCTTCGCAAAGGCTGCCGTGCTCCCGGAAATCGCCTCTGCCACGGCCACCGCCGTATCGTTGTGGCTCTCCAGCATCAGGGAATAGAGGAGATCCCCCAGATGAAAATTCTCGCCTTCTGCCGCCCCCAGATGGACCTCCGGCTGTTTTACCGCCTCCTCCGAAAAAACAACTTCCTGTTCCGGCTCGCCTTTTTCCAGGGCCAGGATGCAGGTGAGGATCTTCGTGGTGCTCGCATTGGCCAGTTTTTCCTCCCCGTTTTTGTCAAAAAGAATACGCCCGGAATCCGCATCCATCAGGACCGCAGACCGGGCATAAAGTGTTCCCGGCTCCTCCATTTCCTCTGCCCGCACAAAGCAGGGCAGAATCACGAGAAACAAAAGCCAGAACAGCAGATATTTTTTTATTTTTTTCATCGACACAGCTCCTTCGGCAGCTTCTTTCAAAACTATATGCCCGAAAAAGCAGCGGTATGCTCACACGTTGAGGCGAAGTTCCACCTCTTCCTCGGCCTCCGCCTTGAAGTCCTCCACCTGAACCGGGTTGATGGCCGGCAGCTCCTCCAGGGATTGCACGCCGAAATTCCGCAGGAATTCCTCCGTGGTACCAAAAAGAATGGGCCGCCCCGGAGCGTCCAGCCGCCCAAGTTCCCGGATCAGATTGTACTCAATGAGCTTATTGATCGCGTGGTCGCACTTGACTCCGCGGATCTTCTCAATCTCGATCTTTGTCACCGGCTGTTTGTAGGCCACGATGGAAAGCGTCTCCATGGCCACGTCAGAAAGCGCCGGTTTCTTCGGATGCTTTGCGATCCGGATGAGATCGTCATAGTATTCTTTTTTCGTACAGAGCTGAAAGGAATGATCCAGCTCGATGATCTGGATACCTCTCTCCTTCTTCTGATAATCCTTCATCATTTTCCGGATGGTCTCCAGCGTGGTCTCCGGATCCTCCCCGATGGCCTCGGCAATCCGGTTCAGCTCCACCGCGTCCCCCATTGTAAAAAGGATAGCTTCAATGGCCGCTTTTCGCTTTTTCTCTTCCAAAAGTGTCTCTCCTTATGTAAAATCTGACTCGAAGGTCCGGCCCGGCGTGTCGTCCGCGTCCTCTCTCCAGTCAATCAGAATATCGTCAAAGGTATGTTCCTGGACAATGGAAATTTTTCCCATCTTCATGAGCTCCAGAATCACAAGAAAGGTGATTACCATCTGCATTTTCGTATGCCCGGCCCCCAGAAGCTCCCGGAAGCTTACATGACGTTTCCGCTTGATGCAGCTCTCCACATAGATCCATTTTTCATCCATGTCCACTTCTTCTTTTTCCAGCGTTCCGAAGGTGCTTCGGATGGGGTCGATCCGGTCGTTCTGCCGCTTCATGATGGCCTTGAACAGGCTGTGAAGCTTCGAGAGCGTCACGCCCTCCAGAAGCTCCGCCGGATCAATTTCCGGCCGGTAAGCCCGGACCTCAGCGGGAATCGTCGGCTCCTTGTACATCACATAGGCCGCGTCCGCCTGCATATCCCGAAGCTCGTAGGACATATATTTGTAGAGCTTGTACTCCAGAAGCTGTTCCACCAGCTCCTGACGGGGATCCTCCTCCTCGCCTTCCTCGTTGATCTCTTTTGGAAGGAGCATTTTAGACTTGATGGCCAGAAGGGTGGCCGCCATCAGAAGGAACTCGCTCATCACATTCAGATCCTGCCGCTGCATTTCATGGATGTACTCCATGTACTGAGCGGTAATCTCCACGATGGGAATGTCATAAATATTTACTTTGTTTTTGTCAATCAGATGCAGAAGAAGATCCAAAGGACCCTCAAATGCCTCCAGTTTTACGGGAATTCCCATCTTTCCAGTTTCCTCTCCGCTTTCTTGTATCGGGTACTATTCTACCTCATAAAGGTGGTTTTTGTAAAGGCTCAGCCGTGCCAGATCAGTATTGGAAGCTCCGCCGGATTGAAAAACCGCGGCGAGATCGTGTGGTCTCCCAGGCCTGCGCTGACACAGAGCGTGTGCCCCTCCTCCTCAAAAATGCCTCTGTCATACTTCGGAAAAAGCTGGAACTGGGGGCTGATGACGCCGCCGATCCCCGGAATCCGGATATAACCGCCGTGAAGATGGCCGGAAAACGTAAGATCTGCTCCCCATTCCTTATAAACAGAGAAAAACATCGGGTTGTGGGCCAGAAGCACGGTCTCAGTTTCCGGATCTTTCTCCCCCAGATGACTTTTCAACTCTTCCAGGGAAGGTATTTTCCGGTTGAAACGGCTGAAATAGGAGATCTCCGCCTCATAACCGGCGATCATCAGTTTCCTGCCATTTTTCTCAAAGGGTACAGACTTATTATTCAGAACCTCCACGCCGTTTTTCCAGAGCCCGTAGATAAAATGCTTGTAAACCGGCCGGAAATCCTCCGTCGCCTCATAGCGGGTCTCGTGGTTTCCGTTGCTGAAAAACACCGGATATTTCGCTGTGAGCTCCTTAAAAAACGCGAAGGTCTTCCTGTTGATGCCGGGCTTTCCCACGATCATATCGCCACTCACGACCACCAGATCCGGATCTGCCTCATAAATCGCCTCCAGAAGGCCTTCCTGGTTTTCCCCGTAAAAGCAGCCGTGAAGATCGCTTAAATGAGCGAACGTCAGCGCCGCTTTCCCCGTATCTTTTCTCGTCTCATAGCGGACGGCCCGAAAACTCTTCATGTACCTTATGCCCCCTTTTCTTTATTATGTATCAGATACTCTGGTATCTTTCCCAGAGTTTTTTCAGATAATCCAAAAATTCCGCCTTTTCCACTGATTCTCCTGCGAGGATAGGCACTTCCCCCAGGATCTCTCCGTTCAGGCGGTAGACCACTTTTCCCACAGCCTCCCCTTTTTCGATGGGAGCTGTAAGTTCCTCCTCAAGAAGGACTTCCTTTTCTATCGCTGAAAAATCCACGCCTTTTGTATCGAGATAGCGGAAGCCTTCCTGATATTTGCAGGGAACCGTCTCCTCAACGCCGCCCCTGACCTTTGTCTCCGGGAGCGCATCCCGGTTCTCATCCACATAGAGGCGGCAGCTGCCGAAACCGTAGTTCAGAAGCTCCGCCGCATTCCGGAATCTCGTCTTGGAGTCCGGACCGGCCATGATGACGCTGATGAGCCGAATGCCGTTCCGCTCCGCCGTGGCGGAAATACAAAAAAGCGCCTTGCTGGTACTTCCGGTCTTGAGACCGTCACAGCCGTCATAGCTTCTTAAAAGCTTGTTGGTATTGGTCAGGCCGAACTCACTGCTGCCCCGGGCCGTCATGTGGGTGATGTTTTCCATCCAGATCTTCGTATAGTCAAAAACTTCCGGATATTTCGTGATCAGCTCCCGGGACATGAGGGCGATATCTCTCGGCGTCGTGTAGTGGTCCTCCGAATCCGTGAGACCGCAGCAGTCCGTGAAATGGGTGTTTTTCATGCCCAGCTCCGCCGCCTTCTGATTCATCTGGTTCACAAACTCGCCCTCGCTCCCCGCCACATGTTCCGCCATGGCCACCGCCGAATCGTTACCTGAGGCCACCATGATACATTTCAGCAGGGTCTCCACGGTCTGCTTCTCTCCCTCTTCCAGAAAGACCTGGGAGCCGCCCATGGATTTGGCGTGGGCGCTGGTGACGACCTCGTCGGTAAGCTGAATCTTTCCTTTTTCAAGGTTCTCAAAGATCAGAAGGGCCGTCATAATCTTCGTCACGCTCGCAGGACTCCGCCTGGTGTCCGCATCCTTCTCATAAATCACTGTCCCGGTAGAAGCCTCCATGAGAAAAGCTCCCGGAGATTCGATGGCAAGGCTGTTGCTCTGCTCCTCCGCCCCGTAGACCCGAAGACCCACGTTCCCGAAAATCAGGGAAATTCCCAGCCAGAGCACCAGCCCATAAACCGCACAGCCTGTTCGTTTTCTTTTTTTCATACCTTTCCTGCCTTCTTTCCGCCTGTATATCACAATATAAGAAACTCAGGAAAAGTTTATGCCTGTTTTATGACACGAAAAAAGCCTCTGAGCGAATCAACTCAGAGGCTTTTGCCTGCACAGATTAGTTATACTTACGTTTCCGGGCAGCTTCAGATTTCTTTTTACGTCTTACGCTCGGTTTCTCGTAATGCTCTCTTTTACGAATCTCCTGCTGAATACCAGCCTTCGCGCAGTTTCTCTTAAAACGACGTAAAGCGCTGTCCAGTGTCTCGTTTTCTTTTACGATTACATTTGACATTGTCTCACACCTAACCTCCCTCCAGTTGTAAATTGTGCATCATAATACAACTGTCTGGGTATTTTAATTGCACTGATAAGAATTATACCACATTTTTTTCATCCGTCAACTACTTTTTTCTGGTTTTTCGGATTTTTTTAGTGGATCTGCTCTCCCAGAAGTTCAGCTGCTGCTTTCAGGGCCTCATCGATCATCTCCGGTTTCTTTCCGCCGGCCTGAGCCATGTTCGGACGTCCGCCGCCGCCGCCGCCAACGATGGCAGCCATGCCTTTGATGAGGTTTCCTGCGTGAGCGCCCTGTTTCATAGCGCCGTCAGTTGCCATGGCCAGAAGGCTTACCTTGCCGTCTTTGCCGGAAGCAAGGACAACCACGCCCTCGCCCAGCTTCTCTTTCAGCTGGTCGCCCAGGTCACGGAGACCGTTCATATCCACGTCAGCCAGTTTTGCTGCGAGAAGTTTCACGCCTTTGATCTCCTGTACCTGATCCATAACATCGCCCAGAGCATCCTTTGCAAGCTTGCTCTTCAGAGCCTCATTCTCGCTGTGGAGTGCTTTCATCTCGCCCTGGAGATGAGCAATCTTGTTCTCCAGCTCAGCCGGAGTGGTCTTTAAGAGGGCGCTGGCACGGTTCAGACGATCCTCCAGCTCCTGATAATATGCGAAAACTCCGTCGCCGGTCAGGGCCTCGATACGGCGTACGCCTGCTGCAATTCCTGTCTCGGAAACGATCTTGAAGACGCTGATCACGCCGGTATTTGCTACATGGGTACCTCCGCAGAGCTCTTTGGAGAAGTCTCCCATGGATACGACTCTTACATTCTCGCCGTATTTCTCACCAAAGAGGGCCATAGCGCCTGTCTTCTTGGCAGACTCCACATCCATGACCTCGGTGACAACCGGAAGATTTGCCTGGATCTCTTTATTTACCAGAGCCTCTACCTTTTCGATCTCCTCCTTGGTCATCGGCTGGAAATGAGCGAAGTCAAAACGCAGTCTGTCCGGAGTTACGAGAGAACCTTTCTGCTCTACATGAGAACCGAGAACGGTCTTCAGTGCTTTCTGGAGCAGATGGGTGGCGCTGTGGTTTTTGCTGGTGTTGGCGCGGGCTGCTGCGTCAACGGAAAGAGTCACCTCGTCGCCGACCTTGAACATGCCTTTTACCACATGGCCCACATGGCCGATCTTGCCGCCCAGCAGTTTGATTGTGTCTTCCACAACAAACTCTGCGCCATCGCCGATACGGATCACACCGATATCGCCGGTCTGTCCGCCCATGGTAGCATAGAACGGAGTCTCGTCCACGAAAATGGTTCCGTGTTCGCCATCGGAAATTGCCTCTGTCACCTCGGTATCTGTAGTCAGAACAGAGATTTTAGAGTTGTGCTCCAGATGATCGTAGCCTGCGAAAGTGCTGGTGATCTTCGGATCGATCTCGTCATATACCGTAGCGTCAGCTCCCATATAGTTGGTGGTCTGACGGGCATTTCTTGCTTTGGTACGCTGCTCTTCCATTGCTGCACGGAAGCCTTCCTCGTCCACGCCGCAGCCTTTCTCCTCGAGGATCTCTTTGGTCAGATCCAGCGGGAAGCCGTAGGTATCGTAGAGAGTGAACGCATCTTTTCCATCGAGAGTGGTCTTTCCTTCCTCCTTCATGGAAGCTTCCAGATTGGAAAGGATGCTTAAGCCCTGGTCGATGGTCTTGTTGAATTTCTCCTCTTCCTGGCTCAGCACCTTGAAGATGAAGTTCTTCTTCTCCTCGAGTTCCGGATATCCGTCTTTGCTGTCCTCGATCACGGTAGCGGAAAGCTCTGCCAGGAACTGTTTGTCGATGCCGAGCAATCTTCCGTGACGGGCAGCGCGACGGATCAGACGGCGAAGTACATAGCCTCTTCCCTCATTGGTGGGCATGATACCGTCGGAGATCATGAAGGTAGCGGAACGGATATGGTCGGTAATCAGACGGATAGAAACATCCTTCTTCGGATCGGTCTCATAGGTTACGCCGGCCAGAGCGCAGACTTTATTTCTCAGATTCTGGATCGTATCCACATCGAAAATGGAATCCACATCCTGAACGACAACAGCCAGACGCTCCAGACCCATACCGGTATCGATGTTCTTCTGGATCAGGTCGGTGTAATGACCCTCGCCGTCGTTGTTGAACTGGCTGAATACGTTGTTCCATACTTCCATGTAACGGTCGCAGTCACAGCCTACGGTACAGCCCGGTTTGCCACAGCCGTATTTTTCTCCGCGGTCATAGTAGATCTCAGAACAGGGGCCGCAGGGACCTGCGCCGTGCTCCCAGAAGTTGTCCTCTTTTCCGAAACGGAAGATACGCTCCGGAGCAATGCCGATCTCTTTGTTCCAGATATCGAAAGCCTCATCGTCATCCTGGTAGATGGAGGGATAGAGACGGTCCGGATCCAGGCCTACGACCTGAGTCAGGAACTCCCAGCTCCATGCGATGGCTTCATGTTTGAAATAATCGCCGAAGGAGAAGTTACCCAGCATCTCAAAGAAGGTGCCGTGACGGGCAGTCTTACCTACGTTCTCAATATCGCCCGTACGGATACATTTCTGACAGGTGGTCACTCGGCGTTTCGGCGGGATCTCAGCTCCTGTGAAGTAGGGTTTGAGAGGAGCCATTCCTGAGTTGATCAGAAGCAGGCTCTTGTCGTTATGGGGTACAAGAGAGAAACTTTTCATTGCCAGATGTCCTTTGCTCTCGAAGAACTCCAGGAACATTCGGCGAAGTTCGTTTACGCCATATTTTTTCACAATAAATCCTCCATTCAAACGCTGTATTACTCAGCGGCTTTTATCTGATGAAATCCTTTTTTACCTTTTTTGATGACCAGAGCGCTCTCTTCATCGAAGTCTGCAGTGGTAAATACCCGGGCGAAATCGGTGATCTTCTCATCGTTTACGGTTACGCCGCCCTGCTGGATCAGACGACGTCCCTCGGAACGGTTCTTAGCCAGTTTGGTGTCAACCAGAAGGGTGATCAGGTCTTTTCCTTCCTCCAGCTCTGCCTTCGGATAGGTAGTAGTGGGCATGTCTGCGCTCTTAGTGCCGTGAACGAAAATGCTCTTGGCTGCTACCTGCGCCTTCTCTGCCTCTTCCTGACCGTGAACGATCTTGGTGGTCTCATAGGCCAGAACCTCTTTGGCCTTGTTGATGTCCGCACCCTCAAGAGCGCCGAGCCTGCGTACGTCTTCCATCGGAAGGAAGGTCAGGAGACCTAAGCACTCCTCAACTTTTACATCCTCGATGTTTCTCCAGTACTGATAAAACTCGTAAGGAGAGGTCTTGTTCGGATCCAGCCAGAGCGCACCCTTCATGGTTTTGCCCATCTTGATGCCCTCGCTGGTAGTCAGCAGTTTGAAGGTCAGACCGAAGGCCGGTTTCTGCTCTTTTCTTCTGATCAGCTCCACGCCACCGATGATGTTGGACCACTGGTCGTTTCCGCCCATCTCCAGCTGACAGTTATACAGCTGATTCAGTTTCCAGAAATCGTAGGACTGCATGATCATATAGTTGAACTCGAAGAAGGTAAGTCCTCTCTCCATTCTCTGTTTGTAGCACTCTGCGGTAAGCATACGGTTTACGGAAAAATGTACGCCCACCTCGCGGAGCAGCTGAACGTAGTTCAGATCCAGCAGCCAGTCTGCATTGTTGGCAACGATGGCTTTTCCATCAGAGAAATCAATAAAATGGGACAGCTGCTCGTGGAAACGCTCTGCATTGTGCTCGATAGTCTCCCGGGTCAGCATGGAACGCATGTCGGATTTACCGCTCGGGTCGCCGATCATGGTGGTACCGCCGCCTAACAGGGCGATGGGACGGTGGCCGGCGTTCTGCATGTGTTTCATGGCCATAATGGTCAGGAAATGGCCGGCTGTCAGGCTGTCTGCCGTGGCATCAAAACCAATATAGAAGGTAACTTTTTCCTTTCCCAGAAGATCGCGGACCTCTGCGTGAGTCTCCTGCTCCAGGAAGCCTCTCTCCTTCAGAATATCGTAAACATTTGTTGACATGAACTTACTCCTCCTAGCCTTTTTTCGTTTTTGAAAAAGGATTTTTATTCACAATACCTACTAATATAGCATATGGCCAGCGTTTTTTCAACTAGGCCGCCGCAATTTTTATACCCCCGGATCCACGATCCGGTTGTCGCCGTCCGCCGCCTGGGTGGCCAGAGCATCACAGCGCTCGTTTTCCGGGTGGCCCGCATGGCCTTTTACCCAGATGAACGTAACCTGATGGGGTTCCTTCGCCGCCAGGAGGCGTTTCCAGAGATCCACATTTTTCACTGGCTCTTTTTTCCCGCGGGTCCAGCCTTTTTTGATCCAGCCGTCGATCCAATGCTCGTTGAAGGCCTTGATGAGATACTGGGAGTCGGAATAAAGCTCCACCTCGCAGGGCTTTTTCAGGGCTTCCAGGCCCACAATCGCCGCCATAAGTTCCATCCGGTTGTTGGTGGTCCGGACATAGCCCTGGCTGAACTCTCTTTCATGTAAGGTCCCTTTCGGATCCACATACTTTAAAACGGCTCCGTAGCCGCCCGGCCCGTCGGGATTTCCTCTCGCGGAGCCGTCCGTATAGATTCTTACCAGCATTTACGCTTCCTCCTGTCTCCATTCGCCTGTCTCAAGAAAATGATCTGCCATGTTCTGCGCCTTCTCGATCAGCTTCGGATCGTATCCCATAACGCCAAGAAGCTTGATGGCGTTTCGGGAAACCGCTCTTCCCTTGAAAAGGCGGTAATTAAAGAGCACATCATTGTCCCGGACTTCTTCTTCAAAATGATAATTGTCATATCCCTTTTCCAGGATATGGGTGAGTTCAATATCGTGGGTGGCCGCAAAGCAGAGGATATCCTCCCTCTCCATGCTCTCGAGAATTTCCGACGAGGCCGCGATCCGCTCTACGGTGTTGGTGCCCCTTAAGACCTCATCCACAAAGCAAAGGATCGGTATTTTCCCATCTGCCGCATTGAGAATCCGCTTCAGAGACTTGATCTCCACGATGAAATAACTCTCTTTTCCCGCCAGATCGTCCCGGAGGGCCATGGAAGTGCAGATCCGGAAAAAATTGCCCTTCCAGGAGTCCGCCATACAGGTATCGATAGTCTGGGCAAGAATCGCATTGACGGCCACCGTCTTTAAAAACGTGGATTTTCCGGAGGCGTTGGAGCCTGTGAGCAGGACGCCGCGCTCTGCTGTGATGGAATTTTTCACCGGATCGGGAATCAGCGGATGAAATACATTTTCACAGGAAAGAGAAGCCCGGCCGCCTTTCTTAAACTCCGGAATACAATAGCTTCCTTCTGCCAGCGTCCGGAAAGAGGCCAGCGCCGTGGCGCACTCGAGGGCTCCCACCGCGTCGATGAGACCTTCCAGATCATCCATATGAGCCGCCAGCTCCCGGATCACCGTGTTGAACTCAATGAGATCCAGATGGAACGTATAATTGATATAGTCAAAAAATACTTTCGTCAGCTCTCCATTCTCTCCGGCATTTCCACCCACCACGAAATGGGTACTCCGTTTCAGTTTCCGGAGGAGTTTTCCCGCCTGAACGATCTTTTCCTGATAATTTTTCAGCTCCGGCGCATCTATTTTCCCGAAAGATTCTGATTCTTTCAAAATCTGGATGAGACAGCTGCAGGACCGGAGAAAAGGCTCTATGCGCTTCTTTTTCCTATAATAATAGTACCAGCTTCCGAACATCACTGCCAGGAAAAGGAGCACGCCAAAGGCCGCATTGATAAAAATACTGCCAAAAGAAACAACCACAGCGATGATCCAGACAAATTCCGGCCAGACCGCTTCGGGTTTCAGCTCCGCCAGATTGTAGATATAATCAAACATGGACTGACTTCCGGTCTTTCCGATTCTGGCAAAGCGGTACTCCATCTTTTCCCGTGCCTCCGGGTGTGTCCGGAAATACTCGATGAGGCGGTTGCGCTCCTTTAAGGTCTCTTCCTCCATGGCGGGCATCCGCAGAAGGCAGTAGAGATAGCTCTCTCCGATGCAGGACCAGGTGTGATTGAGAAGCATGAAAATCCGGTCCATATCCAGGTCATTCCAGGTGATGTCGTCGATGACCGGCAGGCCTTCCTTTTTCCGGTGAACATAATAATGGGAAATAGCGTCAAACTCTTCCATGGAGTATTCCCGTTCCGGCCACTGACCATAAGTTTTCCGGATTTTCCCGAAAACCCGTTTTCTGCTCTTACAGGTCTCCCAGACCGCGAAGGCCGCAAAGGCGATAAAACCCAGAATCAAAAGAAACGCTATAGTCCGGTTATCACTGTTTACATTCATAAGAAATCCCCCTTTCTTGCAGAGAAAAAGAAGCCATGCCTTTTTCATGAAGACACGGCTTCCGGTTTGTTCCGTTTATTTCTCGCACATCTTGTAGATCGTGTGGATCAGCTGCTCGGATTCCGGCCAGCCAAGGCAGGGATCGGTGATGGATTTTCCATAAATATGCTCTCCCTGACCGATTTTCTGATTTCCGGGCTCGATATAGCTTTCGATCATAACACCCTTGACCAGAGTTTTCAGTTCCTCATTGACATTTCTGCTGTGAAGCACTTCTTTGACGATACGGACCTGCTCGGCGTACTGCTTGTTGGAGTTGGAATGGTTGGCATCCACGATCACTGCCGGATTTTCCAGCTTACGCTCCTTATAAAGCTCCAGAAGAAGCTTCAGATCCTCGTAATGATAGTTGGGGATGCAGTTGCCGTGCTTGTTCACTGCGCCACGCAAAATGGTATGTGTCAAGGGATTTCCGGTAGTCTTCACTTCCCAGTCACGGTAAATGAACGTATGTCCATGCTGTGCCGCAACTACGGAGTTCAACATGACGGAAAGGTCGCCGCTGGTGGGATTCTTCATTCCTGCGGGGATATCCATGCCGCTGACCACCAGACGGTGCTGCTGGTTCTCCACGGAACGGGCTCCGATGGCCACATAGGAAAGGATATCAGAAAGGTAACGCCAGTTTTCCGGATAGAGCATCTCATCTGCTGCGGTGAGTCCGGTCTCCTCAATGGCGCGCATATGCAGTTTACGGATAGCCACCAGACCTGCCAGCACGTCCGGTTTTTTCTCAGGGTCCGGCTGATGGAGAAGGCCTTTGTAACCCTCGCCGGTGGTTCTCGGTTTATTGGTATAGATACGCGGGATCAGAAGCAGACGGTCGCCCACCTGATCCTGGACTTTCGCCAGTCTTCCCACATAATCACATACGGAATCTTCATTGTCTGCGGAGCAGGGGCCGATGATCACCAGAAATCGATCGGACTTCCCTGTAAATATATCTTTGATCTCCTGATCTCTCTGTGCCTTCACACGGGCAATCTTCTCTGTGATCGGATACTGAAGTCGAATTTCTTCCGGAGTGGGAAGTTTTGTCACAAATTCAAAGCTCATAATCATTCTCCTCTTTATCTAAAGTATGATATCCAGGAACGACAGTTAGCGTTTTAAAACCTGATGTATCATTTCTAATAACTATACGTCTTTTTATACATTCCTGCAAGGATTTTTTTGCTTTTGAGAAAAAACTGCCCCACTAAAAAAGCAGGACCGGGAGTTCTGTTCTTCCCGGTCCTGCCGCCTATTCTGTTCAGATCCCTTTGAAGGTGAAGGTAAATGTCATCTTCTCGCTCGTATCCAGAAGGTATTCCGGATGGGTTTTTGCTCCCCAGCTGTCATCACCGCCGACACCCATCTGCTGTTTGGACACTCTCACAACCGTGTAGTGTACCTCGGGCAGTTCATAGGGATGCATGGCATTTTCCACCTCATGGGGGGTATACGGCAGAGCAGAAAATTCCATTCCATCTCCGGTAAATTCCATACCTCTGCCTCTCCGGTCAGTGACGGTAGCCCAGCGCACGCCTACCTTGTTTCCGCACTCCTGCGGAACCAGGTATTTCGCCATATTGTCAGCCACCAGATTCTTGTAAACGCCGAGTTTCGCTCCGCGCATACGGTCCACATAGGTCTCAGACGGTCCCATTCCGTACCAGGCCACATGATCGTAATCGGCATTGAACTTAAACATCACGCCAAACTCCGGCATATCGCCCAGTTCCTTCACCGGATCGTAGGAAAGGGTGGTCTGGATGCTTCCATCGCCGAAGACACGGTAGTTCAGCTCGCACTCTGCCGCCGGCGTTGTGGGCATTACATAGGTGAAGGTGATCTCCGCCCAGTCCTCGGTCACTTCGATCTTCGGAGTCTTTCCTCCCGGATAATGACCTCCGGTGGGATATTTGTGAGAGAGATAAAGGGATGCGATCTTCCACTGTGCATACCGCATGGGCATCAGGTTTCCGCAGTCGTTATCGGTAGGTGCTCTCCAGAAGTTGGGCTTCGGAATCATCTCGATCATCTCCACGCCGCCGTAACGGTAGGAAACCAGGCCGCCGTTGAGATAAGAGAACAACACGTCGAAATTCTCGCCCTTCACGCCGAAATCATGAAGAGACCGAACTACACGGAATTTCGGCTGCTTCTTCGGCTCCTCTTTGGCTTCCGCTGTGTAAACTGCCTGACCGAAGGCAACCTCATGACCTCTCTCCGCCCAGATCGTATCCTCTTTGAGACGGAAAGAAACGGTGATCACATACTCTCCCGGAAGGGTCTGCTCTTTCACCGGAAGCTCGTAGGTTTCCTCGGAAAGGGGAGCCACATGGGCTTCCAGGGCTTTCTTCTCCAGAAGTTTTCCCTCTTTTTCTACTGTCACAACGCAGTCGAAGGAATCGGTATTCACAAAAAGATTCTTATTGATGACGCGAACATTCTTTTTGTCCACAACAGCAGAAATATTCTGGTAATTGAACTTCACTTCCTGCATCTTCGGGGACTCATCCCGCTCACCGCCGTAAACAATACCGTTTCCGCTGAAGTTATAGTCCGTGGGACGCTCGCCGAAATCACCGCCGTAAGCCTGAAACTCTTTTCCGTACCGGTCTTTCTTATAGATGGACTGGTCGATGTAGTCCCAGATGAAACCGCCCTGATAGGAGGGTTCCGTATCCGTCAGATCTGTATATTTATGCATGCCGCCGCAGGAATTTCCCATAGCATGGGTGTACTCACAGCAGATGAAAGGCTTGCTTCTGTCATTTTCCAGGAATTTCTTGATATCCTCCGCGGAGGTGTACATCTGGCTTTCCATATCGCTGGTATCGTTGAAACGGCGGTCATTGAAGACGCCCTCATAATGAACCAGACGTGTCGGATCCAGTTTCCGGAAGAGTTCAGACATCTTATAGATGACCTCTCCGCCGAAGGATTCGTTTCCGCAGGACCAGATCAGGATAGCCGGATGGTTCTTATCCCGCTGATAAGTGGAATTGATGCGGTCCATAAGCAGGCCTTCCCATTCCGGTTTGTTGTCCGGAACCACGCCGGTGTAGTCTTTGCTCTCTCCCACGGTGTCCCAGCTTCCATGGGTTTCCATATTGTTCTCAGCAATCATATAGATACCAAACTCATCGCAGAGCTCGTAAATTCCCACAGCATCCGGGTAATGGCAGGTACGGATCGCATTGATGTTGTTCCGTTTCATCGTGGTCAGGTCTTTGATAAGTTCCTCTCTGGAAACATTCCGTCCGGTCCTGGAGCTGAATTCATGACGGTTCACGCCCTTGAAGACAATTCGTTTTCCATTCAGAGTCATGATGGAATCCTTCATCTCGAAACGGCGGAAGCCAACTCTCTGAGGAATCACTTCCGTGATCTTTCCTTCTGTATCCATAACCTCGATAAGCAGGTCGTAAAGATTGGGTTCCTCTGCGCTCCAGAGCAGCGGATTTTCCATCTTCATCACATAAGCTTTTCCGCTCTCCAACGCATCTTCAAGAGTTGCCTCCTCTTTTCCTTCTCTGGAAAGAGTGAAACGAACCTTTCCGGCAGCTGTGGCTTTCAGCTCCACGATGAGATCTGCCTTCGTAAAGGCATCGTCCAGAAGCGTACGGATCGTCAGATCCTCCACATGGACCTCCGGAATCGCATAGAGATAAACGTCACGGTAGATACCGGAGAACCGGAAGAAATCCTGATCCTCACACCAGCTTCCGCTGGTCCATTTGAAGACCTGGGCCGCCAGCTTGTTCTCTCCCTCTTTCAGATACGGAGTCAGTTCAAACTCGGACGGGGTGAAGCTGTCCTCGCTGTAACCCACGAATTTTCCGTTGAGCCAGAGGGCCAGGCCGCTCTCCGCTCCCTGGAAGGAGACGAAGATTTTCTTTCCCTTCATGGAAGACGGTACTTCAAAATATTTTACATAGCTTGCCACCGGATTGAACTCCTCTGGAATCTCGCCGGGTTTTACCTCTTCTCTGCCCTCCCAGGGGTACTGGACATTGGCATACTGCGGTTTATCATAGCCTTCCATCTGGATATGGGCCGGCACGCGAATGTCGCCCCAGGCTTTACAGCAGTAGTCTTCCTTCTCAAAACCAGGAATCGTACTCCTGTAATTTTTCGCATAATGGAATTTCCAGAGGCCGTTCAGACTGTAACGGAGCTCCTCTTTTTCCTGCTCCATCGCCGCCAGAGAAGTGAAATAACGGTGATCGGAATGGGCAGCTACCCGATTCTCGCTGAAATAAGTCGGGTCTTTTACTTTTTCGTAGTGAAATTCACTCATTTGTTATAACCTCCTTATCATTACAAAAGAGGCGGATATCTTTTGCAATACCCGCCTTTTTTCTGTTTCTTTTTATTTGACTGCGCCTGTGATACCTTCCGCAAAGCTCTTCTGGAAGAAGAAGAAAATGATAACGGTCGGAATCGTACAGATCAGTACACCGAGCATCAGCATACCATAGTCAACCACATATCCGCTCAGCAGGTTGGCAACCAGCATGGGCATGGTAATGGAACTGTTGGTCTGCAGAATAACCTTCGGCCACATATAGTTGTTCCATGCGTTCATGAAAGTGATGATCAGAGCTGCTGCGTATGTAGATTTCATAGTCGGAATGAACATACGGAAAAAGATTCCAATCTCACTCAGACCATCCAGCCGGGCCGCTTCTATGATATCATGTGGGAAAGACCTGGATGCCTGACGGAACATCATGATCATGAATGGTGTCGAGATGGACGGAAGCATGAAAGCCGCCATCGTGTTGACCATCTTCAGCTTGGAAAACATCCGGAACAGCGGGATCATGATCGCTGCAAAAGGAACCATCATAGCTGTCAGCAGAATAGCAAATACGATATCTTTTCCTTTGTCATGATAGATTTCAAAACCGTAACCGGCCAGGGAGCAGACCAGCAGACAGATCAGTGTCAGCACGGTCGCATTCCGGAAGGAATTCCAGAGTGCACGGGAAAGATCCTGATTCGCGATCAGTGTCTTAAAATTCTCTACAAGATAAGTACCCGGAATCAGTTTTCCTCTGGATACATCCACGCTCTTGTTTGTAGCCGCACACGCCATGTAGTACAGCGGGAAAACGGAAAGCAACGAACAAATGGTCAGAAAAATATACATTGCCGCTTTTTTGCCTTTATTCATCGTTCATCACCTACTTTCATCTGGATCAGGGCCAGGACAGCCACCATTACAAGGATCACGATGGACATTGCTGCCGCATAACCGAAGTTCGGGCTCTGTACAAAGGATGTATTATAAATATAATGGGACATGGTCATCGTTGATTTACCAGGTCCGCCGTTGGTCAGGTTCAAAGACTCATCAAACAGCTGCAGGGTACCATTGGTAGAAGTAATGGTCGTCAAAAGGATCGTCGGTTTCAGCAGCGGGATCGTGATCTTGAAAAGGATCTGACGTGGAGAAGCGCCGTCAATTCTGGCTGCCTCATAGACGGAGTACTCGATGTTCTGAAGGCCTGACAGATAGAATACCATGTTATAGCCGGTCCATCTCCAGATCAGGGCAATGATAATTACCGCTCTTGCTGTCCACGCATTGGAAAACCACATGATCGGGGTTGCTCCGACAGCACGAAGAACTGTATTTACAAAACCGTCATTGGCAAACAGGGAACGGAAAATCATGGAGTAGGATACCAGAGAAGTCGCACAAGGAAGAAAAATACAGGTTCTCCAGAGTCCCTTGAAACGAAGATCTTTGTTATTCAGGATCGATGCCAGGATCAAAGCCAGTGTCAGCATGATCGGCACCTGAATGATCAGATAAAAGAATGTATTGAACAGTGTCCCTTTAAATGTCGGGTCTTTCAGGATTCGTGCGTAGTTTGAAAAACCGTTGAACTTCAGATTGACGCCCAGTCCGCTTTTCAGCGACAGGATAAACGCCTGGATCATCGGATAGAAGCTTGTCCAGCAGATCAGAACCACACCAATGGAGAGAAACGCCCAGCCTGTCAGGTTATGCCTTCTTTCCAATGTCATTTTTCTCTTTTTTTGCATGAAGCATACCTTCCCTTCTTTATATGGAAAAAGGTCTGCCTGCTGTTCTGCCTTGAACAACAGTCACAGACCTTTTCCATTTATCTTACCTTACTGTTTCTTTTTCAGCGGAAACATTAAGCACCCATGGTGAATTCCAGAGTTTCCTGTGCGGTCTGGAGTTCAGAATCCACATCTGCACCAGTCTGGGTAATGTTGGAAAGTGCGATACCTACCGCATCACGGGCGTCATAGTAGAATGCGCCGGTGGTGTTGGACGGAGTCTTGGTTGCGAAATCAACAATCTTAGCATAGATCGTATCGCCGCCGTAGAAGTCAACCGGTACGTTGTATGCGTCAGATTCTCCAGCCGGAGCCCAGGTTGCCAGAGCGCCCTTGGAAATGATGTCATCATAAAGCTCTGTGCTGCCTGCAAAGGTGGAATTCAGGAAATCAACAGCCAAGTCGGTCTTTGCGCAGTTGGAAGAGATTGCCCAGGAGGAACCACCGTTGTTGGAGTAGTTGGTAGCGCTATCTACATCATCCAGTCTCGGCATATTTGTGATTGCCCATTTACCGGACTGATCCTCTGCTGCCTGAATGGAAGCCAGGATCCAGCATCCGTTGAAGGTGCTTGCTACGGTGGAGCTGTTCAGAGAAGAAATGTACTGATCCCAGTCGGTAACCTCTACCAGAGTACCATCTGCAACCATCTGTGCATAGATCTCAACACATTTTTTCAGAACCTCATTGTCAGCAATATTGCCTGTTCCGTCTTCGTTAAAGAGGGAAGTTCCACAGGACTGAAGCATCATCATGATCACATCCGGGGAACCTGCCTGAGCGGTCAGCATCGGAAGACCGGTCTTTTCAAGAACCACCTTTGCCTTTTCCATGTAATCAGACCAGGTAATGTCTGTAAAATCATCTACGGTATAACCAGCCTGCTCGATCAAATCTGTACGAACTGCATTCACAACTGCACCATTGTCAAACGGAACACCGTAATTTACGCCATCCAGTGTGGAATAAGCAACCTTTGCCTCAGAGAACTGAGAGAAATCGATTCCGGAATCGGTCAGATCGGTGAAAACGTCCGGGTAGAACGTTGCATATTTCTGGAAGGAGTTATCCTGCATCAGGAAGATGTCCGGAAGAGTACTCAGGTCACCTGCATTCACTGCTGTGGTGATCTTTGCCTCGATCGCATCGGATTTGATCTCTGTAACCTCTACTTTAAAGCCCTCATGGTCTTTTGCATAGATTTCTGCTGCTTTGTTGATTGCATAGATGTTAAAGTTCGGATCCCAGGTCCATACGGTCAGTGTGTTGTCATCCTCGCTTGCAGCCGCCGGAAGAACAGCCCCCATAGAAAGTACCATTGCGCCTGCCAGCATACATGCCATTGCCTTTTTCAGTTTCATACTACACATCCTCCTTTAATTTTTTGTACATTTTCACCAGTTCTCAACTTTTTTCGATTCAAAACTATTGAACATTTTGTATAATTTTGAATCCTTCTTTCTGGTGAATATGTGACTATTTTACTCTATATCTTTTTTCTATGGGAAGCATTTTCGACCAAAAACAATTCATTTTTTATCTTTTTTTCATTTTTAATCCCTTTGTTTTAGATATTATGCATAATAAAAAGCCCTCCTGTTTTTCTTACAGGAGAGCTTTTTGCCCAAAGAAATGTCGAAAACGCAGGCTTTTTGCCATATTTTTTCCAGTAAAACTCTTTTAAAAGAGGATGCTGCGTTCTCTCCCCTTGCTTTTTCGCCAGACATGTGGCGAAGTGCCCAGAAAACGGGTAAAGTTTCTGTTAAATGTGGACATGGAAACAAAGCCGGTCTTCATGGCGATCTCCTCCAGGGATGAGGCTGTTCCGTTCATCAGGCGGCAGGCCTCCCGGATTCGTACTTTATTGACATATTCCATGGGAGTCAGCTGCATGTTTTTCAAGAAAAATCTACGAAAATGCGTCTCGCTGAGGCCGCAGACCGCCGCCAGATCCCCCACCCGAAGCTGTTCTGCATAATGTTCCTCCACATAACGGAGCGCCGCTTCCACCTGGGTGATCTCTTCCTTCCAGATCTGTTTTCCGACGACTGGCAATTCCTCTCCGGGAAGCAGAGAATCCTCATCGTTCAGCCGGGCCGCTTCCATAAGGAAAGCCAGAAGATAGCCTTTTACGCTCTCCTGATAAAATTCGCTCTTCTCCTTCATCTCTCGGAAAATCTCCTGAACGAGATCACCGAGAGCCGGATTTTTTCCATGGGTCAGAAATCTTGCGCCACTGTTGATTCTCCTGCTGATCTCCTCTGCCAGGCGGCTTCGTCCCGGATAAAGATCCGTCAGAAAGCGCTCCACATCAATAAAAAGAAATTCCCAAGAATTGATCCCGCCCTGATCTCCAAAGGTCGAGTGAGGGCAGTTTTTCGGGATCATCGTAAAGGTCTGGGGAAAATAGGGATAATCTCCGTTCTCCAGCTTGATGACACCCTCCCCTTTATAACAGTAACCCACCTCCAGATGGTTATGGAAATGAAGGCTTTCTCCTTCCGAACCATATTTCCGGTTCCACTCTTCCCCGAAAAGAGCCAGCACATAGCTGTCTCTGGGGATCTCATAATATCGGAAAAAAATTTTATCTGTTCGTTTTTTTCTGGTCATATTCTCTCTCCCTGATTTGATATATCTTTTCCCAATCCTATCATACCAGTTCTTTCGTCATTTTTGAATCCTTTTTTTAATTTTTCTGTCCTTTTCTTCCATAATGTGATAAGATAAAAGAATCCGTCCGTACAGACGAGCACAGGCTCAAAGGAGGAATAACATTTATGACAGATGAAGCCAGACCCTATTTTCCCATGTTTGTGGACATTTCTCATAAAAAAGTCGTCGTCGTGGGCGCAGGCACCATCGCCAAACGCCGGATCCGCACACTGGTGGATTTCACCGAAAATCTGACCGTCATCGCTCCCGAAGTCAATCCGGAGCTTCTGGAACTCCAGTCTCAGGGAAAGATCCTGATCCTGAAAAAGCAGTACCAGAGAGAGGACATCTACGATGCCGATCTGGTCATCGCCGCCACGAACGATCATCAGACCAACGAGGATATTTACAGCGTCTGCAAATGCATGGGAATCACCGTCAACGTCTGCAGCGATAAGAACAAATGCGATTTCTATTTTCCCGGCATTGTCCGGAAAGACAATCTCGTAGTAGGAATCACCGCCAGCGGAAACAACCACAAAGCGGCCCGGGAGACTTCCGACCGGATACGGGAGCTTTTAAACCAGCCAGAACAGTAAAAAAGACGAATCCACGGATTTTATCTCCGGCCGGATTCGTCTTTTTTCATCCTCTGGGATGGGCTTTCGCATATACATTTTTCACATGGTTCACGCTGAGATTCAAATAAGTCTGGGTCGTGGCGATATCCGCATGCCCCATCATCTCCTGGACTGCTTTCAGGTCTGCCCCGTTCTGCACCAGATGGGCCGCAAAAGAATGGCGGATCGTGTGCGGCGTGATATCCGTCTCAATGCCGGCCTTTGCCGCGTACTGCTTGATGAGCTTCCAGAAGCCCTGACGGCTCATGAGATTTCCCGAACAGTTCACAAAGAGAAGGTCGCTTATCGTCCCTTTTAAAAGTTCCTCCCGGGCATCCTTAAGATAGGTTTCGAGAGCCGCCTGGGCCTTGGGCCCGTAGGGAATCACGCGTTCCTTCTCTCCATCCCTGCAGATCACATAGGAGAGGCGCTGGTTCAGATCCGTCACCTTCAGGGTGATGAGCTCCGTCACCCGCATTCCCGTGGCATAGAGAAGCTCCAGCATGGCCTTGTCGCGGATTCCTTTCACTGTCCCCGGGTCCGGCTGCTCCAGAAGGCTTTCCACCTCCTCCACAGAAAGGATCTCCGGAGCCTTCCGGTCGATATGAGGCGCACGGATCTGGCTAGTGGGATCGTTAAGCCTCCGGTTACTGTCACAAACATAATGAAAAAAAGACTTCATAGAAGCCACATTTCTGGAAACCGTGGCTGTGGAAAAACCTTCCCGTTCCAGAAAAAGAATATAGGAATTTAAAGAGGTGGCTGTCACATCCTCCGGTGTATGAACGCCCTTTGCATCCAGAAAAGCAGCCAGTCTTTTCAAATCTCTTTCATAAGAACTCATGGTACTTTTTGACGCATTTTTTACCTGCATCAGATAAGTCATGAATCCGGGAATCAGTCTCTCCATAAAATTTATGCCTCCGCTTCTTTCTCAGACGTTAATTATAGTCGATTTCTGTCAAAATTCCAATGGCAGTTTCTACAAAAATGGTTTTCTCCTTCGAACCACCAGATATCGTTTTTCTTAAGATTTTCTGAACTAAATCTTGCGTTTTTCTTTCAGATCAGATAAAAAAGAAGCCGGAGATTCCAGAGACTCACAAAGCTTTCCGTCAAAATACCCAAAAAGAAAAAGACCGTCCCGGTCATAAGCTTTCTCCCCGGAAAAGCCAGCCAGTCAGCAAAATTCCACTTCCAGTCCGCCAGACCCTGAAACATGACAAGAGCCCCGGCCACATAGAAAAGCCCCTGGGGAATCGTGAGAAGAAGCCCCACTCCGAGGCCGAAAAAGCCGAATTTCAGCACGGAAAGACTCACAACCACACCGAAGGCAAACCCAAGCCAGCCGCCCGCCAGGAGCATAACAGGCTCCGCCGCTCCCAGAAGAAGGATCCCCGGAAAAAGCGCCGCCCACTTCATCCGTTTCCCCAGAAAGGAACCGAAAAGCCGTCTTCCCTCCAGATTTTTGTATTTCAGCCGCCGCAGATAAAAATCGCTGATGAGGCCAGCCTTCTGAAGATAATACTCTCTCCCGCACCAGCTCACCAGAAGGGCTGCAAAAAAGCCCAGCAGAAAGGCAAGAGTGAAACGCAGTGTCAGCTTCTCCTCCGGGTAGCGCATCCTGTTCATAAACTCACCTTTTCAAAAAAGTCCTGTCTATCTCTATGCGCCGCCGGCTTTTTCCATGAAAAAAGGCAGCGGACTTTTCATCCACTGCCTTATAAAATCTTTTATTTTGCGTAATCTACCACGCGGGATTCACGAATAACACTGACCTTGATCTGTCCCGGATATTCCAGCTCAGCTTCGATCTGTTTGGAAATATCGCGGGCAAGCAATACCATATCGGCATCGCTGACCTGTTCGGGCACAACCATGATCCGAATCTCTCTACCTGCCTGAATAGCAAAAGATTTGTCTACTCCCTTGAAGGAGTTTGTAATATCCTCTAACTGTTTTAATCGATTGGTATAAGTCTCCAGAGTCTCTCTTCTGGCACCCGGACGGGCGGCAGAAATGGTATCTGCAGCCTGTACGATGCAGGCAATCAGAGATTCCGGTTCTACATCGCCGTGATGAGCTTCCACTGCGTTGATAACCACTCTGGACTCTTTATACTTCTTACAAAGATCAGCACCGATCTGAATATGGGAGCCTTCCATTTCATGGTCGATGGACTTACCGATATCATGCAGAAGACCTGCACGTTTCGCAAGACGAACATCTACGCCGATCTCTCCTGCCAGAAGACCTGACAGCTGAGCAACCTCAATGGAATGCTTCAGCGCGTTCTGACCATAACTGGTACGGAACTTCATGCGGCCCAGCAGACGAACAAGTTCCGGATGGATACCGTGTACTCCGACTTCGAGAGTAGCGGCTTCTCCTTCCTCGCGGATCATGTTCTCCACTTCTTTCTGGGCTTTCTCCACCATCTCCTCGATTCTGGCCGGATGAATACGTCCGTCCACAATGAGCTTCTCCAGAGCGATTCTTGCAACCTCTCTGCGGATGGGATCGAAGCTGGAAAGAATGACGGCTTCCGGTGTATCGTCGATAATGAGATCCACACCGGTCATGGTCTCAAGGGTACGGATATTTCTTCCCTCGCGACCGATGATACGACCTTTCATCTCATCATTGGGAAGCTGTACCACAGAGATTGTCGTCTCGGATACATGATCAGCCGCACATTTCTGAATGGCATTGACCACATATTCCTTTGCTTTCTTGCCTGCGTCTTCCTTTGCTCTGGCTTCCAGCTCTTTATAGAGCTTCGCCGTGTCATGCTTGACTTCGTCTTCAACAGTTTTTAAAAGATACTCTTTTGCTTGTTCGGAGGTCAGACCGGAGATTCGTTCCAGTTCCTGCACACGTTCTTCACTAAGCCGCTCAATCTCGCTGCTCTTCTTACGCAGTTCTTCTTCTTTGGCTGTTAAACCTGCTTCCCGCTTCTCGATGGCATCTGCTTTCTTGTCCACTGTTTCTTCTTTGGAAAGAACACGCTTCTCATACCTCTGAAGTTCGGATCTTCTCTCCCGGGTTTCTTTCTCGAGATCGTTTTTCGTCTTTAAAGACTCTTCCTTTACTTCGAGTAATGCTTCGCGCTTCTTTGTCTCGGCAGTTTTCAGAGCGTCATCTATTATTTTCCTAGCTCTCTCTTCCGCACTTCCGATCTTGGCTTCCACCGTCTTCTTGTGATTGGAAATGGAGACAAAGTAGGTAATAGGAACAGCTACCACAAGAGTGATAAGCACAGCTATAACCGCTATTACTGCACCTGGCACAGGAGCACCTCCTTATTAAATTTTCATTGTACAAATACAACACATAAATTGTATACTGTTTTGTGCAAATTGTCAAGAGTATTCATCCTGCATTTCACTGCCGCTTTGAAGGACTTTTCGCACGCCTGAGGAGGAAAATCCCTTCCGCATCAGGAAGGCGTAAAGCTTCTGTTTTTCGGCCGGAGTGCAATCTGAGGGGTCTGTTTTTTTCTTCTTCACCCACTTGCGGATGAGTTCCTCCTCGTTCGGTCCCTCCTGGTTTTCAAGGGCTTCCTGGATCACATCCCGGGGAACCCCTCGCTGGGTCAGCTTCTGCTTTAACTGCAGCGTGCTCAGACTCTCCCCGTGGGTCCTGATATAGCTCTCCGCATAGCGGACATCGTCGAGATAGTGGAGATTCTCAAGCCAGAGAATGACCCGATCGATGAGTTCCTCGGGATAGAAATTCTGCTTCAGCTTCGTCCGAAGCTGGTATTCCGTCCGATCCATACTCTTTAAAAGATAAAGACAGCGCATGCGGATGCGTTTCCAGAGAATCTCATCTATGATCTCACGGTAGACCGCCTCCGGAAGCTCTTGGTCTTTCTCTATATGACAGCCGGACAGCTCACCTCTGTAAAGCACAAAGGCGGGCTGTCCGTCCAGATAGACCTTTCGTTTTCCGCTTCCGCAGTCCTCGATTTCGGTCACAATCATTCTTCTGTCTCTCCGTCAAAGAAGTTCTCTGGAGCTTCCTCGCTGCTTTCCTCCGCCGGGGCTGCCCCCGGAGTCTCCACTACATCGCCCTGGAGGCCATAATGCTCGCGGACAGCAGTCTCGATCTCTGCCATCACATCGGGATGCTCTTTCAAGTAAAGCTTGGCGTTCTCACGGCCCTGACCGATCTTGGCATCGTTGTAAGCATACCAGGCACCGCTCTTATTGACAATCCCTAAGTTTGCCGCCAGATCCAGGATATCACCCTCCCGGGAGATTCCCTTACCGAACATGATATCGAACTCTGCTTCTTTGAAGGGCGGAGCAATCTTATTCTTCACCACACGGACACGGGTACGGTTTCCGACTACCTCGCCTCCCTGCTTCAGGGACTCGATCCGGCGTACATCCAGACGGATGGAGGAATAGAATTTCAGTGCCCGGCCGCCGGTGGTGGTCTCCGGATTTCCGAACATCACGCCCACCTTCTCACGAAGCTGGTTGATGAAAATCACCGTACAGTTGGACTTGCTGATGATACCGGTCAGCTTTCTCAAAGCCTGAGACATCAGTCTCGCCTGAAGACCCACATGGCTGTCTCCCATATCGCCCTCGATCTCTGCCTTCGGCACCAGAGCCGCTACAGAGTCCACGATGATGATATCCACAGCGCCGGAACGGACCATGGTCTCTGCAATCTCGAGGCCCTGCTCACCGTTGTCCGGCTGAGAGATATAGAGGTTGTCAATATCAACACCGATGTTCTTCGCATAGACGGGATCCAGTGCATGCTCCGCGTCGATGAAGCCTGCGATACCGCCTCTCTTCTGAACTTCTGCTACCATATGAAGAGCTACGGTAGTCTTACCACTGGACTCCGGTCCGTAGATCTCGATCACACGGCCTTTGGGGATACCGCCCAGTCCCAATGCAATATCAAGGCTTAAGGAACCCGTCGGAACGGTCTCCACGTTCATGCTGGCTCCGTCACCCAGCTTCATCACTGCGCCCTTACCGTAATCCTTCTCCAGTTTCACGATGGCGGCTTCCAGTGCTTTTAACTTCTCTTCTCTGTTTAATGCTTTCTCATCCTGTTGTGCCATTTTCTTCTCCTTTACAGATCTATCTCACGCGAACGTTTGTCTATAGCAATTCTACAAACATTCGAAATCCGCTGATTTACTGCGTAAATCGCTACTGTCTACGCTCCGCTTCGG
>ERZ824488.1146-NODE-1146-length-30925-cov-4.464108_pt1 | contig 30925 bp, 26 predicted proteins | sample MGYA00519936_ERZ824488 | MGnify/ENA primary metagenome ERZ824488 (study PRJEB31778, sample SAMEA3449153) | human gut metagenome | biome: human gut; feature: human-associated habitat; material: faeces | place: United Kingdom | collected 2010/2012 ... | reverse complement strand
CTACAAGGCAAAAGTGGAGAAAATTCCGCAGTCGTACGAGTGTACGTCGAGGAAAGTTTCTCCACTTTTAACGCAGTAAGATATCATTCTAATCGAAATCTCTAATTCTAATTATTTTTCAACGCCACTACTATTCCTAATCTGAATCTGTTTCCAAACAAACCCCACCATCATCAGCATCATCGCAACAACCAAAACCGCAATTGGAACAACATAATTTCTAACATACGTTCTAACCGCAATACCAGTAGGAGCGATAACAGTAACAAACTCAGGACACCAAGCATCATTCTCAGGGTAAGTCAACCAATCATCAGTACCCTCATCTGGATTAAATCTCTCATAACCTGCTTTCCAGAATCCTTCTGTAGTAGCAATAGCCATAGCATTACCAGGAACTGAATTAGTATCCCTTCTTCCGACTGAGTTAGAATATACTAACACCTCAGCCAAGTTATCAATTCTCATCTGATTAGCATCAACACCAGAAGCAGCAGTTTTTCTAACAGTTATATGAATTTCTGCAGAATTTGGAGTTGAACCTTCATAATTTGAAGGTGCCAATTCTTGAGTCAAATTGCTATTATACATATTATTATGCTCTGAATTATCCATATATTCAACTCTACCTGTACTGCTACAATCCGTCTCATTGTACATTCCCATATAAGAAGTTTGTTTTGCCAATGTATCACTATAACTAATTGAAATATTAGATCTTGTTGAGTTAATAAACTCTCTGTCTTTATCATCATAAAGTGAATTTTTATCACCAACACTTCTATATGATGCTTTTGATAACAAGCCGTTTAATGATTTATTATAACCATTTTCATCAGCATCCAATCCAGATGGATCCCATGCAGCATCCATAAGTGAGCTATCATTTTCCATGCTACCATCATTATCAACATAATCAACAAGTTGATCAATTGTTGTTTTAACAACTCTATCTGGACTATAGTTAACTTCAACTGGTTGTAAATTGTTATTATTTCCATATGTATTAATTGTATAAGTCTTTGCATCTTCATGGATATTATTATCATAATAATATCTACCAACATATCTACCATAAATAATAACTTGTGGTCTTATAGTATCAGCTAAATATTCTGCCGGCTTACTATTTTGCTGTGTTTTCTCTTCATCAATTCTAGCATTATCTCTAGTTAACATTGATTTTAAACTACTATTATTCTCAGAAACTATTTGAACTAAATTAGCATTTGTAGCAAGTCCTACTTTTGCACCATTTTCACGCATTTCTTTAATAATATTTGCTGTCAAACCATCTGTTGGAATTGCATTTGCATATTTTATAATCTCTGAAGCTTTATATACATCAGCTAATCCACCAGTAAAATCAACTTCTGACTGATTTATAACTTTAATTTTGTACTGTATTCTTAAAGTTAAATCATTCATATAATCATCTTCAACAGAAATTGCATAAAAACCTTGTTGATATAATCCTGCTGTCTTATCAGTTGCCTTTGAATGTGATAAATATGAAAGTTTATCTAGACTAGAAGAATTATCCTTGTCGATTATAACCTCACCATTTTCATCCATTTCAGCATATAATATTGTTTCTCCTGCTTTAATCAAACTAATATTTTCAACATATTTTTGTAAAGCAATATCAGTCTTAGCTCTTTCCTCTAATCCGAAGTTTATATTTTTAACTGAATATTTGTGATTTTTTACTTGATTATTTTCAGCATTATACTCAACTTTTTCCTTATAAGAATTACCTCCTGTATTATTCCCTGAAATAATTTCTGGATCTTCAACCTCAACCTGCATAATAGGCGTTTCAGCAAACATTCTTGTTGCATTAATAAATTCATCTGAACTCTTATCTCTTAAAATTTCGCCTCTATTATTTTCAATAGTTCTTGAATAAGCATCAATAACCATTCTTCTTGATTCATTATCCCTAGCCTTTGAAATTGCCAAATTATTAATTGATGTATTATTAATTTTTGTAGAACCAGTTAAATCCAAATACTTATCATTTATGTGGTCCTCTCCGATTTCGCCTAAAAAGCCTGTATTCTCATAATCTTGACCATTATATTTTACAATCTCAACTTGACTTGATATTACATTTTGATCACTATCAAGTGAATATTGAGTTTCTTGGTTACCGTCTTTTTTAGTTCCATAATCATATCTTAATACATAATCACCAGCTAAAAATCCATAAATATAATAGTTTCCATCGACTTCATTTCCATCTACATTTTTCTTCTTTGCACTTGCTGTAAGAACAACACCTGTACCAGAAGAATCTGTAGCTTTTTTCGTACTATAATTATAATATGCATCAGGCACTTTATAATAATAATCAAAACTGTCATAATTCGAATTGTAACTTCCATTAGTGTTAAATTTACCTAAGTTAATAACTTCATACATTGACACTTTAACATTAGGAACTAATTTATCAGTATCACTATTATAATATCCATTACCTGTCTTTATACTATATTGTCCAGTATCTTTATCCTTTGTGTCTTCCCAAACATAACCATACATATCCCTTTCATACGTATCAATTGAAATGTTAATTGGTAATGATTGGTCAGTATCATCTTCATATTTATTTTTATTCTTCAAATTAGATGTATCAATATTATTAGGAGCAGAATCTTTATCAACTCTACCAGAAACAGCACCATTACTATAAGCTGTATAATATCCATTAAAATCTCTATTAGTATAATATGTAGAATAATTTGAAATTTCAGCAATATTATATTTCTTACCTAAAATATTGTTTCTATCATTAATTGAACCCTCAGCACTTTTACTCATCTTGTCATAACCTTCTTTGTCAACTTCATATGTTGTAAAGATTTCCACATAACTATTAACAGGAACTTTTATTGAAGTTAATGTTGTCGATGTAGATTTTTTCATTCCATTGGCACTACCACTATTATTCCATTTCAAAGTACCTGATTGATGTCCAGCAATATTTTTAGCTTTTGTCTCCTCCCAAGTATTTCTAGCTGAACTACTCATTATTCTATAATATGGTGCATCTGCTACAACTTCTTGATTTCTGTTCAATTTTTCATCAACTATAGATGTTTTTGTTTCGTTCTCAACCAACGTAAATGAATTATCATAATAATCAGTTATCTGATTAAATTCAACATTATTTGTTTCTGAATTATTATAAACTCTAACAACATAAGTAACATATAAATGAAGCTCTGTACCTGCTTTTATATCCTTAACCTGTTGAATTGCATCTGAATATCTCTTATATGATTGATATGATAAATCAGTTGAATACAATCCTAAAGAATACTGAGTTTTTCCAGATGTTTTTCTCTTTTCAAGAGATACAGCATAATTTCCAGAATTAGCTTCACCAACAACATTAAATTGTTTTGTTAATTTTTGTTCATTTACAACTAATGTTGCTTTGTATAAATCTTTAACTGTACTTACATCTGTTGTAGCCCTTCTTTGAAGTCCTAAATTAATATGCAACATATAATCACTAATATATCTCTTACTTCCACTCTTATATGCATTCATTACATATTTTTTTTCAAGTGGATATTTTATCTGATAATCTGCTTTACCTTCATAGAATGTACTTGCCGTCATTCTAAAACGAGTATAATAACTTGTATTCATCTTTTTATTATTTTTAGGGTCTGTACTCTTTGCAGGTGAATCTAATGTAGAAGCAATCATACCACCTGAACTACTCCCCGTATATTTAAGTGCTTTACTACCACTAGCTCCTGTACCATTTGCATTAGTTGTATGTGTTATACCATTAGTTGAATTATTGCTCTTAATTGACTCTGAACCAGTTATCTCGCCAAAGCTTTGGTCAAACTTTGCTCTATCAGCTGACTTCTCAACAGCCATTGATGAATTCTTATAATTTCCAGTATTATTTTTGAATTTATTTGACTTTCCTTGGTTTGCTATATTATTATTTACACTTGAACTAACTCCTAAATAAACTGTATGTCTATAAACTTGTCCATCATATGCAAATTCAACATCATAAAATCCATTTTTCTTTAATCCAGGAGCCTCTAATCTATCAATACTCCAGTTACCATTTGCATCTGTATATACTGGAAGTGATATTCTTTTTCCTGCACTGTTATGTCCAATTGCTTTTTGTTTGCTTTGTCCATTTGATACATATACTGTAACTTCAATATTTGCTATACCTTTATCTTTAGCATCTTTTACACCTATTTTTACATTGTTCGTTTTCTGTGGACTCAAATCCTCCCAGACATTACCTCCAATTGAGGTTGTTAAATCAATTCCCCAATGAAGTTTTCCTGAATCTTTTCCATCAATAGTTTTGGAACCTCCATATGACCTATCCGCTTTTACTACTCTTAAAATTGGCTGAATCTCTGCATGTCCCACAACAGAAGGGCCATCTACTGTTACTGTAGCACTTTTATAATTTTTACAATTTACTTTGTGATTTTCCTTGTTTGGATCTGCTTTACATTTTTCACACCATATTCTAGCATTACACTTTTTAAATGATACTCCTCCCATACTCCATTGCTTTATTTCAACATTTCCAGTAGAAGCTTGATATTGTGCAGAAGCTGTAAGATATCTGAAGTCCATCTTTAATCCCTGGATAGCATTAACACCTTCAACATAATCAATTACCAAATAGAAAGTCTCACCTGTATGAGGATATATTGTATTAATATAAGAACTTGGTATTTTATCTCCCATACTAGCAGTTTTCTTTCTAGCTCCAGTCCATGCAAAATTCCAACCATCACCTACAGTTTTAGTTATCGTTCCATCATCCTTTTTTAATGTTAATACTGGTTTTGTTGAAACTCCAGCAAATTGATTTTGATATGCATATACTTCTAAATAAGAAACATTAAATGGTCCAACAGTATATTTTCGTGTAGTAGAATCATATGAAACAACTACCTTACCAATATTTGTATTATCTCTTATTGTACTAGCATAATTACCATTTATCTTTTTATGCATTGCATCAAATATGCCTGCTTCATGTAATATTTTTGCAACTGTATTACCAGCTGAACCAGAACTTGTTGATGGCATTTTACCAGTATTCTTTTTAATATTATCTTCTAATTCCTGTGTTTCTTTAATTCTTGTCTTCAAACTTTTTCTTACTTGTGATCTTCTCTGTCTTAATCTTGTAATTTCTTCTTCTATTTCATCAATTCTATCAAGCTTTTCACCAATTACATCATCAATTGTTCCTTCTTTAGGATGATCCTTATCAACAAGCTTATCTCCAATTTTTTTCATTTCAGCTTTAACAGGTTTAATCTTAGTATCTTTGAACTCTTGGATTTCTCCTTTTATCTTTTCAACTTGTTTTGCTAATTGTTTATATTCTTCAGACTCATCATCTAATTCAGCCATTCTTTCCCTAATTTGTGCAATTTCTTCCCAATATTTATCTTTTTCTGCCCTCAAATTAACTAATTGATTATACAAATCTAAATATTTATTAACCTTTTTATTACTTTTTGCCCATTTATCAATAATATCCTCTGCCTCTGATCTCTCCTTTTTTAACCTCTTAATTCTATTAGTAAGATTAGTAACACGTTTATCCAATTCTGCTTCAAGTGTTGATTTCTTAGGTCTTTTATTCAAAGAATCCATATCAGTATTATATTTAACCACTGATGTATTATTTCTATTCCACCAAGCTCTATTAGGAACAGAACTTGCAGGCATTAATCCTGGAAAATTATCAGGAGCATGATTTAATATATATGCATATTTATTATTAGTATACGTGCCACTATCTGTTATCTTATAACTTGTTTTTCCTGTTGCTCTTACAGTTTTACCATTTCCACCACAATAACTAGATATTTTTGTACTCATTCCAGAATAAGAAGTAGCCTTCAATGTTAAATTACTACTTGTACTCGATGTACAACTTCCATGACTTACACTCAAAACAGTATACGTACCACCAGATGTTACTTCTTTTGAAACTGATTTTCCACTTACAGTACCACTCAACTGTATAACTGTAGTTCTCTTATAGAAAAATGATTTTCCGTGTCCATTACAAAAATACGCTGATGACGATAATAAGTGATTAAGATATTTTTCACCTGTAAATGCACCTGCACCAGCCCCTCCATAATGTGTAACTAATGCAACAGCATCAACCTTAGTCAAAAGGGAAATACCTATAACAATCAAGCAAGTCATTACAATAACAATTGCCAACTTAATTTTCTCTCTCATTATACATACCTCCTTTCGTCAATTATCTTCCAAACCAGAAAGGCAAGTGGAATAAGAATAACAATTGCCACCAAAATAGCTGGAACAATTCCAATTCTCAAACCTGTTGCAACACCAATGATTACATCAACTGAATCTAAATCATCTTCTTGAAGCTTATTACCAGGAGTAGAATCAATATCAGCAATTCCTTTATCATTAATAGCATCAGCAATCTCAAAAGTATTATGAACTAATCCAGTATTATCCTCATTCATATTTTTAATTAAAATCAATGAAATCTCCTTAGTCTCATTTGGATTAATCGTTTGATTCTCCAATGCTCTAGTATAAATATTGCCATCATTATCTTGATACCAATCAGGATTCAAAGAAGAATTAAATTCAAACTCATCAGTCAAATAATCAACAATCTTATTAACCCTACCAGAAATACTTCCTTGATTCATAACTTCAATTTTATATTCAACTAAAACTTTTGAATCAGCAACCAAATCAGGATCAATATCAACCTTAGCAAGATTTGGATTCTCTGGAACAAACTCATTATTTTCAGCAGAATTTTGTACAGTCATTTTAACAACAGATGCATCAAGTTTTAAATCAAAAGTATTATCCTCAACTAAAGGTAAATCAACACTTGCGACACTATTTCCTACAATAGAAATATTATCAGTAATACAATTATCTCCAACATTAATAACACTTGACGCATTTTCATCAAATGTATTTTCTTTCTTATTTCCAATATTGTATTTTGAATTATCATAATTAAATTTAACATAATAATTGCCATCTGCTAAATTTTCAAAAAGGTATCTACCAGAAATATCAGTTATTGCAGAACCAACAATTTCATTAGTAGTAGAATTATATAAATTCACAATCGCACCTGAAACACTATTATCACTGTCATCTACTTGTTGGTTATTATTACCATCAACAAATACACTACCAGTAATGCAATGTCCACTCATATTTTCCTGACTATCAACTAAACTATAATATTTAGGTGATGAAATTTCTTGAATACCATAGCGCATTTTCAAAGAAACATAAGCGTTCTTATCACTGCCAGATATAACCTTAGCAGGCACTCTAATTTCTAATGTTCCACCCATAGGAATATCAAATAAATTAGCAGAATCAAAATCATAGGCATTAGAAGTTCCTGCTTCTTCACCATCTTCTGTTGTATAATTCAAAAAGTCAATTCCTAAATTTCCTGATTTTTCAACATATATTGGCATACCCTCTACATCAAAATTGCTATTATTTTTAATTCTAAAAACATATTCAAATTCATTGTTTGATGAAACATAACCTACATCTTGTTTATTAACCAAATCAACTTGAAGATCTGGAATATCAAAAGCAATCTCTTTTGAGAAATTAATATTTTTGCTTTCATCATCACAAGTACAAACAGTTTCAGAATTGAACTCAAATCTGTTACCTGTTAATCCGTTGCCAGACAAATTAATCACATATGTCACAACCAAACTCTCATATGGTTGAAGCTCATCAATAGAAATATCTAAAATACCAGTTTCTTGATTATATGTCACATTCGCATTATCAATATATAATTTATTAATATCTTTTACAGTAATTTCCTTAGCAAGTTTTTTTGTAATATGAATATTTTTTACAACATCTTCAGATGAATTAGTCAAATTAAATACACAATCAGTATCTTCATCTGAATATTTTTGTTCATAAATACCACCTTCATAAACTCTAAGATTAGCTCTCTCAATAGAATAATCCTTACTTTCCGCAGAAAACTCATCAACATTATCTGCCTTTCCTGTTAAATTCAATTTAACATTTTCAAGATTTTCATCTAATCTGAAAGTTCCACAATTTATATATACCTTTTTCTCTGAATTCTTCTCAATTTTATCAATATTAATTTTAATAAGATTATTATCAGTATCTTCTCCAGCAGTTACATCATCATCACATTCTATGCTTGAAGCAATCAAGCCATCTACAATTGGGACATCAGTCTCAATGTTTTCAGCATCAACATCACTAGTATTTTTAATAGTAATTTCAAATTTAGCATCAGACAATTCCTCAACTTTATCATCTAATAATCTTATACTAGTTTCCAATGTTGCCTTTTTACGAGTCTCATAACCAATCTTTTTAGCAGAAGATTCAGAAATTTTATTTGAACCATCATCATAATAAGTAGCATATGTTCCAAAGAAAGCATCACCAGATTTTAAATCAGCTGGTATTACATAATCATATTGGAAATTAAGCTTAGCACCAGACTCTAAAACATAATCCTCCTTTAAAACAATTAAATAAGATTTTACTCCACCCATTTTATAAAAATCTGTGTGCCAACCATTATTCTCATCATTTAAATCTTCTGTTGCATCACCATTTTCTGAATAATAAACAGTATAAGGAACCTCAGAATCTACTGAACTTATTTCAGTATCCAAAATTGTATCAACAGTAGTTCCTAAATCCTCACCAGTTGTAATATCTTTATTACCTATAAAAGGAATTCTTCCTAAAATCTTAAATTTAGAAAATTGCTTTGAAGTATTATTCATAACAGTAATTCCCATTGTAGCAAGTTTAGCCTCAGCACCCTCTTGAATTAAATTAGACTCCTCACCATTTTTCGCAGAAGATACCTTCTCCTCATCATCTTTTGTCTCAGAAGATTGGCCATTAATCAACTCCTCAGGAGCTTTGTAAGAAATTTGAACTCCATCATAACCATTCTTTAAATAAGAAACATTTTCACTTGGATAAATCATTCTCCAATCAGTTTCATTCAAATACTTATTAGAAGCCTCATTATAATAATACATTTCAACCATTTCACTAACATTACCAGTAAATTCTTTAACACTTAAATCAGCATCAAAAGAAATAATTGTACCATTTGTCTCTTTATTTAAGTTATATGAAGTTTGCATTCCACTCAAAGTAACTCTTATAATTTGATTATCACCATCAATCAAATTTTCCACATTAGCAATCTTCAATTCATCATTAGCATAAAATAAATCCATATTTTTTATTTGAGCCTCTGCAATTGCCTGAGGTAATCTAATCTCAAATACTGGATTTTCATATAAATCAGATGTATCCTCACTATTATTTAATCTAATTTTAAAATTAACATTCTCATTTTTCACAGTTGCTGAAATTTCTTTTTGAGAAATTTCAAGTTTTGCAGAAGAACTTGTAGGTAAAATATCAATAGAAGTATCAGCAACACCTAAGTCATCAGTAGCTCCTTCTTTATATGTAATAATTCCATGTGAAGAATTTACTAAACTAGTAAATAACTCAATTTGGTCTTTTGTAAAACTCAATTTAGAAATAACCTTTGTACTAAAAACTGAAAGTGTTCCATCAGCAATAGGTTCAGAAGTTCTTACTTTTACTTTAGAAATTGGTGCTTGAAATTCATAATCAAAATTACCATTCTCATCAGCATCAGTAGAACAATCAAACTCGGCAATTACTTCATCATTCAAATTCAAAATTTGAACCTTTCCACTTTCACCTAAAATACTCATCAAATTCTCCTTTGAAAAAATCATCTTTTTATATACAGACATAATTTCTTCAGCATTATCAGTATGATAAGCATTTTGTCCATCTGAAAAATATTCATCACCATCAATAATTTCCATAGAAGAAATTAAATCAGCTCTACTAATATTCAAAATATCTTTCTTATTATATGTAATTTCATATTTTTCATTTTCACTATTAGCCATCAAATAACCCCTGCTAATAGGATCAACATTATTTTCTTTTGTATATTGTACAATTTTTCCAACAGGTTTAGTTAAATCATAACTAACATCAATTTTTTGAGGTTCAGAATTTCCTGAATAACTATTAACTGTATATTCCATCGTACTAGGAATAACATCATCAGAAACCTTTTCACCTGTGTATAATAAAGTAATAACAAATTTATCTTCATCACCAGAATTATAAACTTTTCTATCAACTTCATTATTTTCAACATTTATAAATAAATTATTTTCTTCAACTCTATATTTAGCATCAGCTACAACACAATCATTATCATCTCTACCTTGTGTATAAGCTAATTTTAACATTTGAACTTCTGCACTTTCAAATTTCATTCCGTTCACTTGAGGAATACCCATTTTCATTTCTGTATTTTTAATTGGTAAATTATTTTCACCAACATTTCCAGAAATCTTAGTTTCAATCTGTAAAATTTTTCCCTTAGCACCGTCTTTTTCATAATCAATATTTTTAATCAATTGATATTCAATTTTCGTAGAAGTTTGTTCTTTCCAAGAAAGACTTAAATCAATATTTTTCTCTATTTTATGCTCAATTCCATCATTATCAACATATACGCCAGAAAAAATTATTTTATTAACTCTGCTAAAATAATCAGAAGGAAAAATCTTTTCACGAACAAATCCAATAGGAATTACAACCTTCTGATTTTGTCCCTGAGTCAACTCTTGAAGTTTAATTTGATTGTCTTTTATCTGTACATTTTGATTATCCTTTACCTTAAAATTAGAATTATCATCAAGCTTCAAATATCCACTCTTTAAATATCCTTTTTCTTTTACGTCAATTTCAAAATTAATATTCAAATTATTTTCATTAACATCACAATCAAGTGAATTTGCTTTTTCAACACTTCCACCCGAAAAATAACCTATAACATTAATCGCATTATCAAAATTGTCTGCGCCAAAACTATAATTAGTCAAAATCGGCAAACAATCAAAAAATATTAATAAAAAAACAATATAAAAAGCAATCAGTTTTTTCAAAATTTTCTTTTTTTCTTGCATAATAATTTTTTCCCTTCTACTACACTTTATCAAGCATACTTAATATTTATATTAATAGAATTACTAAATCTGTCAATATAAGATTTTTACAGACATAAATATTTATTTTTCTCTCTATTTACGGAAATACACAAATTCGCCAAATATATTTTTTTTATTAAATTTCAGTTACATTTCAATAATTTAAAATATTTCGCACAAAAACCATCTCTTTTTCATACTATATATAAAAACGAGGCATATACTAAAATTAGGAGGTTACAATGAATAAATTAGATATGAATGCAATTATGAAAATGCTATCAAAAATGGATAAAAAAGACTTGGAAGTTGGGCTTGCCAAAGCACAAGAGATATTAAAACAAAAAGGTGTTGAAAACAGTAGCAATAATAACAATACAAAATAGAAAAAATGTCATTGGTGACATATGAAAAGTGACTCAAAAATATCAGTTTTCAATGTTACCAATGACAAATAAAACACAAACTAAAAGGAGGTATTTTCATGGACCCAGAATTATTAAATCAAATATCCAATTTACTCTCAGACAAAGACATTGACCTAAATCAAATCTTAGAAAACTTTCAAACAAATACAACAGATGAAAATACCCAAAACACAAGTGAAGAACAAACAAAAATAGACCCAGAAATGATTTTGAAATTTCAAAAGATTCTAACACTCTTAAATCAAAACAAAAACTCAAAAGACGAAACACTACTCCGAGCACTAAAACCCTACATGAGAGATTCCAGAAAAGAAAAAATTGACCAATACATAAAACTACTACATATATTAAACTTATTTGAAAAATTTCAAGAAATGGGAGGCAATTTAAGTGACTTTTTATAATCCATTCTTTGCAAACCTTCCCATATTTCCATTTGAAAAATCCACAAAACACGCATCAACAGTGGATAACAATAGAAAAAAATCAACAAACAATACATACAATGAAAAGAAAGAATCAAACCCAGTAATCCCAAGCGATTTCACTCAAAAAAATCAAGAAGAATCCCCACAAACACAAGCACAAAAAAATAACCATCAACATCTTCCTAACCTAGGAAAAATCAATGATTATTTACAAGAAACAGATAGTCTTATCTTACTTGCACTATTATACTTTTTATATACACAGAAAACATCAAGTGGACCACTAATGATTTGCCTTTTATTACTCTTATTAGACAATGACTAACCTATCTCAATATTCTCACCATCCAAAAATATAAAAGGCACTTTATAATTATTTTCTGGAATCTCTTTTAAAACATTAGCAATTCTAACCTGAGTAGGTTCAATAGAATTAGCACAAATAATAGCCTTTTTATTTCCATTAGCTCCTGCATGAGCAAGCCCTCTAATTTTACCTGTTACAATAATATTTTCACCAGCTATTACTTCAGCACCACCATTTAAATCACCTAAAATAGCAATACTACCGGAAAACTCCTCACGTTGACCAGAACGTAAATTTCCTCTTATAAATTTAGTTTCTGATTGTTCAACAGAACTCTCAAACGTTTTCTTAATTGCGTGTAGCCCTAGGAGTTCGCCAGTTCTTTCAAACACAATTTTATTATCAATTTTCTCCTCCAAAACCTTTTTTACAGAAGCTTGTTCACTTTCTTTCAAAGCTTTACCTACTATAAGTATAGGTCGTGGATCTTTATCATAATATTTCTTAATACGAGGCAACTTAATCTTAAATTCCTGAAGAACATCCTCAAAGTCTGTCGCAGCATTAATTGTAATCTTAATCTCATCATTTGTACTAGAAATTCTTAAACAACTTCTCATCTTCCTCATCCCTTTTAAACACATATTCTCTCTCAAAAACAAATATATTATATCATCATTTTTATCATTTGTGTTTATAAATTAACAATTTTTTCAAATACCTCATAAACAAATAATCAACCCAATATTCTCTGCACACTATTTATGCATTGCCCTTATATAAGCAACGTGTGAAAAAATACTCACACATATTTTTTCACACACTCAAACCTTCTAATTTCTAACACTAATTAGTTTAGAACTACACATTTTATCTAACAAATTCCATTTCAGAAGAAGCAGTAACATCTTCATTAATCTCTTGGACATTCATTCCGAAATACTCACTAATAATATCTCTAACAACTTCAGCAACATAGTAACCATGTCCACCGCCTTCAACCATGCCAACAACGGCAATTTCAGGATTATCAAAAGGAGCAAAACCAACAAACCATGCATTGATAATATCATTACCATCTTTGTCAACACCAGCCTCTGTAGAACCAGTTTTTCCTCCAACTGCAATACTAAATCCTTGGAAAATCTTAGCAGCAGTACCGGTATCATCAGTAACTCCTCTCATACCTTCTAAGACAGCATTCATATTCTCATCACTAATATCTAAACTTTCAGTATCTTTTGCAGTAATCCCTAACTTCTCATTAACGTAATCTTGTATCTCTGTTGCAGAAACCTGCTTACCATCTGAAGTCACAATATTTTTTATTAATGTAGGATTAACAACCTTACCTCTATTAGCAATCATAGCAATATACTTTGCAACCTGAATTGGAGTGAAATCATTATAACTCTGTCCAATTGAAGCTGACAATAATGTACTTTCTGGAGCAGTATCATGTTTTTCCTCAACAGTCTGAGGTGAAGCCAATGTACCACTTGCCTCATAAGGCAATTCAATTCCAGTTTTTCTACCTAATCCGAAATAATTAGCATATGCAGACAATTTTTCTAAACCAAGTCTCCAACCAGTTTCATAAAAATAATAGTTACAAGACTTTTCCAAAGCTCCAATAACATTTAAACTACCATGACCAACATGAGCAGTATCATAAATCCAACAATGTGGTTTTCTTCCTCTTGGATAAATACCAGTATCATTTATTCTTTCTTTAGTTGTTATTTTTCCCTCTTGTAAACCAGCAATAGCAGTAACCATTTTAAAAATAGAACCAGGAGCATATGTACCCTGAATTGCTCTATTCATAAGAGCTGAATTAGCATTATATTCTGCATACTTTGTCTGACTAATTCCATTTAAAAATTGTTCAGGTTCAAAATCAGGACAACTAACCATTGCAAGTATTTCACCAGTTTTAACATTAATAACCACTGCCGAACCGCCCTGCGCATTATACTGTTTACCAAAGCCACCAGAACGTATTTTTTCAATATTATTCTTCAAAGCATTTTCAGTAATATTCTGAAGATTTGAATCAATTGTAAGAACAACATTTGAACCACCAACAGCTTCTTTTGTAGTATATTCACCTGTAGTAGTTCCATCAACCGTCATATCAATTTGTTTAGTTCCATTTTCACCTTTTAAATAATCTTCAAATAAACGTTCTATACCAGTTCTACCTATATAATCATCTTTTTGATACTTATCTTTGTTTTGTTTATATTCATCTTCATTTATCTTACCAATATACCCCAAAACATGTGAAGCCAAACTACCCTGAGTATATACCCTATTTGATTTTGTCTCAATAGAAACACCTGGCAAAACATCTCCTCTTACATTTATCTCCAAAGCACTTGCCCTAGAAACATTTGAAGCAATATCAATTGCATTAGTTGAAGAATAGCCCTCATATTCCAAAGTATATCTAAGACCAATAATTTTACGAGCTTTTACCACATCATCTTCTTTTACTTCATACTTATCCTTCATTACATAAAAAGCTTCTTCTGGGCTCGCCTGATTAGATATTTTGTATTTATTCTGCCAATCAGTCAATTGTTCTTCATTATCAAAATTATATTGAAATGGTTGAACAGATATTGGAAAATCATCAACATATTTATCACCATTTTTCTCAAATATCTCTGATAACACAAGCATCGCATTATTCATTTCCTCATCAGATGCCTTTGTCTTAAACAATTGAACATTAAATCCCATTTGCGTATCTGCCAAAACTGTTCCAGTTCTATCAAGAATTTTTCCTCTGGCAGCCTGAATTATAGCCTCTTTAGAAAGTTTCGTATTTGATGTTTCTCTATATTCTTTTCCATGAATAATTTGTAAATTAAAAAGCTGTATAAGTAATATGATTCCGAACTATGTAGATAAACGTATTTAATAAATTAAATCTAAAATTCGTTTTCTCTGTTTCTGTTTTATTAAGCAAACTACACCTTCTTTCTAAAAATATCTTGTTAATATATTTTTTTGTTTAAATTGTCTTTCCAAAATAGCTCCTAATTTTAAAAATGCATTATAAAAAATAAGTATTAACATTGAATTATAAAAAACTTCAATTAATAAAATCTTTGAAAATGCCTCTATTTCAACAGGTATTTCAAGAATTATTATATTTAAAAAATAATTTGCAATTTCGCAAATAATTGTCATTCCAATAACCATTATTAAAATAGTAAATTTATTATCTTTAGAAAAGTTTTTATCAAAATAATTTGCAATAATTGCAACTAAACAAAACATAATTGCAGTTACTCCCAATGTTTTTCCAATTACCAAATCTAATGTTATTCCAGTAAGTAACGCAATACAAATTGAAAATTTATTATCAGTAAACAATCCTAAAAACAATATAAAAATAATAAAAATATTCGGTCCCACCCCAGCTATTGTAAACCAATTAAAAAAATCAGCTTGAATAAAATATAATAAAATAAAAATAAAATACATAAGGAGACCTATTAGAAATTTTTTCATAAAAATCCTTTCTATGCCATTATTTTATAACAAGTACAGTATATAGTTTTGAAAAATCAACTGCAGTATCAATAATAGCATATCGATCTGTAATATTTTTTGTATTTACAACTTGTTTTATAGTACCAATTGTAATTCCTTTTGGATAAATTCCACCAATACCTGAAGTTACAACACTATCACCAACTAATAATTCAGAAGAAGTATCAATATAAGAAGCATTTAAACATTTAGAATTCTCGACTGAACCCTTGCAAATAATACTCTCATCAGAAGTACTAATCATTGCACTAACTGAACTAGCACTATCAACAATAACTTGAACTTTAGCTGTATTTTCAGTAACTGAAATAACATGTCCAACTAAGCCTTTATCAGCAATTACAGTCATATTTTTTTCTATACCCTGTTTTGAACCTGCATTTATTACAATATTACTACTATAATTACTAACATCCCTATCTATAACATACGCAGGAATAGTTTCATACTCTTGATATTTTTCAGTCAAGTTAGCATATTCTTGCAACTTTGAATTCTCAGCCTTTAGCACTTCCAATTCTCTAACCTGTGTTTCCAACTCTTGATTCTTTTTTTTCAAATCTTCATTTTCTTTTTTCAAAGAATCTAAATTTGAAAAAAATTCTGTATCACCTGTAACCTTGTGTCTTAACATAGTCCATGCGTTTTGCACAGGCATAATAAATGAAGTTGCAAAACTTTCCGCATATGATAAATTATCTCTATTAACATTTGTTAATATAACAAGTAATATCAAAACAATAGCTATAATTATTGTTCCCATAGCACCTGAACGTTTATTTTTATACATATTTTAAACTCTCCTCTTAGTTTTTAACTCTCTCATCATGCTATCATCATTCATAATTTTATGTATTCCCAAAGCAGCACACTCCATAGGTTTTTCTGCAATAACAGCATCTATCTTTAGTTTTTCTTTAATTAATTCATCAATCTTATCAATACAAGCCCCTCCACCTGTTATCATGACACCTTTTCTATATACATCATTTAATAATTCCGGAGGCGTTCTATCTAGTGTTTCCCTAATAATTTCGATGATTTTATTAATAGAATCTCTTATAGCTTCATTCACCTGAAAAGCATTCACTTTTATCTTTTTAGGAAATCCAGTAAGCAAGTCTCTACCTGTAATTTCTCGATTTTGATTAATCACTGGTTTCACAGAAGCAAGCTCGATTTTTAAATACTCAGCAGTATTTTTACCAATTTCAACATTAAGTTTTTTTCTAATATATTGAATAATATCTTCATCTAAGTCATCACCAGCAACCCTCAAATAATTACAAGCGACTATTTTTCCTAATGCAATAATTGCAATTTCAGTCGTTCCACAACCCAAGTCAACAACCATTGAAGCCTCTGGACTAGAGATATCCATATTAGCACCAATTGCAGCAGCTAAAGGTTCTTCAACAAAGCATATCTCTTTTGCCCCTGTATCTAAAACAAGTTTAAGTACTGCTCTTTTCTCAACCTCAGTCATACCAACATGTAAATTAATCAAAACTCTTGGATTACCTATATTTTCAGTTTCCTGTAGTTCACTTATAATTTTTTCAATTATCATTTCAACAGCATTCAAATTGGCAATTCCACCATGCAACAATGGTCTAAGAGCCTCTATTTTCTCAGGAGTCTTTCCTATCATATCCTTTGCTTCTTGCCCAATTGCTACAATATTATTTGTCTTTTTTTCTATAGCAATAATAGCTGGTTCGTTTCTTATAATTCCTTTATCTTTTAATACAATTAATATCGATGATGTACCTAAATCAATTCCAATATTCTTACCATGAAGCTTAAAAAAATTCATATACCAACAATCCTTCCAAATGTCTAAATTTATTCATTTATGCTAAAGAAAAGCACTTTTATATTCTCCATCCCCAATTACAATATGATCTAATAATTTTATTCCAAACAATTCAGCACACACACTAATTCTCTTTGTTACCTCAAAATCCTCTTTGCTAGGTGTTGCATTACCACTTGGATGATTATGAATTAAAATAATTTTATCAGCACCCATTTTTATAGGTTCAGCTAAAATCTCCTTTGGTTCTATTACTGCATAATTTGTTCCTCCCAAAGACACATCAAGAATTCTTAAAATTTTATTCTTTGTATTCAAAATAACAACTTTTACAATTTCTCTTTTTTCAAATCTCATTTCTTCCATAAAAATTCTTGCAACATCATTAGATGATTTGATAAAAACTTCATTTTCCATTGGTTTAGACAGCCTTTTAGCAATTTCCATAGTTGCCTTTAATCTAATAGCCTTAACCCTTCCTATTCCTTTTATCTTTTTTAATTCTTCCAACGAAATTGTTTGTAACACTCTAAATTCATTTTCAGCAAACCCATTTCCTAATGAAATAACTTTATGTGCCAATTGAATCGCAGTCTCGTCTTTTGTACCACTCTCTATAATAATTGCCAACAATTCTGAATTTGTTAAACATCCCTCACCATACATTTCTAATTTTTCATATGGTCTTTCATATTTTGGCAATTCGTTCATCTTTATTGTCAAATGTCATCCTTTCTATTGCCCACTTTATAATTTATTATAAATAAATGCTGCTATAATCATTCCTACAATACTTGCAACATTTATTTTTATACGTAATTCTACACTTATTCTTAATATACTTAAATCAACCCCCACAGGTCCATTAGTTCCAAATTCTTCTCCATATGCTAACCATGAAAGCCAACTTACTTGTGAAGCAAAATTAGCTATAAGTCCTCCTATAACTATTCCACATAATAAAAAAATCAAAAGTATCCATAAATTTTTTTCTCTAATCATTTTAATTTGTTCCTTTCCAAGGTATAAATTAACTTGAAAAACTTTTCAAAATTCATGTATCTTTTTTCAATTATACCTTTATCTTTTGTTACGGATTATTACATTTCAGCATACAAGTATTATATATTCTCAACACCATTTTTTCAAGTTTTTTTCCTAGTTTTCCAAATATTTATCATTTATTTTTTTAAATTAAGATGCTACAATTTATTTAAGATTACTTTTTATAAAGGAGTTTTGCAAATGTCAAACTATAATTATATATATGTACCATTAATCGCATTAGAAAAGAAAAACATTTCAAAAGAATCACTTATGCAAGATTCTAAAGAATCACAAGATTTTTTGAACGATATTGTACGCCAAAAATCCCCATTTGCACAATTAACAAATATATTTTTAGTACATAACTGCTTAGTTATAGCAGTAAAAAATAAATCAATAATCACATTTGATAAAGAAGATTACTTTTCCCAATTTAAAAAATGTATAAAATCTACTCCATACATAGACCAAATAAAAATTGATAACAAAAAAAGAGAAATATCTATAAATTCAAATATTTCCCCTATTTTTTATAATTTGCTATATGAATTTTTAGTATAAATAATTCTGTGGGTTTTGACATACACCATTTATCCTAATTTCTAAATGTAAATGTGGGCCAGTAGAATTTCCTGTTGTACCAACTCTTGAAATTATTTGTCCTTGTGAAACCTTTTGACCAGCTGAACAACAAACTGAATCACAATGTGCATAATATGTTTGAACTCCATTACCATGGTCAACTACAACTAAATTACCATATGTACCTTTAGGACCTGCATATGTAACAGTTCCAGCAGCCGCAGCTCCAATAGGAGTGCCTTTTGTAGTTGCAATATCTAAACCTGTATGCATTCCCCTACTACGTTTTCCAAATCTAGATGTAATAGTCCCTGAAATAGGTCTAGCTAACGAAACTCCAATAGCTTTATTAGCAAATGAAACATTTTGTGATGTATTAACAGTTCCTAGAGCAGTTCTTTTTACTGTAGTTGTTGTCGTAGTAGGTGTTTTAACTGTATTTTGAACAACATGTGGAGCAACATACAAAGACGCAACAACATTTTCAACAGCAGTTTGCTCTAATTCATCTGAAGAATATTTAACAACATAAGATATATCACTAACATTCGTACTATTTTTTTCTTTTAAATCATTAATTACTTGCTCAGCTTCTTCAGAAGATGAAACATAAGCTTTTTCTTCACCCTGATACATAATAGCATAACTTCTATAATATGGTGTACCTGAAGAAATCACAGTATCAAAAACTTTTTTTTCATCAGATTGAACATCCTTTTTTGAATAACAAACTTCATAATCAGGCATTTGGTCTATTTCATAAAAAGCAACTTTTTCACCATCTCCTGATTTTTTATAATCTTCTATTTTTTCTTCCAACTGCTTTTTCGTATCAACATAACCAATCAATTCACCATTTAATTTAACAGCATACATTGGTCTAAACAAAAAATACAGTATACCCAAAATCAAAAGTAAAGATATTATAAGAATTATCATCAACTTCATCGACTTTCTAACGTGTATAAAAAGAGTTCTCATTTGTTTTCCTTTCACATAAATATCCATTAAATTCTTTTTAATTTCAAAATTCGTAAATATTATATATTAAAATTTGATTTTTCTCAAAATCGAATTACAGCATTATTATTGATTATCTACCCAATAGCTCTAATATACTTTAATTTATTCACTTTTTCTTAGCATTTCTTAAAATATTTAGGGAAACAAGGAATTACAAGATTTTCCAAAAGAAAAGCAAACATTTTACATACAAATTTTTCAAATAAATTTCTACACCAAACATGTATATTTAAAAAGAAAACGGACATACTAAACATAACATTTATATTAGGAGGAAAAAATGGCAAATTTAAGTCAAATTGAATTACAAAATTTAAGACATCTTATAGGAATGCAAGATACAAATTTTCAAAAATTAACTAACTATGCAAATACTTGTACAGATCCACAGATTAAGCAAATATTTACAAAATCAGCACAAGACACATTAAACACAAAACAAAAGTTAATGGCATTTCTATCAGAATAATTTAAAACGGAGGTTACAATGGAAGAAAAATATATGGTTAACGACATTTTAGAAGGAACAAAAAGTTCCTTAAAAACATATGCTGGTGTAATAGTAGAAACAGAAAACACAAATCTAAGACAAACACTACAAGAAATAAGAAATTCATCAGAAACATTCCAATATGATTTATACAGAGTCGCAAACATAAAAGGATATTACACACCATCAGCACAAGCAACACAAACAGAAATCAGTCAAGTAAAAACTGAAGTACAATCTTAGCAACATTTATCAAAGCACAGAATTTGTTTTATAAATTCTGTGCTTTGATATTTTATTCTGAAAAATAAAAACATATACTCACATTTAGCAATAATAAGAATATATTAATTATAGGTGATATAAATGGAATTATTAAAATTAGGTTCTACCGGAACACTTGTCCAATATCTGCAAAGCACACTAAAAACACTTGGATTCTACAAAGGTAATATCGACGGAATATTTGGAAGCCAAACTAAAAACGCGGTAATTACATTTCAACGAGAATTTGGAATTTCGCAAGACGGTATTGTTGGGCCAAACACATGGAATAAATTATCAGCATTTTTCTATATTGTGCCCACAGACATATCCTATGGTTCAAACATATTATCAATAAACTCCCAAGGATTCGCCACAAAGTTTCCATTCTTAGAACAAGGCAACATAGGATATTCTGTTCTCAAAAAAGAATTAAAATATTTTAAATTTGGGCGTGGTCCTAAGCAGATATTTTACAGTGGAACCATTCATGGAAACGAATGGATAAATACAACACTTTTAATGAAATTTTTAGAAAATCTATGCACCGCATATTTAAACAGAGGAAACATCTGGGGATACCCAGCTTCATCGCTTTTCAATCAATACACATTATATGTTGTACCTCTAGCTAATCCAGATGGAGTCGATTTAGTAGTTGGTAATATAAAAAAATACAATCCACAAAGTTATAACTCAGCCCAAAAATTATCTCAAAACTATCTCACTATACCATTTCCAAATGGTTGGAAAGCAAATATAGAAGGCATTGACCTAAATCTCCAATTTCCAGCAGAGTGGGAAACAGCACGCAACAATAAATTCGCACAAGGTTACACAAAACCAGGTCCACGTGACTACGTCGGTCCCTCACCATTATATGCACAAGAAGCAAAAGCACTATACAATTTCACATTAAGCAAAAACTTCTCATTAATACTTGCATATCATTCACAAGGAGAAACAATATATTGGAAATTTTTAAACTATCTTCCACCACGCTCATATGAAATCGGTAGACATTTTAGCCAAGTAAGTGGTTACTTATTAGAAAACACACCATACACATCAGGATTTGCAGGCTACAAAGACTGGTTTATCCAAAACTACAATCTCCCAGGATACACTATCGAAACAGGTTTAGGAGAAAATCCTCTACCAATCTCACAATTCCAAGACATCTATAACAAAAATATAGGTATATTAATTTTAGGTATGTTACTTATATAAACTATCCTGATAACAAAAAGTATAGAAATAATTATTCATTTTCTATACTTTTTTATTTTTTATATACAATTATTTACAAAACTTAGTATATAATCTTTTCAGTATATTTTTTACTTCATCAATACTAACTTTATATCTATCATTTAAAACATATTTGTTTTGCATATTTTCAAAACTTCTCTCCAATTCATTATTAAATTCGAGTTTAAAATAATTAAAATCTTTTATTTTAGTATTTTCATCAATACCACCGATTCTAGCTTTTTCTTCGTTTCTTTTATATTCTATTAAATTTGATAATTCCTCTCGATTTTCTAACAACCTTTGTATTTTATAATTATTAAATAATATAGATATATCATATAAATGTTTTGATACATCCATATACATTTCTCTAATATAATAAAACTCTGTAGCAAATATTTTATCTATAAACATTCTTTCTAATTTTAACATTTCAATTTGTATCTTAGTAATATTAAACTTTTCTTCTAAAATCTTCTTTTCATCATCACTTGCAAATTTATATAATAATGGTTCAATATAATATTTTTCTGTTGGTTCACTAACAGTAAAAGATGTTGACTCTACTTGTATTTTCTCTGCTCTTTGTAATGGCATTTCAGTATCTGCATATACAGAAGTGTATTTATACATTCCTGTAACACTACCTCTATTATCTATACATTCTTCTTTTATTAGTTCTAAACCATCTATCTTATACCCTAATGCAGATTCTTTTAATCTTTTCTTATTTCTTGTATTAGATTCTTCTGGCAACACTTTTACTGTTAAATCTATATCCTCTGAAAATCTATTCATATTGTCTAATATTTTATATATTGCTGTTCCACCTTTAAAATAAGCTTTTAAATCATCCTGTCTTTTAGATAATTCATTTAAAACAGCACAAACATAATAATCTTTTTCTATTATGTCTACATCTATATTTGACCTTTCTTTTATAATTTGTAAAAAATTCTTGAATTCTTTTTCTTTCAAATGTAAATACATAAAATCTCCTATCTTGCTAATACAAATAATTTATCTAATATTTTCTTGTTATTTGTTTCTCTTGCATATTTTATAATTTTTTCAAAATCTAAGTTATAGTCTTTTATAATTTTATATAAAATTTCATTAGGGTTTTCTACTTCAATATTAATTTTATCCTTATTTTCTAAAATATCTATAAATTGCAAATATTTATAATTTTCATTTGTAATTTCTATTTTAGGTTTTATAATATATGTTCTTAATTTTTCGTCAAATTGTTTATGATATTTACATTCATTTGTAACTATCTCTGTAATATTAGGTACTTGTGTTGTAAGCCCAATCCTATTAAATAATTTTGCACCTACAATATAACCCTTTATATTTCCATTTCTATCCACTAAATATTTTAACTCTCTTAATCGATTAATATTTAGTGGCACTTCTCCAAATATGCTAATTGCTGGTTTATAATATACTCCTTTATATTCTGCTTTAATAAATCCTTCTTTTTTTAATCTATTTAAAATAACATTTATATTTTTTAATACATTTTCTTTTTCATCTTCCTTACATTTTTCAATTACATATTTTTTTATTTCATCAATAAATATTGGCTCATCTTCTGGATATTGTTCTATACATTCTAATACAGTTTTACAAATATTCATTATTTTTGCCTCCTTGTTATTATAATGTATGTATAATCAATATTTTTATACTTTATAATAACATTGTACATTTTTTTTATGATTTTGTCAAATTTGTTATTTCTTCCTCAATTCAATAATATAATATATAAATACAATTTGGAGGATTTTATTTAATGATAAATATTGATTCTACTACAGTTGCAGTTGAAACATCAGCTGAACTAAAAAGCATTTTAATTGAATGGATAGAAAATACAGGTATCCTATTCAAAGTAATTACACCCTTGTATAACGGTGAATCTTATTCCACATTTATCAATTGGATACTATCAAACAAATTATTATAATTCCAATAAGAACAAAAGCTGACATTAATAACATTTGCACCAATTATAACATTTTTTAGTCCACGTCTTTGTTTGTACGCGAAATTTGCAAAGCAAATTTCTATACATTGTTATTTTATATATATAATCACAATCCTCACACCAATAAATTACCTTTGTATTATAACATTTTTTACAAACTTTATTATACACAATAACCGTATTACTCTTGTATCTTTGATTTTTACTCTGTATAATTGCTACATTTTTTAGAATCTTCCATTTTCTATTACACTTTCTGAACTTGAAAGGTAATTTCAGTACTTCCATCTTTTGCAATTGTCTCTAACTCTACAGTTAACAATCCTGTCTCTGAATCATAAGTGTAATTTGCATCCGTTCCATTTACCTTAACACTATTTTCCACTAAACTAATTAATAATGGATTCAAAGTATCTGTAAATGTTGGTTTTTCAAATGGATTTTCTGCTGAGTTTGAAATTGTAACTGTATACGCTAAGTTACCACTAGCACAGTTTTGTTTGTCAGCTGTTTTTACAATTGTCAATCCAGCAATCATTTCAGTTATAACTGTCTCTGATGTTAACGTTGTAGGTATAGCATCATAGTCGCCAGTTACATTTGCAATATTACTTAATGTTACATCTGCCATATTTTTCGCCTCCTACTTATATTGTATGGTCAACATTCAATTTCAATTTCTGCCACATAGCATTCAAGAATTTTTTGCAAAATACGATGAAAAATGATATAATATTGTTTACATAAGTATTATGTAGATTGTGTTTTATTTTCACAATCAAATTTAATGTTTAGAAAGGAATGTGATATTGCAAAAAACTTTAGTTACTAATCAACCACTTCAAAGGAGGAAACATTATGTATTTAGTATTTAAAGGAGTTTTAAGTCCAAAATTTGAAATTGTAAAGGCTAAAAATGAAACAAAAAATTTTCCAGCAAAAGTTTCTTTTCTGCCAGATGTAGACATGATAATTATTCATGATAGTACTCCAGAAATTGTAAACATGGCAATACAAATGTTTAGAACATATTTTTCAGAATTAACCATGTATGAAACAGACACATTGCCACATTCGCTGGAATCACAATTTCAACAAATGTTAAACAATGCATCTGAAGAATCACTCGCAAAGTTCGAAGAGTTCTGCAAAGAATACTCTGGTAATGAGATTGTAATAACCACTGTATCAAATAATGTTATTAAAAGCTCAAATGCATCCGAAAAAGCAATTTTAAAGCACTTTGGTTATGCATTTAAAGCACTGGATTCTAGTAAACCTGTAGATGAACAAATCCCTGTATTCTTACGGAAAATGAAAATGGACTTTACAAGTGACTTGCTTATTGATACATTCAAAATCGTAAGAAATCAATCTACAATTAATTACACCAGATTGTCAAAAGATTTGAAAAAAATATACCCTGATTGTCCAGAAATAAGCATTAATAGGAAACTAAAAAAATTTTCATTACAATGGTTATCCAAACACCCAGAGCTGAATTCCAAACAGAATCACGTATCACTCACAACTGTTTTAAAACTGTTTGATAAAGCCTTTTCATAGACTATTTCTAAACATCAAAAAAGAAGTCGATAATAATTCGGCTTCTTTCTTTTATATATACACTTCTAAAAAGAATCTGATTCATATTGAGTTCCACTCGGAATATTTCTATTCTGTAAATTTGTACCTGCAAAAGCATAATGTCCAATATACTTCAATCCTTTATTAAATTGAACAGAACCATTTTGCAAGGCAGAACAATCTTTAAAAGCAGAATCCTCAATCGTTTCAAGCTTATCATTACATACAACTAATGATAAATTATTTATACATCTTTCAAAGGCAGATTTTTTAATAATCTTTACTGAATCTCCTAAAGTAACACTAGTCAAATTATTACATCCAATAAAAGTTTTTTGCTGTATTTCAGTAATTCTAGTATTACCATTAAAATTAATTTTTTTCAATTTTGGTTGTCCCCAATTAACAGAAGCAAAAGCTTCTTCTCCAATATATTCAAGAGCCTCTGTCATATTAAGTTCTTCAATTGCACCATTAGCAAAAGCACGTTTTTCAATCCTTGTTAACGAATCAGGAAATACAACATTAATTGAATTATTCGCATTGGAACTATTCATAAAACATCCTTCAGGAATTATTTTTAATGAACTTTCAAATTGAATATTCTTAAGATTAATACAATTTGAAAAAGCATATTTTCCTAAAGAAGTTGTTCCAATAACTACCTCACTAAGGTTTTGTGCCATAGAAAAGACTCCATTTCCAGCAGAATTACCATCAGGTATATGACACTCTGGACCTATAACAATTTTATTAACTTGACTAAAGCCTCTTCCATTAAATGCGTCTATATCAATATTTTTAGCATTTACATACATAACAACTAAGTTACTAGTTGAACCAATTATTGAATTCTCAACATTTTTTATTGAACTAGGTATTTTTAAAACTCCACCATTAATATTAATATTAGTAAACGCATCTGTTCTAATACCCACAACAGGTTGTCCGTTGCTTTGATATGCAGGTATTATCAAGTTTTTCCAATTAATAGCATCTGTAAAAAATCTTGTATATTTAGAATCATTACGATGCAAATTGCAAAATTCTATATTAATCCCTGTAATATATCCATCATTATCAAAAGAAAACATATCGCTTGGAGCTGTATAACACTCATTTTCCCACTCAATACTGCTTGAAGCAACATTTAATCTATCAAAATCTTCCTTTGGTCTAGGATAATTCTTTCCATTAATTTTTATTGTTTTCTCTGCATACACAGTATGAGTTACATCATTAATATAATATTCTGAATCATACATTAGATTTACATCAATCAAATCAACATTTATTAAATAATAAACATCACCATCATTAGGATTGAAAAATTCATCATCACCCTCCATCTGCATTCTCGTCTTAGATACATCTTGTTCAATAGGCAATGTTCCCTTTTCAATATAATACATTTGAGCCTTATTTTCTATCTCCTCAACATCAGCTCTCAGATTTCCAAAAGCCTCCATTTGTATAGAATTTCTCGCGTAATATACAATAACTGATAAAATTACTGCAATTACAACAATCATAGATGTAACAGTAATAATCGTAACCCCACTCTCTCTTGATAAGAACTTTTTCATACTCAATTTCTCCTATTTCTCATCTTTTGTTTCAACATCATCCTTTTTTATTTCCTCAAAAAATTCTTTAAATCCTAAAGCAAAAACAGCAACTACTATGAGCAAGAAAGATAACGCCTTCCAAATACCACTTTCTAATAAAATAATTGCAAACATTCCCAAAGAAGCACTTATGCAATATAAAATCACAACAGCTTCCTTCTGTGAAAATCCATGCTTTAATAACTTATGATGCAAATGTCCAGCATCAGGTTTCATAATCCCCTTAATTGATCTGCTTTTTATAACCCTTCTAACAATTGCAAATAATGTATCAAATATAGGCAATCCTAAAATAATTATTGGTAATACAACCACAAGCGCTGTATACGTTTTCGCAACACCTAAAATCGAAATAACAGCCAATGAATAACCTAAAAAGTTTGAACCAGTATCTCCTATAAACGTTTTAGCTGGATTCAAATTATATGGTAAAAATCCAACCAAAGCACCTATCAATGAAGTAATCATAATAATTGATAATGCTGGTGAACCATTTAAAGCAAAAATAATTAACATTGATACACATGAAATTATTGAAATTCCAGAAGATAAACCATCTAAACCATCAATTAAGTTTATTGCATTTGTAATTCCAACAATCCATCCTATAGTAACTATTGTTGACAATGTACTTAAGAAATTAGTTGAATCACTAAATCTTCTGAAAAAGTCAATATGAGAAATATCAATTCTAATACCTGAAGCAACTACAGCACAAGCAGCTAAAATTTGTACAACCAATTTTGTTACAGCTGAAAGTCCTTTCACATCATCAAAAAAACATGTAACTACAATTAAAGCCATTCCAATAAAAAAACCACATAATTTTAAATGATAATTTCCATCACTCAAATTAATCTGATTCTCCAAAGTCAAACTAATCAATAAATATAATATTGATACCAAAAATCCACATACTACAGCAACTCCACCTAACCTAGGCATAACAACCTTATTAATTCTTCTTTCATCCTTTGGACTATCTACAGCACCTATTTTTTTAGCCAATTTGATAGTTTTAGGTGTTATCATAAACGCTGTAATAAAAGCTAACAGAAACGCAATAATAATATCTCCCCACATAACTAAAACTCCTTATTTCATATTTTTTTCTTCAATTTCTTTTATCATTTCTAATCTCTCAAGATATCTTCCATTTAAGAACTCTGCATTCTGCCAAACCTTAATAATTTCAATTGCATCATCCTTAGTAATAAAATCTCCTGCTAAAACTAAAACATTCAAATCAGAATGTTGTTTTCCATCCTCTGCTGACATTACAGAAGAACATATACCAGCACGAATACCCTTGAACTTATTAGCAACCATTGACATACCAATACCAGAACCACAAATTAAAATAGCTCTATCCTTTTCAACATCCATATCAGTACAAACCTTGCTTGCTATAAGTGGATAATGAGTAACTTCTGTAGAATAAGTACCATAATCCTTAAATTCAACATTTTGAGATTCAAAATATTTTTTTATTTCCTCTTTTAATCCATACCCTCTATGGTCAGCACCCAAATAAATCATATCATTCTCCCTTTCTATCAATATATAGTAGTATATCATTGTATACACCAATTTACAAGCCAGGACAAATTTGAAATTTTTCGATTTTATAAGTAAAAAAATAGGAAAACATCTAATGACATTCTCCTATTTTCAAAATATTAAACATAACCTAGTGGATTTAAAGTACTTCCGTTATATCTAATTTCAAAATGCAAATGAGGTCCAGTTGAATTACCTGTTGTTCCAACAGCCGAAATATTTTGACCTTGTGAAACTGTTTGACCAGCAGAAACATATAACGCATAACAATGTGCATAATATGTTTGGTAACCATTACCATGGTCAATAATAACTAAGTTTCCGTAAGATCCTTTTCTTCCAGAAAAAATAACAGTTCCAGAAGCAGCTGCATAAACTGGAGTACCTTGAGCTATAGCAAAATCAGTTCCAGTATGAAAACCAGAAGATCTTTTACCATAAGGTGACGTTATAGTAGCTCCCTTAACAGGCCTCATGAATTTAGCACCAGTAGCAGGAATAGATGCCCCTGCAGTTCCTCTTGTTGTAGAAGAATTTCTGGCAGAAACTTTTGAAGCTTTAGCAGCAGCAACTTTTTTAGCTTCTTCTGCTTTCTTAGCTTCCTCAGCCTTTCTTGCTTCTTCTTGTGCTTTTTCATATTCTTGAACCTTTACTTCAACATCCTTGTTAATTTCAGTTTTAGCAACCTCAGTTGTAGTCGTATCTGGATTAACTTCCTTTATATCTTTTTCTTGTTCTTCAATTTCTAAATTCAACTCAACAGCCTCAGTAGTAGCAGTTCTAATATCATTAACAACACTTTCTGCTTCCTCCTGACTGTTTACAATTGCCTTTTCATTTCCGTCCAATTTAATTGCATACGTTCTACACTTTATCTCTGCATTTTCTTCAACCATCGCAAGAACTTCATTTTCAACTGTATCGCCTTCTTTAATACCACTAACTAATTCAAGTTCATACTCTGGCATAGCTTCGACCTTTATTGAAGTGATGTTCCCCTCTAAATTATTCTCAAATTCTTCAATTTTTTCTTGCATTTTTCTTTTGTCCGTAACATATCCAATTACTTTACCATTTAACGTAACTTTATACAATGGTTTATATTTAATGTAAATGAATGATGCTATTATTAAAAGACCAACAGTAATAATCATAGAGATTTTAAACAGTCTTTTTCCATAATATTTTATACACTTACTTACGATAAATATTCACTCCTTTTTCTCAAAAATTTTCGTCACGCATCAACTATTATACCATTTATACAACTTTTAAGCAATTTTCATATTTTAGCATTTCCTCCTTTATAACATTTTATGCAATTTCAACAAAGTTAATTTTCTCATTAAAATATGTAAAGCTTCATTTTTCTCCATTTTTCTCCATTTTATTACTTATTTTGGCAGTTGACTTTACAATTTTTTTCTGAAAATCTCATTTTTTCAACCTTTTTTGACACAATTTGCTATCAAATCAACAATAAATTATTATTTTTTTCTATAAAATAAGTAACGGAGCACAGTGTGTTCCATTAAAAAATTCTAATACAAAAATTAATTGCAAAAGTGTCAAATGGTAACGGAAGAAGTTTGACAGCAAAGATGTCAAAGCTTCAGCGTTACCTTTGACAAAAAAATAAATACATACACGGAAAAATCATATAAAAATTTTTTCACATCTTGCTGTCGCAATCTTTTATATTCAAAAAATAAAAATAAAAAATTTATATTTTTTGAATGAGTAGATTGCTTCAATCGGACTCACTTTGTTCGTCTGGTCCCTGCGCGATGATTCAAAAATTTTATATTGATTTTTCCTTTTC
>ERZ824488.1145-NODE-1145-length-30929-cov-3.718436_pt1 | contig 30929 bp, 33 predicted proteins | sample MGYA00519936_ERZ824488 | MGnify/ENA primary metagenome ERZ824488 (study PRJEB31778, sample SAMEA3449153) | human gut metagenome | biome: human gut; feature: human-associated habitat; material: faeces | place: United Kingdom | collected 2010/2012 ... | reverse complement strand
GCCGGTCTTGACGACCTTGATTTCGTCGTCCAGCCCGCGGATCTTCAGCTCTTCCTCCAGCGCGGACAGCAGCGTCGCGCTTCCGGAGGAGGTGCAGCCGGTACCGCCGCATATCAGTACATGCGATCTAATCATAACAAAATACCCTCCAACTAAATCTTAGAATTTCCTATCGTATATTCCGTTACCACGCTTCCGCCCTTGATGTGCTCGGCGACGATGCGCTTGGCCTTATCCGGCGTGATCTTAACGTAGGTGACTTTTTCCTTGCCCTGTTCGTAGACCTCCACGACAGGCTCGTACTGGCAGATGCCGATGCAGCCGGTCTGCGAAACGGTCGCCTTGTCGGTCAGGTCCTCCTTGGCGATTTCCTCCACGAACGTGTTGAGCACCGGGCGCGCGCCCGCGGCGATCCCGCAGGTGGCCATACCGACGACGATGCGGATTTCGTTGTTCCCCTCGCGGATGGCGACCTTGTCCTTCATTTTTTCGCGGATGGCTGCAAGTTCTGCTAATGATTTCATTCCCATTGACCCTTTCTGTATGTATTATGATTTATTATTTTGCATTTTATCCTGCGCACCCGTACTGCTCGCGCAGGTAGTCGGCCGTCCACGCGATGACCTCCACCGAGGACAGCGGAACGTCCGGGCCGAGCGTTTCGCGCATTTCGGCCGTCGACAGATAGACCGAAAGGCCCGGTCCCGTGTGCGTAAAGGTAAAGTCGATGTCGGGCGAGCCCTGAATCAGCGTGCACACCGTCGATATAATATCCCCCAGCGGGGTGTAGTCTATGTGCTTTTTGTAAAATTTGGCGCTCGTCCGCGTCCCGCAGTCGTTCGGGAATTTCGCCCGCTCGCGCGACGTGATCGAGATGCCGCCGCCCGTCTGCTCGGCGGCCAGACGCAGGAAGGGGATGCCCAGTCCGACCTTGCGCGTCTTCCGCGTGGTGCAGAACGGGTCGGTTACGTTGCGGATCATCTCCTCGCTCATGCCGAAGCCGTTGTCCGTGACGGAGAATTCCAGCTCGTCCTCGGTCTCGCGGATCTCGATGTCGATGCGCGTGGCTTCGGCCTTGACCGAATTCATCGCGATGTCGAGAATGTTCAGCGAAAGCTCCTTCATACGCCGCACCCCCGTCCCGCCAGCTTCTCCAGCGCGCGGCGCCGGACCAGCGCGGAGGAATAGGGCTCGTCGTCAAGAAGGAGGAAATGCTCGGCCTCGTTGATGTCCCAGAGGTAGTGCGCGTCCGAGCAGACCACCGTTTCCAGTCCGGCGAGCGCCGCGTGCGTTTCACGCAGGGGCGCAATCCTGCCGCCGTCGTGGAACTCCGCGGCCGTGAACACGGGGGAGGGGGGAAGTCCGCCCAGCGTCGTCAGGATTCCGTTGGCCTGCCGGTCGACATGCGCCGGATAGACGACGGCGCCGTGCGCACGCGCGCTTTCCACGGCCGCCTCCAGCGGCAGTTCGGTGGCGTTGGAGAGCAGATACGCCTCCTGCCCGAGCGGCTCGTCGTTGCCGTTGCAGATGATCTGCTCGCCGAAAATGTCGGTGCGGTTTTTGATCTTCACCCGTTTGCCGTCCACAAAGGCGTCGAAGGCAAGGGCCGCCTCCAGCGTTTCAAACAGGCAGACGATGTGGATGTCCTCCGCCGTGGTCAGTTCCATGCCCGCAATCGGTACGATGCCCTGTCTGCGGCAGGCCTCGAAAAAGGCCGGGCAGTTCTTCGCGGTGTTGTGGTCGGTCAGCGCCAGCAGATTCAAGCCCTTGAGCGCCGCCATGCCCGCGATGTTGTTGGGCGTCATATCGTTGTCGCCGCAAGGCGACAGGCAGGAATGGATGTGCAGATCGTAATAATACTTGTTCATTTGTCCGCCTCGCCGGCCAGCGCGGCGCACAGCTCGAACGCGGGTCGGGGGGAGGCGAGCAGGTTCACGCCCTTCGCGCGCGCCGCCTCGCGGACGTCCTCGCCGATTTCGGCGCCCTCCGCGACGACGATGCAGGCGAAATCCACCAGCGTGGCGACGGCGACGATGTTGATGTTGGTCATAATCGTCACCCACGCCTGATCCTGCTTGCCGCGGCCCATCACCCAGCTTAGGAGATCGCCCGTGTAGGCGCCGCGGATCTCGCGGTCGCCGTCGGCCAGCACCACCGGCTCGGCCCCGGTGCGGGCCGCAAGCTCATTTACGGTCATCAGCTTCACGCTCCTTTGCGGCGGGCTCGTCTTTGGCCAAAAAACGGCGGATCCGCTCGCGCATTTTCACGATGCATTCGTTTTCGCTCGCTTCGCCGTTGACGATGTCCTCGGCGAACGCGTGGCAGGTCGGCGAGCCGCACGAACCGCAGTCAAGGTGCGGCAGCCGCTCGTTGATCGCCTCGATGGCCTGCATCTTGCGCATCGCGGCGTCCATATCGTTGTCCAGCAGTGTGATCGGCTGGTATTTCAGCCGGTCGCCGCTGAAGTATTCCTCCGGCACGAAGGTGTCGGCGTTCTTTTCCTTGTACGACCAGTTCTGCGTGACGGGCAGATACCGCCGCAGCGTTTGCAGCCGCGTTTTGGCTATGTACGGATTCTCCACCGCCATCGTGCCGCCTACGCAGCCTGCCGAGCAGGCGTTCAGCTCAATGAATTCCAGCGAGGGCATATTGCCGTTCTCAATCTGGTCGAGCACGCGGATGACGTTCTCGATGCCGTCCGCGGCGAGGTACCGATCGTTGAACAGCGCGCTCGCCTCGCCGCCGGCGGACGCCCACGAGATGCCGATCATACCGCTGTGCGAAATGGGCATCGGCGTTTTGTCCTTCTTCATCAGCGGCAGCAGCGCGAAATACACGTCGTTCATCGAGACGACCAGATCGACGTTGCTCTTTTTCCCCATGAAGCTGTTTTTGACATAGCTGACCTTGGCGGGGCAGGGAGAAATGAAGCAGATGCCGATGTCCTCGTCCCGCAGCCCGGGATTCCGTTCCCGCGCCTGCTCGCGCGCCAGCATCCCCGCGATTTCCATCGGGGGCAGCAGCGGCATCACGTTGTCGCACAGAAAGGGAAACCGCAGCGAAATCAGCCGCACCACCACGGGGCAGGCCGAACTGATGACCGGCCTGCGGATACCCTCCCGCCGGAGATAGCGCCGCGTGTAGCCGCTGACCAGCTCCGCCGCGCGCGAAACCTCGTACACGTCGTCGAAGCCGTAATCGAGCAGCCCCTGAAGGACATAGTCGATGTCGTCCAGATTGTCGAACTGCCCGTACAGCGACGGCGCGGGCAGCGCGACCTTCCATTTGAAGTCGCGAAGCTGCTCCAGCTTGTCGGAAAACGCCTTCTTCGCCTTGTAGGGACAGACGCGGATGCACTCGCCGCAGTCGATGCAGCGCTCCGCGTCGATGACGGCGTGCCCGTCGCGGATGCGGATGGCCTCCGTCGGGCAGCGCTTGAGGCAGTTGGTGCAGCCCTTGCATTTGTCTATGTCGAGCGTAACGGAATGCTTGTATGTGCTCATCGCAAACCCCTCTCCTCCCGGCCGGGGAAAAGATCAGACGTTTACGACCATCGTGATCTTCGTGCCCACCCCAAGCTCGGATTCGATTTTCATCTCGTCGGTGTATCGCTTCATATTCGGCAGGCCCATGCCGGCGCCGAAGCCGAGCGAACGGATATTGTCCGGCGCGGTGGAAAAGCCCTCCTGCATCGCCAGTTCGATGTCCGCGATGCCGGGGCCGTGGTCCTCGAGTACGATGACGATGCGGTCGGGGTCCACCGTGATGACGGCCTCGCCGCCGCCGGCGTGAATGACCATATTGATTTCGCCCTCGTACATCGCAATCGATACGCGGCGGATCACCTCCGGCGCGAAGCCGAGCTGCCGCAGCTTCTTCTTCACCTCGACCGAGGCTTCGCCCGCCGAGGTAAAGTTCTCCCCGTCCACTTCAAAACGGAAGCGCAGCGCGTCGGCAGCCATCAGGCTTTGCCTCCGTTGCCGCGCAGTCCGTTGGCGTACAGCTTGCCGCACGCCTCGTACATCCGCATCCCGGTCGCGAGGATGACGATGCCGCTCTCGCGTGCGAGCGCGAGCATCTCCTCCGTCGGGGCCTTGCTGCGGACAAAGACGATACAGATCATATCCATCATCTCCGCTGTTCGGATCACCTGCGAATTGACCAGTCCCGTCAGCAGCACGGCCTGATCCTTCACATAGGCGAGTACGTCGCTCATCATATCCGAGCCGCATGCGGAATAGACCTCTTTGTCGGCAAGCTCGCCGCAGCAGAGTACGTCGGCTTCCAGAAGGTCTCTGATTTCGCTGATTTTCATATCCAGTCCTGCCTTTCCGCTTGTGTGAAAGTCGTTGTCAGGGGTTGCCCGGCGTGAAGATATGCCCGCGCAGCGTGCGCAGCGCGTTTTGTTTCACGCCCGGATTCAGCAGGGAAACGGGAGCCGTCCCCTTGCCTGCCGGTTCCGCCGGCAGCGCTGAATGCCTGTATTGCTGCCGATAAAATCAATACTTCTCAAAAATACCCTTGATGTCGGCGGGCGTCAGACGGCCGTAGACGTCCTCGTTGATGACCATCACCGGCGCAAGCCCGCAGCAGCCGAGGCAGCGCGTGTCCTGAATGGTAAACTTGCCGTCCTTGGTCGTTTCGCCGGCCTTGATGCCCAGCACGTTCTCGACCTCCTCCAGCACCGCCTGCGCGCCCTTGACGTAGCACGCCGTGCCCGTACATACGGAAACCACGTTCTCCCCCTTCGGACGCAGCGAGAACTGCGAGTAGAAGGTGGCCACGCCGTACACCTCGGAGACCGGGATGTCCAGCGAGTCGGCGATAAGCTCCTGCGTCTCGAGCGAGAGGTAGCCGAACAGCTCCTGCGCCTTCTGCATAATCGGCATCAGCGGCCCCTTCGTATCCTTGTTGGCCGCGATGAACTGCTTGAGCTCCGCCGTCTTTTTGTCAATCTGTTCTTTCGTGAGTGCCATGTCTTGCCTCCTGAAGATAATAAAAATTTTTCCGCGCTCAAAAAACCGCCCTGTTGTCAAGGCGTGCTTTTTCGTATTCCGGCAGACGGTATGCGGCCGCGCATATCCGCCTACAATATACCGCAGGATGGCGGGCTTTCGGTAGACGGGGAAAAACGTATGCACGTTATGCGCTTGCGCATATGCCGCTATTTATTCTATCATATACAACAAAATAATACAAGAGCGATTTTCTCTTTTTTTGCAAAAAATCACGCTTTTTATTGCTTTGCACGGCTTGTTGTGTTATAATCTATGCGGATGGAAGCCAATGCTTTCCATTCGCAGACAACCCGTATACGGGACAATGATGCAAAGGACGGTTTTCGAAAGCTATGATAAAGGTCGCGCTGTGCGGGATCGGCCGCATGGGTTCGTATCATCTGGCCGTGCACGAGAAGCTGGCCGCGGAGCAGGCGGACATAAAAATCGTCGCGATTTGCGACGTGGAGCCGCATAAGCTCACCGGCGGCGGAACGGCGAAGGTCAACCTTTCCGGCGGCGGAACGCCGCAGCATTACGGCGATTACCGCCATTATACCGATTATGACGAGATGCTGTGCGCCGAAGCGCCGGATTTCGTTGACGTCATCCTGCCCACCTATCTGCACTGCGGCGCGGCGGTCAAGGCGCTGGAGCAGGGCGCGCATTGTCTGTGCGAAAAGCCGATGGCGCTCTCGCCCGCCGAATGCGCGCGGATGACCGACGCGGCCGAGCGCAGCGGGAAATTCCTGATGGTCGGACACTGCCTGCGCTTCTGGCGCGAGTACGTCTGGCTGAAGCGCTGCGTCGAAAGCGGCGTATACGGGCAGGCGCGCGGCGCGTATTTCTGGCGCGGGGGCTTTCAGGACCATAGGAAGAATCCCTCGTGGCAGGACTGGATCATCACGAAGGAGAAGGGCGGCGGCGCGCTGTTTGACCAGCATATCCACGACATCGACGCGGTGCGCTGGCTGTTCGGCCCGCCGGAGGCGGTTTCCGTCCGCGCGCGGACGGTGTTCCCCAAGAGCGCCAACGACATTGTCAGCGCCGCGTACCATTACGGCGATAAGGTCGTCACCGCGCTCGACGACATCACCTATAAGGGCGTGCCGTTCGGCTACGGCTTTAAGGTGAATTTTGAAAAAGCCACGCTCGAATACCGCGATAACGTCCTCAAGGTCTACACCGAGGACGGCGCGGTCTTTACGCCCGTGTACGACGACCCGCTCACGCCGTCGGACGACGCGTATTACAATGAAATCCGCTATTTTTACGACTGTATCCGCAGCGGACGCGCGCCCGACGCCGTCCCGCTTTCCGACAGCGCCGCGGCCGTATCGCTCGCGCTGAAGGAAGCGGAGAGCGCCTCGCGCGGCGGCGATGCGGTCGCTGCGGAGCAATGAAGGAGGACGACAATGGCGCTGCATGTGGAGCATATCACCAAAGCCTTCGGGGAAAAGACGGCGGTGGACGATCTCAGCTTTTCGATGGAGCACAGCGGCGTGTTCGGGCTCATCGGCACCAACGGCGCCGGCAAGACGACCACGATCCGCATCATCCTCGGCATTATGAAAAGCGACGCCGGCCGCGCCGAGTGGGACGGGCGCCCGATCGTGCGGGAGAACGTGCGGTTCGGCTATATGCCCGAGGAACGCGGCATTTATATGAAGGAAAAGGTGTTCGAGCAGCTCGTCTATTTCGGGATGCTGCATCGGATGACCAAGGCCGACGCGTCCGCCGCCGCGCGCCGCTGGCTGGAGCGGCTTGGCATCACCGAATACGCGGATTACTTCGCGGAAAAGCTGTCGAAGGGCAACCAGCAGAAGGTGCAGCTCATCGTGACGCTGCTGCACGACCCCGAGCTGATTATACTGGACGAACCCTTTTCCGGGCTGGACCCCGTCAACACCGAGCTGTTCCGCTCGGTCATCCGCGAGCTGGTCGAGGAAGGGCGGTATATCGTGATGTCCTCGCACCAGATGGCGACCGTCGAGGAATACTGCGAGAACCTGCTTATCCTCAACCGCGGGAAGACGATTCTGAAGGGCAACCTGCGGGAGATCAAAAGCGGCTACGGGCGCACCCGCCTTGCCGTCAACACCTCGCCCGAAACCGCCGCGGCCGCAGCCGCGCTGGGACTGGAGCCGGTGGAAATCCGCGCGGATTATACCGAATACAAAATCAGCTCGGACGCGTCCGCCGAGGCTTTTCTGCGCCGCCTGCTGGAATCGGGCGTGTATCCGACGCGCTATGAAATCAAGGAACCGTCGCTGCACGAGATCTTTCTCGACCGCGTCGGCGGGACGGAGGAGGACGCCAAGCGATGAACGAGATCAAAACGGTTTTCGGCTTTACGGTCCGCAGCGCCGTGCGCAAAAAGCCCTTTAAGGTCACGACGATCGTGCTGCTGGCGCTGATTCTCATTCTCTGCGCGCTGCCGTCGCTGCTGTCCTCCGATGCGGAGACGCCGCCGGAGGAGACGCCTGCGGACGAAAAGTCGTATGCCTGCTATTATATCGACCCGAAGGGTCTGATCCCCGGCGGCCGCGAGACGCTGGCCGCGCTGCTGCCCAACGCGGAGGTCCTCGACGGCGACATCGCCCGTCTGGACGAATACGGCCTCGAATGCGACGACAACGGCGCAACGCTCGTCGTCGAGGTGGTCGAGCGGGAGGGAGCGCCCTTCATCCAGCTTTATCAGGGGGCGCTGTCCAACCCGGTCGGCGTCGTCGACGCGCTCAAGGAGCGCTGGGTCGCCGCCCTGCTGGCGGAGAACGGCGTCAGCGAGGACGTCATCGCGCTGACCGCCGCCGGACTCGGCAGTGCGTCGCTGCCGCTGGGGACGATGCGGTTTTCCGGCTTTGCCGCGAGCATCGTCGTCCTGATGGTCATGTTCTTTGCCATCTACTTTTACGGTTACAGCGTCGCCTCCAGCGTCGCAAGCGAGAAATCCTCCCGCGTGATGGAAACGCTCGTCGTCAGCGCCAAGCCCCGCAATATTCTGGCGGGCAAGCTGCTCGGCACCGCCTTTGTGGGCTTTGCGCAGCTTGCGGTCTGCGCGCTGTTCGCCGTGGCTTGCTATACCCTTTTGGTGCCGGAGGGCTTCACCGTCGCGGGCATGCCGCTGTCGTTCGAGACCTTCACGCCGCTGAACGCGCTGCTGATCCTGCTGCTGTTCGTGTTCGGCTTCTTCCTCTACGCGCTGCTGTATTCGATTACCGGCGCGATGGTCTCCCGCACCGAGGACCTCGGCTCGGCGATGGCGCCGGTGATGACCGTCAATTTCGTCGCCTTTTACTCGGCGTATTTTATCGCGCTCATCGGCGACGGCGGGCTGAAGGACGTGTTCTCGCTCATCCCGTTCACCGCGCCCTTCGTGCTGCCCTTCCGGCTGCTGAACGAGTCGGTGGCATGGCATGTCCCCGTGCTGGCGCTGCTGCTGTTGGCCGCCGCGTTTGCGCTGATCGCCTATGCGACGATGAAAATTTATTCGGCCAGCGTGCTGTATTACGGCCAGAGGCTGAAAATAAGAGACCTCATCAAAATCAAGCTGTGAAGCATTGGAAAGGACGGATTTGCAGATGAAAAAATATTCCGCCTGCGCGCTGGCGCTCCTGTTGCTGCTGTCGCTCTGCGCGCCGCTCGCCGCCGCCGAGGAGGCGGTCATCGACGTGCCGCGCTGTGCGGCCGCGCCCGAAATCGACGGCATCATCGGCCCGGACGAATACGTTTGCCTGCGCTCGTATGCCTCCGGCGGTCTCACGCTTCTTTCCGGCAGCGGACGGCAGCCCGACGCCGCGTTCTACGCGGGATGGGACGACGAATACTTTTATTTCGCCGTCCGCGTAAGCTGTCAGGCGCCGCACTCGTCCTATCAGGACGACGAAGCCGGACATTATATCTTCAACGGCCACAGCCTGATGACCGCGCTGGTGCCCGAGGACCCGGCAGCGGACAAATACCGCCCCTCCAATGGGGAATACTGGCTCTGGCAGGAGGCGTATGACGCCGGCGTCTGCTTCGAGTGGACGACGATCCTCGATTCGCGCACCGATACGGTCGTGACCGAAAACCATTTCCTGTCGCTGACCGAGGACGAGGGCTTCCTCGCCGCCTGCACGAGCGCGGACGGCTTCGACGTGTACGAGATGCGCATCGCCTTTTCCGCCTTCTCGACCGAGTACGCGGGCGCGGCGTTTGAAGCGCAGTCCGGCGCGGTTTTCGGGCTGGACTTCAACGCCGGCCTGTCCGACGTCGGCGTCGGGTATGACGGCGAGAACGGCGAGTACCGCGGCGATTATGTCAGCCTCGGCGGCTTCTTCGCCGACTACCGCGGAACGAATGCGTCCGCCTGCGCGCGGCTGCGCCTGGCCGAGACGGCGGCGGAGGAATCTGTTGCGGAGACGCCCGACACCGGCGACGAGGGCTATGTCCTGTACGTCGTGCTTGCGGTCGTCGCCGTCGGCGCGGCGGTGGCGATCTGGATCGCCCGTTCCCGCAAGAACAACGTCATCGACGACGAGGACGATGATGAGGACGACGAAGCGAAATAAAACCGAGGCCGCCGGCAATGCTCTGCCGGCGGCCGTATGAAGCGGGGAGACAAAATCATATGGAGCGTATCTGCTGTATCTTCGGGGCGGGGGCGTACGGGGGCGACGAATGCGCGCTGCTCCCGTCCGGCGCCTATGTCATCGCGGCGGACGCGGGCTACAACCGCCTGCGGGACTTCGGCGTCCGGCCCGACCTTGCCGTCGGGGATTTCGATTCGATGGGCGCGCCGCCCGACGACGTGCCCGTCGTTCGGCATCCGGCGGAGAAGGACGACACCGATATGCTGCTGGCCGTCCGCGAGGGGTTTGCGCGCGGCTTCTCCCGCTTCTACCTTTTCGGTGGCACGGGCGGCCGCATCGACCATACGCTGGCGAACCTGCAAACGCTCGCCTTTATCGCCGAACGGGGCGGCGTCGGCTTCCTGTTCGGGGACGACTGGACCGCCGCAGCCGTAAAAAACGGCACGCTCGGCTTTCCCGCCGGGCTGTCCGGCACGGTCTCGGTGTTTGCGCTGGGCAGTCCGGCGCGCGGCGTGTACCTCACCGGGCTGTATTATCCGCTGCACGACGCGACGCTGACGCCCGCGTGGCCGCTGGGCGTGAGCAACGCGTTCACCGGCGCGCCCGCCGCCGTCACGGTCAAGGACGGCGTGCTGACCGTCCTCTGGAACGGCAGGACGCTGCCCTCAGCGGCCGCTGAGCGACCGCTCGTAATAGAATAGATATTGCTGCGCGACGCCCGCGTAAGCGCCGAAGCGACGGCCGTCAAAGCCCTCGCCGTAGTATTTGGCGATGACCTTTTTCACCCATACGTCGACGGGGAAGGCCTCGTAGAAGCCCAGCGAGAACAGCAGCACGCAGTCGGCCACCTTGGCGCCCACGCCGTAGACCGTCATCAGCGCCGCTTTGGCCGCTTCGTAGGACTGCTTCCGCAGCGCTTCGAGGTCGAGCGCGCCGCTCGCCACCCGGGCGGCCGCGTCCGCGACGTACTTGGCGCGGAAGCCGCAGCGGATCTCCGCCAGCCCTTCCATCCCGACTTCGGCAAGCCGCTCGGCGGTGGGGAAGGCGTAGAACGGCGTGCCCGCAATCGGCGCGCCGAACCGCTCGCAGAGCGACGCGATGATTTTGCGGATGCGCGGGATGTTGTTGTTCTGCGACAGGATGAACGAGCAGAGCGTCTCCCACGGGTCCTGCGCGAGAATGCGGATGCCGCGCGAAAACGCGTAGGCCGTGCGCAGCGCCTCGTCGCCGCAGAAGGCGTCCGAGAGGGCCTCGTAATCGCGCGCGAGGTCGAAGTAGTCCGCCCAGACCGCCTCGTATGCCGCGCGATCCACGCCGTGCAGTATGATGCTGCCGCCGTCCTGCGTGACGTGCAGCACCCGCCCGAACGCGACGCCCGTGTAGCCGCCGCCGTCCGGCGCGAAGCGGAAGCATTGTCCGCAGTCGAATGTCTTTCGGATATCCAGCGCCGCGCCGGTCAGCACGGTTCCGGCCGGCGTGAAGGATACGACCATAAAACCTACCTCTCTTCGGAAAGGAATCAAAACGATGAAGGAACAAATCTATACCATACCCGTCTCCGAGGCGTTTGAAGCGCGCAGCGGCAAGTGCCCGCTCTGCCTGCTGCGCGAAAAATGGGAGCAGAACGAACTGGACCTGATTCTCGGCGCGTCGATGATGGAGCCGGATATCCGCATCCAGACCAACGAAAAGGGCTTCTGCAACGACCATCTGCACAAGATGTATGCGCGGGGCAACCGCCTGCCGCTGGCGCTCACGCTCGAAAGCCATCTCGCCGAGGTGGAAAAGGGGCTGAAAACCGGCGGCTTCTTCTCCCGCGATATCGCCGCCAAAAGCGTAAAGCGGCTTGAAGAACTGGAGCATAGCTGCTACCTGTGCGATCGCATCGACGCCACGCTTGCGCGTATGGTTGAGACCACCGCGCTGCTTTACGGACGGGAGCCGGAGTTCCGCAGGCTGTTCAACGAGCAGCGGATGTTCTGCCTGCCGCATTTCCGCGCGCTGCTGGTCAAGGGCCGCGAAATCCTCGACAAAAAGCGCTATGAGGACTTTGTGCGCGACGCGTTCGCCGTCGTTTCGGGCTACGCGAAGGAACTGGGGGGCGACGTCTCGTGGTTCTGCAAAAAGTTTGATTACCGCTACGAAAAAGAGGATTGGAAGAACTCCAAAGACGCCGTGGAGCGCGCGCTCGACTTCCTCAACGGCACCTGGTAAAGCCGCGCGGCCCCTCCCGCCTGCGCCCGCGCCGGAAAGGGCCTATATTGAGGCGAATTCCGACGTCGCAGCGCAAAAATCCTTTCGCAAATGCTTCGCTGAAGCCGGACGAATATGCTTTTGACCGCCTCCCGCAGCAGCGCGTTGGCGAAGTCCCCCAAAGCAGCGGCGATACCGAAAAAGCCGTCCGATGCAAAAGGGCCGCCGCGCTTTTGCTGCGCCGATGGAGGGACGGTTTGCGCCGACGATTTCTGCAACTGCTGCTGAAACAGCCTTTTCCCTTTGCGGTTTGCTGCAATAATGATGCGCATTCGTATAATTGACTTTCGGTCTTTGCCGCGAGTCTTTAGTCGAGCCGAACCCGCTTCATCTCGCATCATTATACTATAAACGGCAATTTATTTCAATAAAATCTGTGAAACATATCGCGCTATTTATTTTGCGCGGCTGAAATCCCTTTGTTCGGAATGCGTTCATCGGGGATAAAAGCGATGCCGCCCGTTCTTCCTCTTTTCGACGGCGCGCCGCGGAATATCACGGCCGTGAAGCTGCCGCCGGGCCGCAAGGCGTGCGCGCGCTGCTGCGGCTTTTTCCGTCGCTCTCTGATGCTTTTCCCGATTTTCTTTCCGCTTTCCTGATTCTTTTTATCCCGACTTTTCATTTGTTTGGAAGCAAAAGGATTGACCGAGCTGATACGATTGTGATATAATAATGCTTGCATATGTATTGGTGCAATCCTAAAAAAGATGGAATTCGTATTGCTTTGTCTGCGCGGCAAACCGTTAGACGGCGCTGTGCGGACGGTAAGCAAAAACGAATGAAATCAATTGAAAGGCGTGTTGGGAATGAAAAGAATCGGTTCTGTTATGGTGGCGCTCGCGCTGCTCCTCTGCTTGGCTGCCTGCGGCAGCGACGTGGTCGGCGAGCAAAGCGGCGGCGGTGAAGCGCTGACCACCGGGCAGTCTAATGCTTTGAAAGCGGCCAAAAGATATTTGGATGCGCTTCCGTTTTCTTATGAGGGCTTGGTCAAGCAGCTTGAATTTGAGAAGTATACGCATGAGGACGCGGTTTTTGCCGTCGATCACTGCGGCGCCGATTGGAACGAGCAAGCCGCTAAAAAGGCGGAAAGCTATCTGCAATCCGGCGCCTTTTCCCGGGATAGGCTGATTGACCAGCTTGAATTTGATGGATTTACCCACGAGCAGGCCGTGTATGGCGTAGAGCAGAACGGGTATTGAGGCAAATCGGATTCCATAGGAGCGCAGTCGGGGAAAGCGGCGGACCTCCTTGCGCTTCCGCCTGCGTTGTGACGGTGCAGCCGGCCGCGTGTCTGCGGGTACCCGCATCGGGAACGCCGTGAACGACAGGTGGCCGGCCGCGCGTCTGCGGGCGTGTAGGGAATGTAGGAACGAACGGAAGGGGATTTTCCCTCCCGTCGAATGCGGCGGAACAGACGCCCGTACCGAATCGGCGCTGAGGCGCCGCCCGTCTGTTTTTCCAAGCGGCTGTCGGCTGCGCTGTTCCTTGAGACGGAGAGACGGCAAAGGAAGCGCAGGTCTTTGTCTGCTTGCATCGCGCTTTAGCATCTGTATATAGCGGGGAGAAGCAATGATAAAGGAACGGGAGGCCGTCCGGCAGGACGGTCTCCCGTATTTTGTTTGCCGCGACACGGCGGCACGGCGAGCGGCGCGTCCGGCCATACAGCTGAAAGCGGAGCGCGGTACGAATATGTTTGACGGCACGACGTTCGCCAACGAAAAAACGGCAGAGCCGCGTTTTTGTGTTTTTTCGAAACGACCCTGCAGGCCGCTCAAAGCACATATCCCGCGAGGATGCCGAGCGCGGCCGCAAGGCAGATGACGAGGATGGGATGCGCCTTTTTGAAGGCCAGCAGCGCGCATACGGCGAATATGACCAGCGAAGCGTAAAAGGACGGGTCGGTCAAGACGGCGGCGGAAATTCCGGACGGGACGAAAACCGTGGCGGCCACCGACAGCACGGATGCGCCGATGAGTCCGACGACCGCCGGCTTCAGGCCGGTCATACAGCCTTGGACGACAAAGCTGCTTCGGAACGCCTCGAAGCACCTCGCAACGATCAGAATGCAGACGAAGGACGGCAGCACCACGCCCAGCGTGGCGCAGAGCGCGCCGCCGATTCCACCCGTTTCGGCGCCGACATAGGTGGCGATGTTGATTGCAAACGGCCCCGGCGTGCTTTCGCTGACCGCAATGAAATCGACCAGCGCCGACGCGTCCATCCAGCCGTGCGAGAGAACCTCCGCCTGAATCAGCGGCAGCATCGCGTAGCCGCCGCCGAAGGTAAAGGCACCGATTTTCAGAAATGTCCAGAACAGCTCCAGATAGATCATCGCCTGTTCCTCTTCGCCGTCGCCGCCGCGGTCAGCAGGCCGAACGCCGCGCAGCCGAGGATGACGAACAGCACGTTGATGCTCAGAAACGCGGTCATCAGGAACGCCGCGGCCATCACCACATACGAAACGGCGCTTTTCGGGCATTGCCTGTACATCGACCAAAGCGCCTTGAGGATCAGCGCCAGCACGCCGGCGCGGATGCCGTTGAAGGCGTACTGCACAAGCCGCACGCTTTGGAACGCTCTGAGGACGAAGGAGATGCCGAAGATGATGAGGAAGGAGGGCAGCACCACGCCCAGCGTAGCCAGCAGCGCGCCCCGAAAGCCGCACACGCGGAAGCCGACGAAGGTGGCCGCGTTGACGGCGATCGGGCCGGGCGTCGATTCGGCGATGGCCACGATTTCGAGAACGTCGTCGTCGGTCATCCAGCCCCGCTTTTCGGTGATCTCCTTTTGAATCAGCGGAATCATCGCATAGCCGCCGCCGAAGGTGAAGGCGCCGATCTTCAAAAAGACTGCAAAAAGCCGCAGGGCCTTCCGCAAGCGCTCGTCCATATCGTTCGTCTCCTCCTCTCAGCGAAAGCGCCGATGCCTGTCGGTGGGTGACATAATCCGTGTCGAATAAAGGCGTAAACCGCAGCTTATCCACATTGTCCACCGAGTTATCCACAGCCCGCGCACAAATACCGTCGGGAAGCGCGGAAAAAGAGCACTGCGTCGGCGCCCTCATTGTGTTGAAAAAGCTTATTTCGAAAAACTTATACACAAAGAGGGAACTAAGCAAAGCAAAACAAGTTTCAATGACGATTTACTTTATAATAGTCCCTTAAAATAGGCGCTTTCAGCTCGCTTAAAATAAGCCCTTTCAGCTCGGATGATCGGTGCGAATATCCTAATATCCATTAAGACTTTATGTATTTTGCCGGCAATCGTATATTTTTTGACAAAAAATATTGCACAAAACGTTTTCGTCAGCCTTTTTTCAAATGGCTACGGGGTCGAGGGGCAAAGCCCCGTCGTCCTCTGAGGAGAACGAAATTCTATTCAAAATAAGCGCAGGCGGGGTGGGAAAATGTCCGGTGGGACGTTTTTCGCGGAGAACCCTCGCCGGGGATCCCGTTGCAGTGTATATGAATTCCGCATTTATGCATATTGCTATTTGACAACAGGTTTTTTGACAGGCTGAAAGGGGGGCGCCGAGTCGGCGTCCCCTTTCGCTTATCCGAAAAGCCGTTTGCTTCAAAGCGCTGCGCAAAAAAGGTCTGCACGCCTATTGCAAAAGCCGAGAAAACGAGGGCACATCCTGCCGCCCCCTCTCAAAAAGGGCCATATCATTCCCGAAAGCGCGCGCCACCCGTCTGCAAGGGTGAGATTTCTTCCTCGAAAGAACGCGTAGGCTCACCTGCAGGCGTGAGATTTCTTCCCAGAAGATTGTATCCGCCCTCTCGCATGGGTGAAATATCTTCCCCGAAAGTGCGCGCCAGCCATTTCGCATAAGTGCGTTTTCTACCCAAAAGAACACGCAGGCCCGCCCGCATGGGTGAGATTTTTTCCCAAAAAACGCGCCGTCACGCCTGCATAGGTGAGATTTCTTCCCGAAAGAGCGCATCGGCTCTCTCGCATGGGTGAAATATTTTCCCCGAAAGCGCGCGACGGTCTTTTGCGATAGGCAAAAAACACAAAGTCTTATGCGGCTTGCCGTTTGCCGGCTTGTTTTTCGGCCGGCCGACTTGGCCGTTTCGCCGCCCTATTTTCAGTGCGCTGCCGAGTGCGCTACCGCTGTTCCGGCGCGTCCGGCGCGGGATCGTCCTGCCGCAGCGAGTCGCCGACGAAGTCGCACAGCTCGGCGGCGACCTCGCTGCTGACGGCCTCCGCGACGAGCCGGAACCCGCCGTGGAAGAGCGGTGAAACGGTCACCGTCCCGCGCGCGGTGTGGACGCGCACGCGGCCGTCCTCGACGCCGTGCTTCTCGGCCAGCGCGGCGATACGCGCGCTTTTGCGGTCCTCGTCGTAATCGACCGTCTTCGTCTTGACGAAGAACGGCGGCAGCAGCGCGGGGACGTCCTCCGCGGCGACGTCGAGCGTCTGCAGCGCGGCTAAGAACTCGAGCACGAGCGTCGGGCCGTCCAGCAGCCACGGCAGACGGGCGGCGGCGGGGAGGTCGTTGCCCTCTCCCGACTCGTCGTAGAGCGTGACGGTGCAGCCGCGGTCGGTCAGCAGGCCGCGCAGGGCGGCGGGGCAGGCGTCGGGCAGCGCGAAGGCGGTGCGGCCGCGCGCGCACTCGGCGAGCAGGACGGTTCCGGCGAGGTGCCAGAAGGAGAGGAAGCCGTTTTCCAGCGAAGCGCAGGCGGTGCGGCCGTCGTCGGAGATAAAAAACCGCGTCTCGCCCTCGGTCAGATCGCGGGTGCGCGTGCGGCGCAGGAGCGCGGTCTTTAAGAACATCGAGGGCGTGTTGTCGGTCTCAAGAATCGCGCCCCGCCAAAGGGGGATGGCGCGGACGAGCAAATGGCGGAAATACGCGTTTTTCAGCTCGTCGCTCAGGTCGTGGGCGCGCTTGACCGACTCGGCCGGCGTCTCGCGGGCGAAGAACAGGCTCTCCAGCCTGCGCTCGGCGGCGCGGCAGAGCGGCAGGCCGCGGCGGTTGAGCAGCGACAGCCCGTCGGCGGCGGCGTAGACGGCCAGCGCCGGCGAAAACAGCCGGCAGCCGAACGAGCAGAGCGAGAGGAAGCCCTCCCCCAGCAGCAGCGGGGACGACCCCGCGGCCGACGCGCCCAGCGCCGCCGCCTGCGCAAGCGACGCGCCGAGCGGACTGCCGTCGTGCATGACGGCGACGCCGCGGCCCTTGGCGTACACGCCCGCGGCCTCGCCCAGCCGCAGCGCGCGGGACAGCGAGGGAAGGCCGCCGACCCGTCCCTCGTCCTCAAAAAGATGCTGCTTTTCGTCGGCGGAATAGATGTTTTCCAAAATAACCGCTCCCTTCCCGATGATTACGCCCGGCGCGATGCGGACGTTTGGATGAATCTGCGCGCCGTCGCGAAGCTGCGCCCCCGCGCCGACGACCGCGCCCCGCCGCACCTGCACGCCGCTGCCGAGGACGGCGTTCTCGCAGACGACGCAGCCCTCCAGCACGCAGCGCTCACCCGTCCGCACGCCGGAAAACAGTACGCTGCCCTCCGCGCGGCTGTTCGGGCCGAGCACGACGTTTTCCCCGCGCACCGTCTCGCCGCCCGAAAAGTGCAGATTGCAGTCGCGGAAGGCCGTCGGGCTGCCGACGTCGCACCAGTAGCCCTCGGCGGCGTAGGTGCGGATGGGAACGCCGTCGCGCAGCAGGCGCGGGAACAGGTCTTTGGAAAAATCGTAAAAGCGGCCGGCGGGCACCGTCGCCAGAACGCGCCGGCTGAGAAAATAAATGCCGCTGTTGACGCGGTTGGAAAAGGTCTCGCGCCACGCGGGCTTTTCCACAAACGCCGCCACGCAGCCGTCGCGGCCGAGCACCACGCCGTATTCGGTCGGGTCGGCGGCGGTCGTGAGAACGATGGTCGCCTCCGCGCCCGAATCGAGGTGCGCGCGCAGCGCGCCGTCGAGCGGGAAATCGAACACCGCGTCGCCCGCGAGCACGACGACGGTTTCCCCCAGCCAGTCAAGCGCCTGCCGGACCGAGCCGGCCGTGCCCAGCGGCGACGTCTCGCGGAAATAACGGACGTCCAGTCCCGCCGGACGCAGCGCTTCGATCTGCTCGGGGCGGTACATCGTCGTCACCGCCACGCGGGTGATGCCGCAGTCCCGCAGCGCGTCAAAAATACGCGCAAGCGCGCTTTTGCCGGCAATCGGCACGAGCGGCTTGGGCATCGTCTCGGTGATGGGAAACAGCCGCGTTCCCAGTCCGCCGGCCAGAACGGCGGCGGACAGCCCGGATTGCATCATCATATCCATCTCCATTCGGCCGCCCTGCGGCGGCGCAAAAGCTCTATGTCATACCGCCCGCCCGCAAAAGCCGGGTAAAGGAGGATGCAAGCATAAACAGCGTATTTTTTCAGCGCTTTCTGTGCCATACCCCTCCACACGGCGGCTGCGTCGGACCGGCGCGCGGCCTCCAAAAGGAAAAAGCGCGCGCCCCGCCGCGCCGCTGCGGCGAACGATGCTTTAACGTTCTTATTTTTCCCCGCTTTGCGGCCGAAATATGCCCGCCGTCGGTTGACAAAAGACGAAAATGGTTGTATTATGGTTGTATGCAGGCGGTCGTATCGCGGCAAATCGCGCAAAGGCGGTCCGCAAACGCCGCTGCGGTGCGCACAAAACGCTGCGTTTTGCAAACCTTTTGCAAGCGCGGCGGGCAGCCGTCCCTATCGGCGGCGCAAAGCCGGCGCGCCTGACGGCGGCGCGTCCGCTTCGGCCGGCGCAAACGCTCTTTCGGCAAAAGGCGGCGTTTCTGTTTATGGACAAGCCCGCCCGCAAAAGTGCGAAAAGAACGGCTTTCGCAAAAGGACAAGTCGGGCGCGGCGGGGCCGGAACGCCTCCGTCAAGGGCCTGCGCAGACCGCCGCAGGCCGGAACGGCGCCTTTTTTGCGGCAGGCGGCGCGCAAGGCCCCCGCAGCCTGTCTTATCCTTTTTACGCGAAAAGTCCGCGCGGGCCGTCTTATCCTTCGCGGGCCATCTTATGCGCAATCAAAAAAGACGCCGGACGGACGGCGCGGCAGCCCCACAGGACGGAAAAGCGCCGGCAAAAACGCGCAGGGCCGAAGCGGCCGTCCGTCGGGGACCGCTTCGGCGGGACGCACACGCCGGACGGCGGAAATCGCCGCATCGGGAGGGTTTTCCCCGCGCAGCCGCGCCAATCGGACGCGCTGCAGGGCCGCGCGTCGGACAGGAAAAACGGACGTTTTCCGCCCCCTTGCGGCTTGTCCAAGAAGACGCATTCTCCAAACCCCTGCGCGGGCGCGGTTTTACCCGCCTTCTGCGAAAGGCGAATCGCAAAGGAGACAAAGCCCGCGCCGGCCGCCTCGGAGGCCGGAAGCGCGTCCCCCCAAACGCGCGCGCGGGGCGAAGTCCCGCGCCGGCGGGCCTCCCGACGGGCCGAGAACCCCCGCCGTTACCTCCGACTTGCGGGCGGACCGCTTGTTTTACAGCAATTGCAAAGGACGTTTTTCGTCCTTGTTTTTCTCTATTTTGATTATGCTTGTACCCAATCCCCCGCGCACTGCGCGGCGGAAAAGACAGGAAGGACGATTTTTTCTTGAAGATCATCACTGACAGGGACCTGCCGCTGTCCGGGCGGACGGTGCTGACCATCGGCGCGTTCGACGGCGTGCACATCGGACATGCCTGCCTGCTGCGCTCGATGTGCGCCGTTTCGGGCGAGAAGCGGCTGCCGAACGCGGTCTGGACCTTTGCCGAAAGCCCCAAGGCGCTGCAGCAAGGGGCGAAATACATCACCGGCTCGGTCGAGAAGATGGAGGCGCTGGAAAAGCTGGGCGCCGAGCAGATTTACTTTGCCGACTTCGAGCGCTGCCGCTCGATGACGCCGTCGGAATTTGTCGAAAAAGCGCTTATCGGCGACTTCCATGCCGACACCGTCGTCTGCGGCTTCGATTTCCGCTTCGGCGCGTCCCGCGCGGGCGACGCGCAGACGCTCAAGGCGCTGCTCGCGCAGGCGGGGGTGAGCTGCATCGTCGTGCCGCCGGTCAAGGCGGGGGACGAGACGGTCAGCTCCACCCTCATCCGCCGCAAGCTCGCCGAGGGCGACATCGAGGGCGCGTCCTTCCTGCTCGGGCGGCGGTACAGCTTCCTGCTGCCGGTCATCCACGGCCGCCGTCTGGGGCGGACGATCGGGTTCCCCACCATCAACCAGCGCTTCCCCGCCTATCAGGTCGTGCCGGCCTACGGCGTGTACGCCTGCCTGTGCGAGGTGGACGGGAAACTCTACCGCGGCGTGTCCAACATCGGCGTGCGTCCCACCGTCTCCGAGCACGAGGACGCGCCGCTCTGCGAGACGCACATTTTTGATTTCTCCGACGATTTGTACGACAAGGAGGCGCGCGTCTACCTCTGCCGCCGCATCCGACCCGAGCGCCGGTTCGACTCGGTCGAGGCGCTGCGCGAGCAGGTCGAGCGCGACAAGCAGGCCGCGCGGGCGTATTTTGCGAACTTTTTGTAAAGTGCGCGCCCGACCGCTTGCAAGTGCGGCGCGCGTCTGCTACAATAGGACACAAGGAACGCATAAGAGAAACCGACGGAAGGGAAGGGTCTTTGGAATGAAACACCGTTTTTTGCGCGCCGCTCTGTGTGCCGCGCTGCTCTGTCTGCTGCTGCTCGCCTGCGCGCTGCCCGCCCTTGCGGAGGAAGCCGACGAGGCGGCGCCGCCCGCCATCACGTCGGGCAGCAGCATCGTCGTCTACAACGTCGAGACCGACACGCTGCTTTACGACAACGACGGCGCGCGCAGCGTCGCGCCGACCGTCGTGTCCAAGCTGATGACGGCGATGATCGCCTTCGACCATTACGCAAGCCTGACCGACAAGGTCACCGTCGCCGCAGAGGCGCTGCGCGACATCGGCGCGGCGGGGGACATCTCGGCCCCGCGGCTGGGGCTGTCCGCCGGCTCGGAAATGACGGTGGAGGACCTGCTCTGCGCGACGCTGGTCAGCTCGGCCAACGACGCGGCCTGCGCGCTGGCGTACGACGTCTCGGGCGGAGACATCGCCGCCTTCGTCGAAGAGATGAACCGCCGCGCGGCCGCCCTCGGCGCCGCCGACACGCATTTCACCAGCCCCGCCGGCGTGTACAGCGCGCAGTCGCACACGACCGCGCGGGACGCCGCGCGCATTGCGGGCGCGTTTTATAACTACGGCCGTCTGCTGGAGATTTCCTCGCTGCCCTACTACCAGCTCGGCAACACGATGCACACCAAAAACTATCTGCTCAGCGAGGCGCTGATGAAGGGCTGCACGCTGGCCGGCGCGAAGGGAATCGCCGCCGGACAGGCGAAGGCCGACGGGCAGTACTGCCTAATCACCGCCGCCGAAGCCGAGGCGCTGACCTACATCTTCGTCGTGATGGACGCCGCGGGCGAGAACCGCTACAACGACGGCACGCGCGATTTTCCGGCGGAAAATGCCTACAACGACGTCAAGAAGCTGTTCCCGTGGGCGACGAGCGCGTTCGGCTACTCGATGCTGCTCTCGGCCGAGGACGTCGTCGGCGAGCTGCCGGTACGCCTGTCGGCCGACGCGGACTTCGTCACCGTCGTTCCGGCGGAGCCGATCGAGGTGCTGCTGCCGAAATCGACCGACCTGTCGGGCGTGGAGCGCCGGATTGAATACACCGCCACGGAGCTGGAGGCGCCGGTGGCCAAGGGGACGGTCGTCGGCTCGGTCTCGGTCTGGCTGGACGGGCAGGAGCTTGGCAGCACCGAGCTGGTCACCCGGCTGTCTGTCGAAAAAAGCGAGCTGTTGTCGATTTTTGACAAGGTGAAAAGCTTCCTGTACGGCGACACGATGAAGACGATCATCCGCATCCTGCTCGTGATCATCGCGCTGTTCATCATTTATGAGGTCGCGTTCTTTATCCGCCGGCTGGTCAAGCGCGCCAAGGGCGGGAAATAAAAACAGAATCCGGCAATCTGCCGCAGCCCCGTTCGGAAATCTTAGCCCTCAAGCATACGCCTGCGGGCATCCTGCGCCGAAAGGCGCCGCGGCGGCCGACGTTACGAAACGGTACAGCCCGCGCGTACCCGCTGTAAACGCCGTACCCGCGCGGCGAAGCATTTGCGCCCGCCAACGACCTGTGCGCCCGCCGCGCACCGCGACGGAGAAATCCCGTCCCGCCTAAACGTTTGGAGAAAGCATATGGACAAGCAATGGATTGGAAAATGGTATAAGGAAGACATGGGCGAAACCATCAATATATTTGATGAAACGCCCCTGCGAATGAAGATGTCCTTTACATCAAGCGGATATTATAATTTTGAGCCGAACTGCGTTTATGAGAAGGACGGATATCTTTGCTACGAAATCAACGATGCATATTATCGTATGGTTTATCACGTTAAGCTTGCAGACGGCTGTCTTGCGGGATATTATACCCAGCACGGCAAGGAAGTTCCCGTGAAATATACAAAAATAAGCGATACGCCGGAGGATGCGCCTCAAAGATATGAACCTACCGAAATCTATGTTCCAAACACAGGCGAAACGAGATTTGCTATTTTAGCAAAATACGCCGAGTATGACAGGAGCTGCGAATACGGCAGCTCTGTTGATTTTGTTCTCGGCGGCGATGCTCCTGCAATTTTAGAAAAATACGATTATGCAAGGTACACAGAGGGTCTTGACAACGCAAACGACGAGCTTGCTTTCAGGCTTCTTGATTTTGTGTGCGACCATTTTGGTCACAATGGCACAAAGGGTTTGGGAAACGGCAGGATGATAAACGATTTGATCGAGTTTTGCGAGCGGAACGACGGAAAATCGAATTGCCGAGGTCTTGCTATCTTATTGGCGTCGCTGCTCCGCCTGAACGGGATAAAGGCGCAGCACATCACCTGTATGCCTTACGAAGAACCCTTTGAGGATTGCCATGTAGTCGTAGACTGCCTTTTGCCGTCCGGCAAACGTATTATGCTCGACCCGACGCAGCATCTATACTACAAAGATAAGGATGGTGCATATGTATCCCTGTCTCGTCTGCGGGAGCTTCTCTTGGCAGAGGAACCGATTTTTGAAAACGAGACGGCAAGTTATAACGGCGGAGGGTTCGACAAGGATGGGAATCGGAATTATATGACCAAAAATTGCTTCCGTTTTGCTCGCCCGACACTTGCAAAGGAAGGTGTGGACGGACGCACGGAGACGTCACGGTATATAGAGCTTATTCCTAAAGGGTATCCCATAGAAAAGTTTTCCGACAATCGCAAGAAGGAATTTGTCTATAACGACATTGCATTTTGGAAGATATAAACAGGGGTTGGCGCCGCGCGGGAAGGGAGGAGAAAAATGTCGTTTGAAAATTTGGGCTTGTCGCTGCTTGCGTTTTTCCTGCAGCTCTTTGTTGTGGTAATCACCATCGCCGTCTGCAAAGCAAAGCTCTTGTACCTGGGCATCAACGCCGCTTTGTTTTTTCTCATCTCCCATACGACGCCGTCTTATGTTCCCCTGACATGGCTGTGCTTTGCCGTCGCGCTGCTTTTTGTTCTGGAATCGCTTTCGGATACCCACTCGGTCTGGCTGGACCGCTGGAAACGTTTTTCCACCTGTGTGCTTGTGCTTGATTTGGTCGTCGGGAATCTGTACGACGATTTTTTCACCGAATCCTTTCTGTTCCTGATCCCTTATCTCGCGCTGAACGCCGCCGCTTACCTCGGCCTTCTCATAGCCGCCTGGCCGATCCCCGACCCGACCGACCCGCCGACGGACAAGCGGACAAAAGCATAGCGCGCCGTCTGCGGCGGCCCGACGCGATTGCCGCAGCCCGCAATGCCGGAGAAAACCCCTCTCCTCTCAACAGATCAAAAAACAAAGGGACAAATAAAAAGCGGCTTGCAGCAAACGCCGCGGCGCGGGAAATCTGCCGTCGGGCGGCCTGTGCGTACCCCCGGCTGCGGCGCGCTATGCCGTGAAAATTCCTCCCTCCAAACCGCCTGCGTTCTGTGTGCCACGCCGGCGCGCGACTGTCCTGCGCGCGGGGCGCGGCGGCAAAAAAGGAGCGATTGCCCGGCGCAGACGTTGTCCGAAAAAAGAAACGCGGCGGCCGGCATTTCGGGTAGGGCTGAAGAAAAAGCGGCGGCGTTCCCCGTAGTGCTGGGAAAAAACAGCGGTGTTCCCCGCAGAACCGAGAAAAAAGCGGCGTTTCGGGCAGGGGCAAGAAAAATCAGCGGCGGGCTGCGCAGGTTTAGGCGAACAGCGGGCTGCGTTTCGGTACGGACAGAAAAACGCCGGCCTGCGGCACAGAGGGCTTCTGGCTTCTGTGCCGCAGGCCGCGGATAAGCAGAAACGGCATAGCGTACGCTATGCCGTTTCGGAGCGGAATCGGATTCCGTTCGTATGGATGTGTGTTTCGGGTGCTTATGGGTGTTCGCTTCGGCTGCTTATGGGCGTGCGTTTCGGGAAAAATCCTAAAACCCCATTCGCCCAAGCCTTATTCTTCGCCGGGCTTTTCGTATTCGCCCGCGCGGATGCCGGGATACTTCTCGTCCAGATACGCCTCGCGGAAGGGGTTGACCCCGCGCGAAACCGTCTCGGGCTTGTTCGGCAGCAGCCAGCTCTTCTTTTTGTAAAAGCGGTTGTGGAAGCGGTTCTCGATGCGGCCGGATTTCTCGAGCATATCCATACACGCGCGGATACAGCCGCGCGCGCCGCAGATGGCGAAGTAGCCGGTGTGGTTGAGGATATAGCTGTAATACTCCATCACCGCGCCGCTGCCCGGCTTGCGGCCCCACTTGGCGTTGGCCAGAGAGTAGCAGAGGATATACGCCTCCTCCTCGGTCATATCGGTGTGCCGCACGTCGAACGCCATGTTCGGGAACTCCTTTTTGTGGAAGGGCGAGCACTCGTTATTGAACCCGTGGTGCGAGAGGGTGCAGCGCCCCATCTGCACGTCGCCGAACCAGACCTTCTTCTCGCCGAAATCGACCGTCAGCCGCCGCTCCGCGTCCTTGACCGACGGGACGGCGTTGCCCGGGCACTCGCGCTGGCAGGCGCCGCAGTGCAGGCAGATTTCACCCGTGTCGAGGATGGGGTCCGGCTCCAGCTCGCAGTCGGTGAAAATAAGCCCCAGCCGCACGCGCGGCCCGAACTTCTTGGTCAGAAAGACCTTGGAGAACCCGATCTCGCCCAGCCCGCAGCCCGCGGCGATGACGCGGACGCTGCACACGACGTCGGGCGGCACCTTATCCGCCGCGACCGGCTCGCGCGTGGTGCCGTTGCCCTCGGGTACGGCCGGATAGTGGGCGACGGCCTCCCAGCCGTGGTCCTCGATGAAGCAGCAGAGGTCGTACGACTTCTTCGGGCGGAAAAGCGAATTGAGCTTGTTATAGGAATAAAACGTGTAGTTGTGCCAGTGCGTGCCCTCCTCGATGCCGCGGTAGGTGCCGCGCGGGATGCGCATCGCGACCGCGATGACCGACCTCGCCTCGGGAAAATAGGTCAGCGGCGACATCAGCTTCGGCGCGCCCCGAAAGCGCTCTATGTTCCCGATGGCGATGCAGTCGATGCCCAGCTCGGCCGCTTTGGCCTTGACCATCTCAGACGTCAGTTTCATTTCGCACCCCGGTTTCCGTCCTTGCTGAACACGCCGCCGAGCACGTTGGCCACGTCCGGGTTGCGCTCGGCATAGCTGCCCGAGGCGTTCAGCGCCCACGCGTCGCGCTTGCGGAAGGCCTGCTCAAAGCGGTTTTCGGTGCGATCCTCCGCCTCGAGGTGGCACAGGCAGGTGCGGTTGCAGAGGGCCGCGACGCGGTCGGGCTTCCCCTTGGGCGTGAAGCGGTTGGGACATGCGCCGTTCTTGCAGACGCGGCACTTGTCGTAGTCGATGACGGCGACGGTCATTTTCTTGCCGCAGATTTCGATTTCCTCGGTCTCGTCGGCGTGGATGGCGCCGAGCGGACATGCTTCGGCGCACTTGCCGCAGCGGTCGCAGACCGAGCCCTCCATAATCGGCGTCGGCTCCAGCACCGCGTCGGTCACGATCATATGGAAGCGCTGGCGCGACCCGAATTTTTTGGAAAACGGGATGCGGTTGAACGACAGCTCGCACAGCCCGCAGGCGACGGCGGCGTAGTCAAAATCCGGGTAGATGTTCGGCGCGGGCCGCCCGTCGGCCACCGGCACGCCGGACGGCTCGTTCCCGTCCGAGGGGTTGGGGAACAGCGGCATCGCCTCCCAGCCCTCGTCCTCGAGCGTATTCGTCAGTCCGTAGCAGGCCAGCGAGAGGAACTCGTCCTCCAGCCAGTTTTTGCCGAACAGGTTGTAGTCGGAGAAGTTAGTCCCCTCCTCCACGCCGCGCAGCGCGCCGCGGCAGATGCGCTTGCCGAGCATGATGACCGTCTCGCCCTCGGGAAAGATGGTGAACGGGTTTTTCTCGACGGGCAGCGCGTCGAAGCGCGACTTGGGCGCAAACCCGATCAGGTCGATGCCCTCGCGCCGGACGGCTTCTTCGATTTTCTTTTTCAGTGCATCCATAAACTGCATTCCTTCGTCCCTTCTGTTGTACAGGTGTTGCGATTATTATACGCGTCCGCGCGGCGCGAAGCAATAACAAACCGCAACCCGATTATCAAAAATCGAAACCGCGCGAAAAACGCGGCTTTTGTCCTGTTTTGTCGAGAAAAAGCGAAAAAGGGAGGTTTTCCGATGTTTTCCCACCCCCGCATCCTTGTCTCGTCCCTGTCGGTTTTCGACGCGTCGTTCGTGAAATCCGGCGCGGTCGCCGTCCCCAGGCGCGAATTCCACGCGCTGTCGTTCCGGCTGTCGGGACAAATCACCGTCGAAACGGCGGAGTCGCGGCTGCTGTCGTCCGCGGGCGAGCTGACGTTCGTGCCGCAGGGGATGTCCTACCGCACCGAAATTCTGGAAAACAGCCGCATTTACGCAGTTCATTTCACCACCGTCGACAGCTATCCGAAGCTGGCGCCCGCCGTCATCACGCCGCCCTACCCCGTGGCGCTGCGCAATCTGTTCGCGGGGCTGCACGCGCGCTACCGCGTCGGGCTGGAGCACGACCTCACCTGCCTGTCGATGTTTTACGAAATCCTCGCCGAAACCGCCCGCGCGCTGCCTACGCCGGACGACGGCGGCGGCCGCTCGCCCAAGCTGCGCGCGGTCAAGGCGCAGATCGACCGTCGCTTCGACGACCCCGAACTAAGCGTGGCGGCGCTGGCAGCGCAGACCGGCTGGAGCGAGGTTTATTTCCGGCGCGCCTTCCGCGCCGCGTTCGGAACCTCCCCGCTGGCGTACATCCGCCGCGTGCGGCTGGAAAACGCCAAGGCGCTGCTGCGGACGGGCTATTACTCGGTCACAGAGACGGCGACCCGCTGCGGCTTCGACAGCGTCAGCTACTTCTCCTACACCTTCCGCCGCGAAACCGGCGTCACGCCGAGCGCCTACCGCGAACGGTTTTTATAACGCGGCCCTATCCCGCCGCGGACGCGGCCGCGCGCCGGCGTTCGGACAGGCACTTATCCACCGCCTGTTTGCCGCGCTGTGTGCAGAAAACGGCACATAGCGCGCGTTTTTTGTCTTGTTTTGTCGGCAAAGCAGCGGGTTATCCACTTATCCACCGAGTTATCCACACTGCCTTTTCATTACGACGCCTTTTCTGCCGCAAAATGCAGCGTGTGCGGCAGAAACGCATGAACATAAGCAAACGCCGCAGTAAACAAGGCGTCTGCCCGGTAAACAGGGCGTTTGCAATAAGCGACGAAGCGTCTGCAGTAAGCGAAGCGTCTGCTTAGCACCGCGGGGCGCTTTCCGATTCGGAAAGCGCCCCGCGGTGTTTTATATGCAGTCGGAATGCGTGTCAGCTTCTATTTTTGCGGCTTAGCTTCTCTTTTTGAGAACGACCGCCGCGCCGCAGAGTGCGGCAAGCGCGATGACGGCGACGGCCGCCAGCCCGGTGTCACCGGTGGCCGGCGTGGACGAAGAGCCGCCCGCAGTCGAGGACTCGACCGGCGCAGCCGACGACTCGACCGGCGCGGCAGAGGATTCCTCCACAGCGGCGGCGGTCTCGACGCCGAATTCGGTGAAGCCGATCCACTCCAGCGACGTATATTTGTACGCCGTAGACGTCCAGTAATCCGCGTTCCCGTTGTAGGCGGGGATATCGCCGTAGGTAAAGGTCAGCATAATATACTTGGCCGAAATTTTATAATCGCTGACGTCGATACGCACGTCCTCCACCTTGGCGCCCACAAAGTTGCCGCCGTCCACGTCGGCGGTCGTGTCGATGGGGAACGTCCCGGCGTCGTAATAGGTCTCGTCGTCCGCCGAATACTCCACCTTCACGGATACGGGAACACCGACCATCGCCTGCACCTGATGCAGAATCGAGATATCGACGGCGGACACGGACGCCTTTTCGCTCAGCTCGAGCGTGAACGTGCAGGTCGGGACCACAGCCTCAGTTGCGGACGCCTGCTTGTTCTTCACAAGCAGCACGCCGGCGGTATTAAACGCTTTCGTGTCCGGCAGCGTTTCGCCGTCGTACAGACATTTGACGTCGGCCCCGCCCTGATAGGCCTCCTCACAGACGCCGCCCTCCGACGCGAACGTGATCCCAACGATCGAAACCTCGTCCGCCGCCGAAACGCCGGCCGCGCACAGACAAACAAGCAGCAGGAGCGCAAGAAAAACAGATACGGATTTTTTCATATCAAAGCCCCTTTCAAAAATGATAGAATCTCTGCTTTTTATTATAACTTTATTCAAAGATATTGTCAAGACCTTTTTTGCTTTTGCAACAAAAAATATATATTTCGACCGTTTCGGCCGGACAAACGGGGAAAGCGCCGTCCCTTTACGCGCGGCGCTTTTTGTGCTTCCGTATCCGTTTTCGGATACGGAAGGCGGTATACGGAAGCGAAGCTGCGGGTATAAAGGCGGCTGCGGCCCTGCAAAGCGGCGAGGACTTTGGAAGCGCAAAGGATACAGAACGATGCATTTGGCGAAAAATCCGTCACTTTTCAAGGCATGTGCGGCCCCGTTTGCCAAAACGGCGCGCTTTGCCCAAGCGGCAGCGCCCGCTTTTGCCTTTTGCCCAAGCGGCAGTCCGACGGCCGCGCCGCCTGTTTTGCCGCAAAACGTTTGTCCGCCGTCTTGCGAGACGTTTGTCCGCCGTCTTGCGAGTTGGCGGACATGCGTCCGCCGCGCGGGCCGGGTTCACATCGGCGCACGAGAAAATAGGCAAATCCGGCGTTTTGTCTGTCGATGGGCCGCGCGGGAAGCCTTCCGGCCGCCGAAAAAGGAAGTCTGCAAAAAGCCGCCGATGCGAAGCAGGCCGTCCGGCGAGGGAACTGCCATCCGGCGGGGAATGCCGTCCGAAGACGCTTTTCGCAGGCCCAACACGGCAGGCGGCAGGCGAATTTTGTCGAAATACGCAGGTTAAAAGGGAAGTTATCCACTTATCCACACGGTTATCCACAATGCCGGCGTTTTATGCCGTGAAGAAGCCGCAGAAACGGGCCGGAAAAGAACGGACGGGCAAAGGGGAATTCCCGCGAGAAAGAGCGCTTATATAAAAAACGACTATATAAATAAGAAAGCCGCCTATACATACGGCGGAATGGCAAAAGAAGGCTTGCCCTGTTTTTATACCGCGAAGCATATGCGGGCGGCTTTGCGGCTTTGCCCGTCGGCGGCATCGGGCAGTCGTTCTCCCCGCAGATCCGCCGCAGACGAACATAGGATTCGAACGCGCAGATACGATGTGAGCAAAAAAAACGACGGCCGGTGCGTTTCCCACAAGCCGTCGGCGGATTCGGATTTTCCTGCGGCGGCAACCGACGACAGCCGACGATAGCCGCTGCTGCGATATTACCCCGTTGCCGCGTTCAGGGCTTCCGTCCGCCCGCGACGGCGAAAAAATACGCGTCCGCGTCGGGCAGCGGCACGGCCAGCGGTTCAATCCGCACGCCGTTGACCTCCGCAAGCAGGGCGTTCCCGTCGCTGACCGAGAACTCGGGGAAGGCGCGTATGCCGCGTCCGGTGTATTTCGCATACGCCTCTCGCCGCACCCATACCTCGCCGAAGCGGCGGGGGTCGGCGCGGACGAACGCCGCGTCTGCGGCCGTGAAGAAGCGGTTCGCCGCCGCGAGCAGGCGCGCCGTGCGGTCGGGCGTGAAGCGGTCCCGCCGCTCGCCGTCGATGCCGAGCGGCGTTTCGGCGAGCGCGGCGACCATATAGCTGCCCGTTGTCGTCACCGACAGATACCGCAGCGGCGTATCGCCGACCAGCGACGGCTTACCGAGCGTATCATAGATGACCTCGACGGGAACGCCGAGCATCCTGCGCAAACCCTCCCGCAGCGACGCATGCCGCACTTCGGCGGACGGCGCGTTTTCGAGAATCAGCAGGCAGGGCATTCTTTTTCCTCCATCATCGGTCTTGCTTTGCGGCGCAATACGGGTATGCTGCGGCGCGGCGGCGCGTTTTCTGCCGTCCGGACGCAAAAACCGGAATTGATTCCAAAGCCGTCCCGCCCCGGGCGGCGAAGCGGTCCGGGGCGGGACGGCTTTGCGTTCTATGTTTCATAATACCACATTCCGAGGACAAAATCAACGCCTTTGCCCGCAAGAAAAACGAACGGCGGCTGCATTAAGTCGCGCCGCGCGGAACGGCTGAGCCGTTCCGCGCGGCGCGAGGCGGGATAAGCAAGACTATATCGCCCGCAAACCGACGCGGGGGATGTGCGCTGTCGGAGAAGGAACGCGTGTTTTGAGTGAAAAGCCGCCGTCCGGCCCGCCTGCAAAACGGCGGATTTGAAAAACGCTCCTATTTCAAACGTAGACGATATTTCTCATTTTTGGCTCTGCAAGGGGCTGAAATGCTTATAAACCCATCCGAGAAGCGGCGGGGCTGAGCAACGGGCTTGTGTGCGGAGAGTTTGCGCGGCAGTCCCGCAGAATCGGCTTTGTTGTCGGCAGCGGAGCGAAAAAGGCGAACGCTTTTTTCCGCCGCGGTCAGCGGCAATCGTCCAAGCCTTGCCGAACCGATAAAAACACAAAACGGTTTCCGCTTTTCCTATGCCGCGCTCCTGCGTCATATATGACGGCAGCAAACCGAGG